>Ga0316192_10001079_pt1 | contig 20072 bp, 15 predicted proteins | sample MerIslwburrow_MG_FD_204931 | JGI IMG/M metagenome (GOLD analysis project Ga0316192, IMG submission 204931) | Coastal sediment microbial communities from Maine, United States - Merrow Island worm burrow | ecosystem: Environmental > Aquatic > Marine > Coastal > Sediment | place: USA: Maine...
TTTTCTCCTGTAGTGAAATCTGTTCTCTCCAATATTCTGCCTTGTCCATTGTATGGCTCCTTTCGTGAAAGGAAGGTTCTAGCAAATTCATTCAATAATCAATAGATGGGTTTGCGCAGCCCTTTACAGTGTTTTGCGTAAAATGTTTCATAAACTCATGTCAAAGAGTTGGTGATTTGCAAGTAAAAGTATGAGTACATCCTTCAAAAACACGGCCATTGGCTCAGTGAATTTTGGTTTGTGATTTGTAAGTTTAATCAAAAAAATATCAATCAGATAGGCATACGTATTTGATGTCCAAATAATCATCCATACCATATTTAGAACCTTCTCTTCCCATACCCGATTCTTTTATACCGCCAAATGGGATAATAGGTGAAGAAATGGATGTTCGATTTATTCCCAGCATCCCATATTCCAAAGCCTCGGCAACTCTCCAGATTCTTGCCATATCTTTTGTATAAAAGTAAGCGGCTAAGCCATATTTACTATCATTTGCAAATTCAAGAACTTCAGATTCAGAATTAAAAGAAATAAGTGGGGCGATAGGGCCAAATATTTCTTCATTAAAAATATCCATTGTATGATTCACTCCTGAAAGGATTGTAGGCTCAAAAAAAGTGCCTCCTAAGGTATGGGGGATACCTCCTTCACAGACAGTTGCTCCCTTTAATTTGGCATCTTGAATTAATCTAAGCATCTTATCTAAGGCGTCTCTATTGATAAGCGGGCCAATATCAACCTCATCAAATCCATTGCCCACTTTTAGAGACTTGACTTTGTATGTTAATTTTTCAACAAATATATCAATGATGTTGTGATGAATAAATATCCTATTGGCGCAAATACATGTTTGACCACCATTTCTAAATTTTGCCATTATCAAACCGTCAACTGCATCCTCAATATTGGCATCATCAAATACAATAAAGAGAGCATTACCACCTAATTCTAATGTCAGCTTTTTAATTTTTTTTGCAGAATCTCTCACCAGAGTTTTACCTGTATTTGTTGAACCCGTAAAACTTATTTTCCGGACAATTGAACTTTCAGTAAATAACTTACCTATTTCCGCTGGAATACCTGTTACAGCATTCAAAACGCCCTTTGGAATTCCGGACCTCATAGCTAATTCTAAAATAGCCAGTGCTGATAAGGGTGTTTTCTCATCGGGCTTGATCACACAGGTACAGCCACATGCTAATGCTGGAGCAATTTTTCTTATCATCATCGCAATAGGAAAGTTCCACGGGGTGATAATACCAACGACGCCGACAGGTTGTTTGATAACGAATGCTCTTGAATGAGGGAATGGTGACTGAAGTATGTCTCCATAAATTCTTATAGCCTCTTCTGCGTAAAATTGTACATATGATGCGGCATAATTAACTTCTTCTATCGCTTCCTTCAAGGGTTTGCCTTGTTCTGTTACGATAATGGCAGCTAAGTCATCAACATTTTTATGGATAAGGTGTAACCATTTTTTCATCACATTAGCTTTTTCAAAAGCAGTGGTTTTTTTCCAAGTTTGAAATGCTTCATTGGCAGCCGTAATGGCAACGTTAACCTGTACGGAGGGGAGCATTGGAATATGGCCAATGGTTTTTAAGTCAAAGGGATTAACTACATCAATTTTATTCCCAGTTTCAGAATCAACCCATTCTCCATTAATCAAACATTTGTTCTTCAATAGAGTGTTGTCTTTAAGACATTCAATCATTTAGGACCGTAATTTTCATTGGTATTGTATCAAAGCTTATCACGATATCCATCCAACACCTAGGCAAATTAATATAGTGATGGTGACATATAAGCCATCAAGCAGATCAAAGGTTTTATCAGGATTTAAACTATGCTCAACTAAGTTTAAATCGCAAGTTTCGCAGTCAGTTAATGAATTAATTAGCAGGTTGCGAATTGTCATCAGTTCAAAATTGTTGTATCTGTAGATCTCTGAATGGGTGATTTCAGATATTCTTTGGAGTCCTTTTATGAGTTGTTCTATCTCAACCTTTTCTTCTGCTATCCAGCTTTTTGCAATGTGGTACAAAGGATCATCATTTTTGTGAGTTGACCACTTTAAGAGGCTCATTACATCTTTATATTTTTTCATAGTTTATCCTTTTTGATTTGTTAATGTGGGTCATTTGACCCATCAAACATATGTTCGGTTATCATTTTTATAATATACACTCAAAACACCACACATTTAAAAGATAATTTGAAAGAGTTTGTTTTTAGATTAAAAATGGACTTATATAGTAAATATATATTTATAATTTTGAATTTGTGCTGGAATAGGTCACAACAGTGCTCTTGTTAAGCCTTTCTTGTTATTCATCTGCTACTAGTATTTAAAAAAATGATAATTTAAATATTTGTCTCCGTTCCGGCCTGGCCACGTATATGAATTAGTATGTTAAATGATAAAAAAACAATCGAGTGAGTTATGCTTAAGTTGTAGTTCAATTGAACTCTTCTTCACTTTTGGCTTTGCTTTTACTTAATGTGAAATAGTAGTTAAAATACATGAATATCTGTATGCATGTCGTGATTGGCATCAGTGGACGACACCTATGAAACAACTAATAAAAGTATTTCCTGTCAGCTTACATTTTTTTACATTTTTTTACATTGGAGTGACAACGCAAAATATATAGTTTTATATAATGATAATAAATTTAAGACAATTCTTTAAATAAAGGAAATAGTTGAAATGGACAATGTTTTTAGGGTGTTTTCAATAATTGCGTTAGTTGGTGTGGGCTATATGACATTGAAAGTGTCAGATTTAAGTGAACAAATACAGGATATTTCTTTAAGTAAAAAATTCTCACCTGAAACAAAAAATCATGATTTTTCTCAGGTGAAACAAAATTCAGATACCCTTAAAAAAATAAATTTTAAAATATCTGAATTAGAGCTCCAACAGAGTAATAGTAAACAGGTAGCTAGCTCTGAATACAAAGCAGAGATTGTTAGAATGATTGATGCACGAGTGGCTGAAAAAATAGATGAAAATAAAGTTAAAGCCTCTACAGCAGCAGATATGAATAGCAAAGTAGTTAAAGAAGTACCCCCCAAAACTTTAGAAGAAATCGCAGAACGTTTAGAGATAGACGAGAACACATTACTAAGAATTAAAGATATTAATAAAGAAATTAAAGATGCTAGTTTTAATATGTTTAAAAATGATGATGAAACAATTGATCAATTTAAAGAACGCATGAAAGATATTGAAGAAGATGAAATTAAACAGGCTGAGTTCATTGGTGTGATTATGCAAAAAATGATTTCGAATGGTGCGATGTCTAAGATAATGAAATTACAAGCAACACAGAAGCAACAAGTTAAAGAACTTTTAGGTGATAAATATGATAAATATGAAACAATGAAACGTCAACTTCCCCATAAAGATGAATTTTTCGGATTTTCTACTAGTAGGTAATTTTAATAATGATGTAAGTATACAGTAGGTGAATTTTTTAATCAGTTAGTACAATGAAGTCATAAATGAGATTTCGTAAATTTTTTATAAGCTTGAGACACAAAGTAATACATATTATGCAGCTTCCAGTGTTTATGCATAGTTATGGATATCAGGCACATCACAGCTAGTTCATTTTATTTTTTTCTCTGAGTGTTTCGAATAAAATTATCTGTACGGAACGGGTTTGTTGGAAATCCGTCTTTATTGTAAAGGTTGCAAATAGGAAAGTCTGCCCAAGCATATCGGACAGCAACAGGTTTGTCTACATTAGGGCTGGAAACATGTACTGCATTTCCATTAATTTGTACGTTGGCGTGGAAAAATTTTTTATCGCTACCGCAGATAGCAAATCCTTTTATCGTATCACTACTGACTTTAATTCCATCAAGGTTAACATCTTTAGCTAGCAGTCCTGCACCTGTGTGTTTGAATGTGATGATAATTGTTTGGCCTTTTATTTCCATGCTGTCGTAGAGAGGGCCAAAGCTGACAGTGTTTTTTTGGCCATAGGCAATTCTTTTTGCTTCAGCGGCGAGACGATGTCCCACGGGTTGCTTTGCCCATGGGTGAATGTTTTTTTGTGTGCCGACATCAATGGCACTGGCCATGCCAGTGTTGGGTAAAGCAAGAGCATTAGATTGGCTTTCACGTAGAAAAGGTATTCGTGCATCCGGTTCTATTGCTTGATCTGTCGCCTCGTGGAATCCCGCAAGCTGTACAAATAGAAACGGAAAGTTACCCTGCCCCCAATGCTTTCGCCAGGCAGAGATCATTCCTGTGAATGACTTTGTGTATTTGCTATAAGTTCCGATATCGTTTTCTCCTTGATACCAAATGACACCTTTAATTGCAAATGGCATTAATGGAGCAATCATACTATTGAATAAAAGTCCCGCTGTGGATTTGATCTTTGGGTTAGTCTCATGTGTCATCGCCTCCGGTGGGGTGAAGAGTATAATACGAGTTCCACCAGCGCTGGAATTGATCAAGCCAATCGGAACATTTAGGTCATTTTGTAATTTGTGTCCGAAATGAAAACCCACTGCTGATACGGCTTCCGTGATTTTTGAATCGGTGCATGATTGCCATGAGTTGTTGAACAACGTATCAACCTTAAATTCTTCCTGTGGTTTCGATTGGTAATTTTTTAATTTATCAAGTAAGATAACTCTAAGATTTTCGTGTTTACCTTTGATCAAATTAATATTACGTTCAACCACGTCCTTTGGAGGTCCCGAGCTTTGAACCCGTATAAATTTTTTCATCTGAAATACCATATTCGATTGTCCGCTACAGACCCAAACGTCACCAGAGGCAACGTTTTTCAATTCAATTGTGTTTGTGCCTTTAACAGTGATTGTGTGACCAGATCCGGCTTCTGGCGTCTGGAGTTTAAGCATCCACTTTCCATTAGTTTTAGTTGTTGTTGAGGCCGTCTCACCCCAACTCCCAATAACAGTAATCTTCTCTCCAGGTTTGGCTTTGCCCCAGATTGGAGCGGCCGTATCGCGCTGGATGACCATATTATTAGTGAACAGTCCATTAAGTTCAACTTTTTCGCTAACAGTTTCCGTTAAAGGTTTTGCAGTAACGTTGTCAATCAAAACGGTTAATGAAATAATCAAGCACGCAATTTTTACATGTTTATAGATCAACTTGATCATCGTCTTAAGTTTCCCCATTTATTGAGCCTCGCATCTAGTAACCCAAATTTTATATTTCTCTTCCAATTCCTTTACTTTTTTGGGCATCTTTGAAGCTAAATTGTTTGTTTCGCTCCGATCAATCTTCATGTTGTAGAGTTCCCATTTCTTTTTTTTATAACTGACTAATTTCCAATCTTTGTCTCTCAGTCCTTTACCCATCCCAAAATAGTAGCCAATGGGATATTTTCTATCTATATGTTGTCCAGAAAAAGTGGGCACTAGACTTGTGCCTTCGATAGCTTTCGTTTTTTTACCATTTAAAGAAGACGGATATTTTCCACCGCTTAATTCTAAAACAGTACTCATAAAATCGACAAGATGTACAGGTGTATTGATATCATGGCCCATAAATTTAATACCATCTGGCCAATGAGCGATCATAGGAGAACATACGCCGCCTTCGTGACTGGTTATTTTGTGTTTGGCAAATGGTGTGTTGGCGACTCGGGCCCAGTTTTTGCCAACATATTCATAGCTCATCACGCTACCCATTTTTTCATCCCCTTTGGGCTTGTAATTGGTAAGAGTTCGCGTCCCTCTTTCATGGCTGGCGCCATTATCAACAAAAAAGCAAATCAATGTATTGTCTAATTGTTTGGTTGTTTTTAGTTGTTCAATCAAACGTCCAATATTTTGATCTAAATTGTCAACCATTGCGGCATGGATCTCCATGCGTTTGCTTTCTAACAGTTGTTCCGTTCTAGTTAAGCTTTCCCATTGGGGGATGTCTTCAGGAAATAATGACGTGATTTTTGGGTCAATCATACCCTCTTTAACCATACGGTTATAACGTGCTTGTCGGATTTTTTGATAGCCACTGTCATAAACACCCTTGTATTTGGAAATATCTTTATCTTTAGCGTGCAGAGGCCAATGAGGCGTGTTGTAGGCTAGGTACAGAAAAAAAGGTTGTTCATCATCTTTATATTCTTCTAACCAATTTAAAGCGTTATCAGTAATTGCGTCGGTCATATAATAATGAGGGTCTTTTGGGATATAATTTTTGATCCATTTGTCATCAACCATCCACTCATAGGCTAATATATAAGGAAATTTGCCACCGTCTTGTAACGCATTGCCAGGATTCCAGTAATTGCAAGCTCCGCCCTGAAAGCCATAAAATCTATCAAAACCTCTTTCAGGTGGTCGAATACTACTGTGGTTTTTTCCACTCCATAGTGTTCGGTAACCTTGAGTTTTAAGAACTTCGCCTAAGACAGGTCCTTGCTCATAATTGATATTAAAACTTTTTGCTGTCACATAACGGCCTGTAAGTAGGCTGGAGCGTGTTGTGGTGCATTTTGAGGTGTTGTACATCTGTGTGTAGCGCAAACCATTGTTTGCTAATGTGTCTAAATTAGGTGTTTTTATTTCTCCTCCATAACTTGCTATATCTGAATAACCCATATCGTCAGCCATGATAAGAATGATATTAGGTTTTTTCTTTATAAAGTTTATGGTCGACTGTGTTGTGCTGCAATTAAGTATGCTTAGCGCTAAAGTGATTGTGATTAAAAACTTTCTCATTTGTTGTTTCTCTCTTGTCTAAAATTGAGTTCTTGTTGTCGCCAAACTGAGGGTTTTCCTTGTATGTTTTTTTGTACATGAAACTCTCCTTTTTTTATTTGTTTCAGGTCATTGATCATATATTTTTTTGAATTTTCCCACCATTGATCGTAAGCGTTTTTCATTTTTTGCACAAGGAGAGGGTGTTGTTCGGTGATGTCAGTAGTTTCACCTGGGTCATTGATATAGTTGTAAAGTTCTGGGTGCTGCCCTTTATTCCACGTTAATCGGTATTGTTTCGAAAACACAGAAGCGTAAACATATTTGTAATCGTTGAGAAATTCACTACTTTTCCAACGCCCCACATGAGAATAGAGTAAACGGTCTTCTGAAACGTTATTGCCTTTGCCTAAAATATTATGTAATAAGCTGACGCCTTGAATATCAGGATCTTCAACTGCAATACCTGCTATGTCAGTAAGAGTGGGGAGTATGTCGATTCCACTAGAAAGAACCTTGTTTTTTTTTCCTTTTGTAACAATCTTAGGCCAGCGCAATAAAAATGGAACTCTAACAGATCCACGCCAAGATTGTGTTTTTCCTCCTCGTTGACCATCATTGTACAATCCGCCTTGTGTCAAAAAACCGTATTTGTCATGGCCAGCACCTGCTGGCCCGCTAATCGCATGGCCATTGTCTGTCATGAATATAACGATAGTTTCTCTCGCGCATTTTTTTTTATTATCTAACCAATGTAATAACTTACCCATGTTATCGTCGATGTTAGAGATCATGCCATAATAAATTTGTTGTTTCTCCGTCAATGATGTGTTTTTGTAAAGATCAATGTACTTTTGTGGGGCAGCTAATGGAGTGTGGGGTGCACTGGTAGCAATGTAAGCAAAATAAGGCGATTTATCATTAATTGTGTTATCAACCCATTTTGTAAATTGTTCAAAAACAACATCTACACAGTAACCTTTATATTTTTTGATTTGTCCATTGTGGCTTAAAACAGGGTCAAAACGTTTTAATTGATTGTATGTATAAATGGCTGTATCAAAACCTCTGTTATGAGGTGCAAGTTTTACATTGTTTTTACTAGCAAGGTGCCATTTGCCAAACATGGCGGTTTGGTACCCCGCATTTTTGAGATGCTGCGGTAATAAGATTATATTTTCATTGAGATTTTCTCTATTGCATATGGTGTGAGTGATGCCTGCATAAAATTCATGGCGACCAGTCATGATTTGTGCACGTGATGGGGCACAGGTGGGGGCCACATTGTAGTTGGTAAATTGCAAACAGTCCTTAGAAAATTTGTCAATATGAGGTGTCTTGATTATTGTGTTACCATTGATGCCTAGTTCTCCATGTGCCATGTCATCTGTTAAGACGAAAATTATATTGGGTTGTAAAGTTGAATGTGATATTGGCTTTGAACAACTGATAGCTAACAATAAAAATATAAGTAAAAAGTGAATTTTGTTGATTGAAAATAGAAACATAAAAACTCTTTCTATTTGAATCGTGGACAAATTTCTTTGAAATTACAAAAGCGACAACTCGATTCGTTTTCAGCTAAAAGAAATTGATCTTCGTCTTTAGGTATGTTTTTAGCAACATCTTTAAGTAAGGATTGAGTGTCAGCAATGCAACCTTTGATCAATGCTCGAGTGTGTTCAGTTTCTTCTTTACTGAAAGTAAATTCATGGGCGACTTCATGGGGTAGGTTGATTTCTTTGAGTCTCAAATTTTCAGGAGAACAATTCCATTTGTCTTGGGCGTAAAGGGCATAGGTGGCAAGTTGCATGGGGGCGGGTTTGTCACTTGGCCTACCTGTTTTCCAGTCAACAATAATAATGTGATCACCATCTCTGTAACAGAGATCAAGAGACACCCAAATATCTGTACCATCAAAATTAAATGTTGTTAAATTTTCTATTTCAATAAAATTTTCTATTGGCATTGAGCGTAAATGCTTGAATAATTCAGATTTATAAAAATTTTCTAGGCCTTTGCGTACCAAATCTGCATTTTCAGTCCATTGTTCTTTCGTGATGTCTTGATTGTAATGGTGTTCAACGAGACCCAGTTGCTTCGGTTTTTGTTTGTAGACTTCTTTTAGGCTTCCCATATATTCGCGCCTCATATCTTCAATGGTGATATTAATAACTTGTTCAGGGGGGAGAATGGACATACCACGCATTAGATTTTTAAGACAATGTTCAACAGCTTCGTGAACCTTAGTTCCAGCCCACATTTGACGGCTTTTGAGGTTTTTGAGGACATAAGCTAATCTCACGCGTGGGTCACAGCCAGATTCCCAGCCACCCCAACTGAGGTAATACTGAAAATAATATTTTCTGGCACAACTCTGTAATGTGCCGTTACGGCTAGCAGACCATGTGAGCTTGTTTTGTAATTTACCCATAATCCTAATTTTACACGACAGGCATTTTTTTTTATTTTTTCTGTCAAAAAATGTGAAAAATAATTCTTTCTAATATATCTCGAGCTTTATAACCATCTTTTTTGACCTCATCTAATATAGTGTTGACGAGCATCAAATCAGTGATATTCATTTTCCTTCCTGTGGTGAACGAGAGTAGTTTTTTGGTAAAAGCGCTGGCTATTCTTCGATGGGATGAGGTGACATTGTCTTGTAAGCTTTGGAGAGCTTCAGATGCCTCTTTATGAGTGAATTCTTCATGTTTCACGTGCCCCAAGGTGTCAAAAGGGTGGATATTGATAGCGATATCGTCAATTAATTTATGGCAGTCAAGACATTGCGTGCTGATCATATGTGATTTTATTCTAGATTTAAAGTCTTCACCTGAATTCTCACCCTTCACAAAGCCTGACACGTCAATATTGTCTGGAGGTGGGGGAATTATTTTGTCTAATATATTTTCTGAAATCCATTTTGATCGTCTGAATGGAAGATCATCGACACCATTAGAGGTAGAGGCCATAAAACTGGCATGATTCAGAATGCCAATTTTATTAATTGATTTAAGATCAACTTTTTTGATGGCCGTATTATTGATATTATTGATGCCATAAAATCTTGCAAGTGTATCGTTGAGAAAGGCATAGTCTGAATCGACCAACTCAGAAATATTTCTGTTTTCTTCAAATAAATAGGTGATATAAGAATACGTTTCATTAAGAAACTGTTCTTTCAATTCGTATTCATAAAACATAGGATATTTAGTACGGTCTGGGGGATTAGAGTTGATTTCTAAAAGATTGAGCCATTGATTGGCAAATGACTTGACAAAATAATTAAAATTCTTGCTTTGAACAATTGATTCAGTAAATTGTTTGGCTGTGATTTCATTTGTTCTAAATTTTTTAAAATTACTTTTAAATGTTTCGTCTGGAATAGTTTTAGTGAGTGAATAAGAGGCATGTCTCAATATCTGATCAAATTCATTACTTTGTTCGTCTATATATAAAAAGTTGGCCGTGATCAAGATAGATCCTATTGTATTGCAAAACGCCTCATGGGGGGATTTCTCTGATTGACGGAGTGAATCGTAAAAAGACATAAATTTTTCTAGTCCATTTAAGTACATCTCTTTGATAAATCTGGCTATTTTTGCTTTGGCTTGTTTGTCGTTAAAATTAGCCATGTCAGTGATATAAAGATTCCCCATTTTGACATCTCCAATTTTTTCAACGGTCATGTCATAGATGCGTACTGTTGGTAGTGTTTTTTTTGCTTTCACATAGCCAATGACATTTTCATTTTCATCAAAAGTGATATCTGGAACTTCTTCAAATTCAACATCCTCTCCTGCCTTCTTAAGATTGACTATGCCATTTTCAAATTGTATGCCCAAAGATACGTTCCAATGAGAATTGATTTCTACAGAATAATCTTGTACCTTGTTGTCTTCAATGAAAAAAGAGCCAACTGGAGTGTATTGTAGGCCGGTTTCTTTTTTGTTTGTCGTTTTTTTGGTAGCTGTTTTATATACGGTTAGTTTACATTTTTCGTGTTCAAGGCGGCCTCCATTGTTCCAAAGTTCTTCAGGTATAAATTTAGATGGAATACTTGTGATGGTTTGCCTGTCGTGACCCGACGCTCTTATGGTCAATCGATATTTACCAGGTGGAAGTGATATAAATTGTAGTTTAGCTCCACCTAATAGGCTAATGGGGTCATTACGATTATCTCGCCATGATTTGGCTCGTATTCCCCAATAATTTTTTGCAAATTCAAAATAACCGTCTATACAATCTCCTGCAAGGGGGGCCATTTTCATAGGAAATTTTATATGGTAACTGTGATTGTTTGAATGAGGGTTTTTTGCGGCATACTTATTTTTAAGAACGAAGGCCTCTCTCTGAGCGATAGCTTTTCTATTCATTCCTTTTTTTACATAAGTTGAGAACCGCTTTGCCCGGTCTTCTTGTATTTTTTGTTTTAATTCCTCTTGAGTTAGGGTTTTCACAACCTTTTTCTTCTTCGAAGTGTTTTGATCGCTGGTTCTTTTTTTTGACATTTGACGGCTTAAAAGTGGCGTATTTGTAGCGTTGTAACTTTTAATAATGGGCATAATACCTAGCTTAATTGTGTTGTAGTAAAAAACGTTCATCATTTCATTGCTGTTGATGGTATAAAAATTGTGATCATGATTCACGTAAGGATATAGGTCTCCAATTGGATCAAAATTTTTGTAATCTACTTGAAATATATCGGCGATAGAATTTTTATATTCATCAGGTGTGATCATTCGATGAGTGGATGTATTGCCTGTATTTCCTAAAGTCTGATGTATTTGATCTGTGATTTTTTTTGTTTCATCAGAAGACAGGTGATTTTCTTCGTCTTCAGGTGGCATGTTGCCACTTTGGATTTCTGAAAGTATTTTGCTCCAAGCGTCTATGTCATCGGCGTGAATTCCTTTTTCTAACATTTTGACAATATCCAAGTCACCTTTGGTCTTTTTTCCTCCGTGGCATTTCACACATTTATCTTCAAATACAGTTTTAAATTTGTCAGGAGCATTAACTATATTATTGTCAATGTTCTCAGATTTACTGTGGATCAATAGGCAAAGACAGCCAATAAGACAACATGTTGCCAATAATTTGGTGTGTTTTTTATTTGAGTTTTTCATAAAAGGTAATTATCTAAGTTGCCTTTAACACCGGCAAAAGTTTTTTCATTTTCCAAACCTGCTTGGTGCAGGATAGAGACATAAAGATTGGCAAGTGGATGAATGAGCACGCCCTTTTCTTTACAAGGGATAATTTTTTGATGTTTGAAGCCGCCACCTGCTAAAATCACTGACATGTCTCTCATGGAATGTAGGCTGGGATTGCCCATATTTCCGGCGACAAGAACAATGGTGTTATCCAGTAGATTGGCTTTTTTCAATCCAGTCATGAAATTGACTATTTGATCGGCAATAAAATCTTCAATAATTCCTAGTTCTTTTAATTTGGTTTTGTCATTCGCGTGATGTGAATTTTCATGGTATCCAACAGTGACACCCTCTAAAGGTACTTTTGCATTGTCACCAATGTTAAGAGAAATAATTCGGCACTGATTTTTTTGCAGTGCAAGAGATATGAGGTCGAGATAAATAGGCAGATCCAATATGGGATTTTTAGTACTGTTGAAGGTGTAATCTATTTCAGGCGCTTCTACTTTAGCCCATTTAAGATTGTTGTTGGCCATTGCTATGTTTTCTTCAAGAACTGCTCTGAAGTGTTTGTCATTTTTTGAATCGACCAATATTTTTTTAAATTCATTCAATAATTGTTGCTGAGATTCTAAATCTTTCAGTGATTTAACTTTTCCAAATAAATGTGACATCAAAGCGTCTGGTTTGGTGATGGAAGGAATGGAAATGCCATTCATGTTAAACCCGAGGTCACTCCTTGAGACGCCCGTAATAAGTGATTTGTGTTTACTTTCTTGAATTGTTTTACTAGCAATTAGTTGGTCTAAGCTTGCGAAAGGCGTGTTGATTTTGCCATATTTACTTTGACATGTAAAAACAGAATGGTGGTTTCTATGACCTCCTAAACGTTCAGGTTGCTCTATTCCAGGAAAAATTGTCATTCTGTCGTGTATAGATGAAAATTTGGATAAGTATCTTGAATCTAAATTGTCACCCTCGGGATTAAAATTCTGAGGAAGAAAACCCAGATTAACAGACATCATCACCACATTTTTTTTAAGTTTCAGTAATGTTGGTTTTTTACGATCGTTTTCTGTGGCTGGTAACGTATTGAAATTGAGATTAGGCAGAGTAGATCCAAGTAAGACAAGTTTGGAAAAAGTTCTTCTATCCATGTATTTAACTCCATTACTTAATGCATTTATTTTGTGGCTCAAATAAGAATAAAAAGATTATCTCATTTATGTACTATCTATTAATAATAAATGTTATTTTTAACAGTTTTTTGACAATTGTTAACATCTATTTTACTTTGATTGTATTCTAATGAATGTCTTGACTAAAATTTAAGATTAATCGCGATTTTGTAGTTAAAATATAAACAAATAACTTGCCTCATTCTTGTTTTAATAACTCAGAATGCGTAAAATTCCCAGTGAGGACAAAATTTGACAAAACATTTTCTCGAACTTCAAGATATATCACCAGATAAGCTAGTTAGCTACTTTACTTTAGCAGATGAGTACTATGACGCATCTCAAGGAAAAGAATCTCGTGATGACCTTTCTGGTAAAACGGTAGCCAATCTTTTTTTTGAAGATTCCACACGTACAGCTAATTCATTTTATCTTGCTGGTCGTCGTATTGGCGCGAGTGTTCTCGATTTTACTGGGGCGGGTAGCTCGCTAAGCAAAGGGGAAACCTTACTTGATACGGCCCGAAATATTTATGCGATGGGAATTGATTGTTTTGTGGTGCGTCACGTGAGCCCTGGAGCGCCTGCCATGATTGCGGACGCTTTGGATGTTCCGGTTATTAACGCGGGAGACGGAGCCCATGAACATCCTACTCAAGGGCTTTTAGATGTGTATACGATGTATCGAGAATTGGGTGCCGTTGAGAAGTTTAAGGGTCTCACTGTGGCTATTGTGGGTGATATCTTACATAGCCGAGTGGCTCGTAGCCTTTGTTTTGCTTTGAAAACTTTGGGTTCCAGAGTGATTTTGGTAGGACCTAGAACCTTAGTAAACAAACATTTTGAAGCTTTTGGTGTTGAGATTTCATATTCTTTAGATAAAGTGTTAGCCGAGGTAGATGTGCTGTATTTTCTTAGATTACAAAGAGAACGCATGTCGTCAGGGCTGGTATCGTCGTTGAAGGAATATAAATTTCTTTATGGTATGACTCAGAATCGAATGGCACTTTGTAAAGACGATGTGAAAATCATGCATCCAGGACCCATTAACCGTGGTGTTGAAATTGACCCCGAAGTTGCGGACGGCCCTAACAGCCTTATTCTTAAACAGGTAACCTGTGGTATGGCCTCTCGTATGGCGGTGCTGTATTCATTGATAGGAGAGAAGAGTGACTGAATTGTATCAAGGGGCCACAGTAGTAGACCCTCAAAACAATATTGATTCGGTTGTAGATATTCGTGTCGCAGATGGTGTTGTCAGTGAAGTGGGTACGGATCTTGATCCAAAAGGTGCCACAGTGATTAATTTAAAAGATAAACATATAATCCCTGGCGTTGTTGATATGCATGTGCATTTTCGTGAACCTGGTACTCGTGGAGAAACCATTGCTTCAGGTGCCGCAGCGGCCTTACGCGGTGGGGTGACCACAGTGGCGGCCATGCCCAATACCGAACCTGCAATTGATAGTTTGATTTCTCTTAGTAATGTTCAAGAACTAGCTAAAAAAGCAGGAAAATGTAAGGTTGAATTTATAGCGGCCATGAGCGTGGGGCGTCAGGGAGAAAAAGTAACGGAGATTCAACTCTTAAGTGATGCGGGAGCTGTAGCTTTTTCTGATGATGGTTCCCCGGTGATGAATCCAGAAATTATGCGCATGGCGATGTTGGCGGCAGCTCAGGTAGGCAAACCGGTGATACAACATTGTGAAGATTGTCATCTGTCAGCAGGTGGTGTTATGAATGAGGGAAAAGTTTCAGCACTAAAAGGTCTGAAGGGTCAAAGTCATATGTCTGAATCTGTGATGGTGGGACGTGATCTTATTTTGGCTAAAGAAACAGGGGCCCATTATCATGTAGCTCATCTCAGTTGCCGCAGTTCATTAGCTCAAATGAAGTGGGCGGAGGATCATGCGATTAAAGTAACGGCAGAAGTCACTCCCCATCATTTTATTTTAGCGGATGAAGATATTCCCGGTTATAACACCAATTACAAAATGAATCCTCCTTTAAGAACCAGTGAAGATGTGAAAGCGATGCTTCAGGCACTTAAAGAAAGTAAAATTACGGTAATTGCATCAGATCATGCTCCACATCCCCAAGATAAAAAATCCTTGGAATTTGAAAATGCTCCTTTTGGCATCATGGGGATAGAGACCATGTTACCTTTAAGTATCAAGTATTTAGTATCTAACGGTCATATGCCTCTAAGTCAAGTTATTGCCTGTTTGACCTGTAATCCTGCTGAGATATTAGGCCTTAAAGATGTGGGCCATTTAGGTAAAGGAAGCGCTGCTGATTTTGTGGTACTGGATATGAACAAAAAATCCACATATGACGTGACAAAAACACCTTCTCAAAGCCAAAACACTCCCTTTCAGGGTGAAGAGTTTCCGGCTACAATCCAAGCCACTTACGTTAACGGGAAAAAACTTTACGAGAACAATTAATGGCTATCATCGTTCAGAAATTTGGCGGTTCTTCTGTCAAGTCGACAGACAGAATCAAACGTATTGCCCAACGGGTTGCCCAGACAGCTAAAGAGGGTAATCAAGTTGTTGTTGTGGTATCGGCTATGGGTAAATCTACGCAGAACCTCAAAAACATGGCATCAGAAATTTCTTCAAAACCTCACCCTCAAGCCATGGATCTTTTACTAAGTACAGGTGAAAAAGTAAGTATTTCATTGTTGGCTATGGCCTTAGAAGATGTTGGTGTGAAGGCTGTCCCTATGACAGCGTATCACTTGGGTATTGAAACGGATGATAATTATCGTAGAGCTAGGGTTAAAGTGGTTAATCCGAATTATGTTAAAGAAGAATTGGATAAGGGCAATGTGGTTGTCGCGGCGGGTTTTCAAGGGATTACAGCGGATGGTCATATCACTACTTTGGGTATAGGAGCTAGTGATAAAACGGCCGTGATATTATCAGCCTCGCTCAATGCCGACAAATGCGAGATTTATACCGATGTGGATGGAGTTTATACTTCAGATCCACGAGTGGTACCTGATGCTAAGCGTCTGACATCAATCAGCTGTGACGAAATGTTGGAAATGGCCACTTCAGGGGCCAAAGTGATGAATAGTGAAGCGGTGGAATGGGCCAAAAAATACAATATTAATCTAGTGGTCAAACACTCATTTGAAGAAGGTGAAGGTACGATGATTCAAAATTATGCGTCTATGGATGATCCTGAAGTTGTGGGAGCTGCGCGTTCGCTTAATGAAAGCCGTGTGTCGTTGCATCAAGTCAGTGCTTCCGGTGGTGGGATTGATGTGTTGTTTCGCAAAATTGCGGATGAAAAAGTTAACGTTGACATGATTTTATTAAGTCCCAATGAGGGTAAATTTGAAGTATCTTTTACCGTACCTAGTGAACAGTTGGACACCACAATTAAAGTTGTGGAAGATTTAAAAGATCAGTTGCAATACGGAGGTTACAGCACTAACTCTAAAGTGGCCAAACTCAGCATTGTGGGGGTGGGCATGCAAAATCATCATGGTGTTGCAGCTCGTATGTTTGAAGCTTTGATTTCAGTGGGGATTCATCCTGAAGCAGTGACCACTTCAGAAATAAAAGTTTCAGTTATTATTGATGAAAAAGATGCGGATGATGGATTACGTGCCGTACACAAAGAATTTAAGTTGTCTGACAGTAGTCATGAAGCCAAAGTTTAACGATGGCACTAGAAAAAAAATATAAATTTCAAGAAGTTGAAAAAAAATTACAGCATTCGTGGGCAGAAAAAAACATTTATCAGTTTTCTACCAAATCAGATGCCGAGGTGTATTCCATAGACACACCGCCACCTACGGTGAGTGGTTCGTTACATATTGGCCATCTATTCAGTTACACCCAGGCAGAAATGATTGCCCGTTATAAACGCCTTCGAGGTTATAACGTGTATTACCCTATGGGATTTGATGACAATGGCTTACCTACAGAGCGTCTTGTCGAACGCGAAAATGAAGTGGACGGCTCTAAGATGCAACGTAATGATTTTGTTGATCTTTGTTTGAAAGCCACCGATCACTACGGTAAAGAGTTCAAATCTTTTTTTCAGTCCTTGGGATTTAGTTTTGATTGGGATTTATGCTATTCAACCATATCGCCTTTAGCTCAAAAAATTTCTCAACGTAGTTTTATAGATCTTTACAACAAAGGTAAAATTGAAAAACGCTTAGCTCCGACGTTATGGTGCACCGAATGTCAAACTAGTTTTGCGCAAGCTGAAGTAGAAAGTAAAAATAGCCCATCTACTTTTAACAACATTCTATTTCGTAATAAGGAGGGTGATGAGATCGTAGTGGCGACAACACGTCCTGAGCTTTTACCTGCCTGCGTTAGCCTTTTTGTGCACCCTGATGATGCGCGTTATAAGGGTTTAGTTAGCAAAGAATTTATTACCCCCCTATTCGGACATCCTGTCGCACTTAGAGCTGACTTAAAGGTGGATCCTGAAAAGGGAACAGGCGCTGTGATGTGTTGTACGTTTGGCGATAAGACAGATATTGAGTGGTGGTTAGGTCATCGATTGGATTTGCGCGAGGCTATTGATAAACGTGGTCATATGACAGATATCGCTGGAGAGTTTTCTGGTCTTTATCTGAAAAAAGCAAAAAAAATGATACTTGCCAAACTTAAAGAAGAAGGCTTGTTACTTGAACAACAAGATATTGAACATCCAGTTAATACCCATGAACGTTGTGGCACAGAACAAGAGTTTTTGAGTACGCCTCAATGGTATATCAAGATATTAGAAGATAAAGAAAAATATATCAAAGCAGGGGAAGAAGTCACTTGGTGGCCTTCACATATGGGCAAACGTTACAAGGATTGGGTGAGCAATTTAGAGTGGGATTGGTGTATTTCACGTCAACGTTTTTTTGGTGTCCCATTTCCATTATGGAATTGTGAAGATTGTGGGGGGACGGTTATAGCTAAGGGTGAAAGTTTACCTATCGATCCTAATAAAACCCTGGCTCCTGAAAAATGCTCCTGCGGTAATGATAAATTAATTCCAGAGCGTGATGTGATGGATACCTGGGCGACATCCTCTGTGACACCCCAAATCAATCAGTTGTGGGGTGAAGACGGTCAACGAAATAATGTTCCATTACCGATGAATTTACGTCCTCAAGCACATGATATTATTCGTACGTGGTCTTTTTATACCATTGTCAAATCTGTGATTCATGAGGAGCAAATACCTTGGAAGGACATAATGGTTAGTGGATTTGTTGTAGATAATAATAAAAATAAGCTTTCTAAGAAAAAAATTGGATCAAATAAAGGGAAAAAAATTGAAACTCCTCCAGATATCATTGAAAAATTTGGAGCTGATCTAATCCGTTATTGGGCTTTAGGCTCTAAGCTTGGTGTTGATTTCAGTTATTTTCGTGACAATCAAGGAAATTTTTGTAAAAACAATGTAGATGGTGGACGTCGTTTGGTTAACAAACTCTGGAATGCTAGTAAATTCATTGATTCTCGCTTAGAAGATTGGGATAAATCAGAAGGTGAGCCCCAGATTATTGATCGTTGGTTGTTATCGCGTTGCCATCATATGATACAAAGAGTGACGGATTATCTGGACAAATACGAGTTTGGTGTTGCAAGAGCAGAGATTGAAAAGTTCTTTTGGAATGATCTCTGTGATTATTATTTAGAAATTGTAAAAAAACGTCTTTATGAAGAAAAAGCCAGTGCAGATAAGGCAGCCGCACAGTTCACACTCGCAAAAACATTAAAAAATGTTTTAATTTTGTTTGCTCCTTATGTTCCTCATATTACAGATGAAATATTTACCAATTTATTCAATTCAAGTTCTAGTGTTCACTTAGAAAAATGGCCAAAAACACATGATTCAGACAAAGAAGCTGAAAAATTAGGAAATTTAGCCGTTGAGATGGTGAGTTTATTGCGCCGTTTTAAAACTGAACATTCAATGAGTATGAATTCACCTATAAAAAAAGTTATTTTTACGACGAGTAATTTAGCCTTGTCAAAAAATGAGGATATACTGAATGTAATCAGGCAAACATGTGTTGTGGATGAGATTACTTTTGAAAATTCCACTGAGTTGTCGGTGAAAAATGTTGTTTTTTTGGAATCAAGTGAAAAGGATCAGTAGATTCAAATGAATGAAAACTTTGTTAGTTTTGAATTATTGCGCATCATTTTAAGTGACTGTGATGGAGACCATAAAGTTGTATTAAAAGAAATTTCGGGGAGTCGTCAGTTGGCTATTTCAATCGGTACGTTTGAAGCTTTGGCCATACATTCTAAAATCCATGAAATTGCGGTTTCTCGTCCTATGACTCATGATTTAATGGCTGATGTGGTTTTAGCTTCTGATTTGGACTTTAAAGAGCTTCTAATCGATACTTTTGCTTTCAATCAAGACGGTGATACGGGCACTTTTCACGGAAAATTGTTGTTTCACACATCTTATGGCATCAAAACAATAGATTGTCGTCCCAGTGATGGGATTGCTTTGGCAGTACGCTTGGGGACCCCTATTTCTGTGCATGAGAGTGTGTTGGACAGTCAAGCGGTTTAAACCCTATGGATTAAGCATTTTTACCTAATTATCTTGTTTTTAATGCTGTAAAAAGTTATCTTACATCTTATCTTATGATTGATAATGTTAATAAATCCTTAATTAAACAGGTTCCACACATACGACGCATAGTCATGCAAATGTCAAAGAATGCTGATGTCGCTGATGATATAACTCAGGAATGTTTGGTTAGAATTATTGAAAAACAACATTTATGGAATTGTGAAAAAGGACAACTTTCAAAATGGATGAATACGGTATCACGTAATTTAACCCGAAGGGCATTGAGTAATCGCAGTAAAGAACATTCAAAAAAAACATATATTGTTGATGAAGAACTTGCCTGTTGTCAGCGGTCACTCAAAACCGGCCAGTGATGGTCGAATGAAAACCGGCCACTTTGAGGAAAGGAAAATTGTCCGTAAAACCTTCTTAGAAATAAGGAGGAATCATGGCCAATACACTCAAAATGG
>Ga0316192_10001084_pt1 | contig 20053 bp, 17 predicted proteins | sample MerIslwburrow_MG_FD_204931 | JGI IMG/M metagenome (GOLD analysis project Ga0316192, IMG submission 204931) | Coastal sediment microbial communities from Maine, United States - Merrow Island worm burrow | ecosystem: Environmental > Aquatic > Marine > Coastal > Sediment | place: USA: Maine...
GAACTGGACTATCAGGGGTCAGTTGGGATCGGGTTTCCTGCGGTAGTGCGATCCGGGATTGTGTCTACGCCACCTACAGCTCTCGCCTATCCTGGTTGGGTCGGAGTTGATCTGGCATCCGAAATCGCCAAGCGGATAGATATCGAACCGTCGCAAGTGTCAGTAGTGAACGACGCAGATGCGGCCGGATCAGCTGAGATGGCTATGGGGGCGGGCCGGGACAGAAGCGGAACTGTCGTGGTACTCACATTGGGCACTGGGATAGGTAGTGCCACTTTCGTTGACGGCAAGCTCCTGCCCAACACCGAATTCGGACGCCTATACCTGGGCGACCCAGAAACGGCCGAACACCAGGCATCTGACCGGGTTCGCAAACAACAGGACCTTTCGTGGAAAGCATGGGCGGCAAGGCTAGAGAGGCTTCTTCAGCATCTTGAGTTGTTAGTGGCTCCCGATCTCATCATTGTTGGGGGTGGGGTAAGCAAAAAATCGGCCAAGTACCTGCCCCGGATCAGCACTGATGTAGAGGTGGTCCCAGCCCAGATGCTTAACCAGGCCGGCATCGTAGGGGCTGCCGCATCATGTGGCTAGGGTTTGGGCCTGCCTGCTAGTGGCCGGTGAGACAACCATCCAACCCTGGTGGATAGCTAAATTGCTGGTGAGAGTGGTGTATCGGCGCTATCTGCTGGCACCCTTGGCCAGTGCATAACAAGACTTCAGGGGCGAACACGGATTCGGCGACGCCAAACACCGAACGGGTAGTAACCCGCGAGTTCGTCATCGTTACCTTCTCTGGGATCTTTGCCCTCATCGGATTTTCGTCAACGTTGCCTCTCATACCACGATATGTGGAGGGTGAACTAGGCGGAACGAAGCTCGAAGTTGGAATTGCCGTTGGCATCTTTGCTATCTCGGCTGTCTTGGCCCGACCCTTCATTGGACGGATGGGTGACCAACGAGGCCGCCGATTCATAATCGTGGCTGGTTGTGCTACCACCGCAATATCGGTGGCCGCCCATGCCATGGCTGCCAGCCTGCCCATGCTTTACGTTGTTCGCTTGGTTATGGGCATGACCCAAGGGGCGTTCTTTGTCGGTACCGCAACCCTGGTAAACGATCTGGCTCCCGCCCATCGTAGAGCCCAAGCAACAAGCTATTTTTCGGTTGCCATATACAGCGGAATGGCGTTTGGCCCCTTGTTGGGCGAAACCGTGCAAGCAAGAGCCGGATTTGGTTGGGCGTTTGTTGCTGGCGGCGGTGCCCTGCTGGTCGCGGCGGGGGTGGCCATGATGCTGCCAGCTCGTGTCCCGCGACGCATTGATGAAATTGATATGGCAGACACTGGCGATGGGTTTGGTGATGAGATTGGCGATGGAGCGGGGCCTGATGTGCTAGCGCCGCCATCTCGATGGTCAGGTCTGCTTCATTTAGGGGCCATATGGCCTGGTGCCATCTTGTTTTGTGGCATCGTGGCATTCACCGCCCTTAACAGTTTCATGCCCCTGTATGTGGAGGAATGGGATTTGGGTTCGGCGGGGCCAGTATTTGTGGTGTACGGCTTGGCTGTGTTGGCGGTGCGGCTGTTGGGGGCCAAGGTACCCGATCGCTGGGGTACCAAACGAGCCACTGCATTTGCACTGGCAGGCCAGGTTGTCGGGTTGACAGTGATGGGAGCCTACACCACCACTATTGGGCTGTATGGGGGTGCCTTGATCCTGGCTGTCGGCGGATCAATGCTGTACCCGGCCTTGTTGACCGCGGCGGTCTACCAGGTCCCATCCCATCAACGGGCCAAAGCGACCAGCACATTCTCCATGGCCTTTGAACTATCAGCAGGAATTGCAGGGCCGGCGTTGGGGGTGGCGGCCAGCATCGGTGGCAACCGAGCCGCCTTTTTTGCCGCCGCCTTTTTCGCCGCACTTGGCTTCCCTCTACTGGCGTTGTGGGCTGGATCCAAACCACACAAACTGATTCCTGCCTCCGCCTAGCATAAAAGTCATCCGCTTCTTATGAGGGGTGATAGCTCCTTAATAGCTCTTGGGCCACAATATTGCGCCGAACCTCTTGGGTGCCGGCTCCTATCTGGAGGAGCTTCGCCGCCCTATACAGCCGGTTTACTTCCATTTCCCACATGTATCCCGAACCCCCGTGGATCTGGAGGGCCTCGTCGGCTACAGCCATATTCACGTCGGCGGCCTTGAGGATCGCAGCAGCAGAATGGGCGTGCACGTCACGCGCTGATACTGAGTTGTCGCCTTGTTCCAGGGCTCCGCACATCTCCAGGGTGCGATACACATAGGTGCGTGCGGTCTCTATCTCAACCCACATGTCAGCCAGCTTGTGTTGGATCACCTGAAAGTTGGCTATTGGGCGGTTGAATTGTTCCCGGGTGGTGGCGTGCTCCAACGATAGTTCCAAGCAACGTTCAGCCATACCAACGCAGCCCGGAGCCAGGAACGCCCGTTCCAGGTCGAGCCCGCTCATAACCACGCCAACACCCTCATTTTCGTTACCTAGCAGGTTCTCGGCTGGTACGCGAAGGTCGTCGAACACCAACTCTGCAGTTTGGCTGCCCCTGAATCCTTGTTTGATCAGTTTTTGGGCTACGGAGTATCCAGGCGAGTCGGTTTCAACGATAAAAGCCGAGATTCCGTGGGCTCCGGCCGCGGGGTCGGTCTTGGCATACACCAAGACAATGTCGGCGATGGGGCCGTTGGTGATATAAATCTTGGTGCCGTTGATGATGAACTCGTCACCGTCACGTACCGCGGTGGTGGCCATGGAGCCAAGGGCATCAGAGCCAGCGCCCGGCTCGGTTAGGGCTAGGGCTCCTACCGAAGACCCATCACAAAGCGGCGGCACATACTTGCGGCGCTGTTCCTCGTTGGCGTTGCGAAAAATATTGTTTACGCACAGGTTGTCGTGGGCAGCCCAGCTTAGGCCGATAGCGGGGTTCCATTTGTGCATCACTTCGCTAACCAAACCGCTGGTTAGCAGGTCCATGCCTTGGCCCCCGTACTGGGCGGGGATAGTTAGCCCCAGGTAGCCCTGGGCTCCCAGCATGGGGAATACCTCGGCTGGCCAGTGCTCGTCATTGTCCATCGGCTCGGCCAACGGGCCCAACTGTTCGCGGCAGAACCGCTCGGCCTCTCGCCGAATTTCGGTTTGAAGGTCAGTTAATTCGAACAATCCCATGGAGTTACCCTACTATTTCTGATGCTCAATGTAAATATGATTCACAAAACGTGGCGTGGTCCGATTGCAGCCAGCCAGCTATTCGAGACGACGGGCACTTGACGGGGGCGGCTGGCGGCGTCATAGTGTGAATATCATTCACACTATGACTTCGTCGCAAACCCCGCATCCTGGCTCGGCGCCGACGCGTTCAGAGCAGATCGTGCTCGCGGCGCGCGACTTGTTTGCGGCATCAGGGTACGACGGAACCTCGATCGCCGCCATAGCCCGCGCTGTCGGCGTTGTTGACGGAGCCATCTACCGCCATTTTGAATCCAAGCGCGACATCCTCCATGCTGTGATTGCGGGGTTTTACCAGCCGCTTATTGCTTCGGCTGCCATGGCAGTGGCCGGAGTGGCGGGCCCTCGGGATCGGTTGCGAGCCTTGGTTCGCCACAATCTCATTGCGTACACGGAAGATCCCGCTGTGTGCCGGCTGATAATTGCTGAAGCCCGCGTTCTTGACGGCTACTTTGAATCTGAAGTGGCTGACTTCGGGCGGAGATACACGGCTCTCGCCGTCGATGCTGTGCGCGACGGTATCGCCGCTGGTGTATTTCGGCCCGATATCGCCCCGGCCGTGGTGCGTGACGTCCTATTCGGGGCGATGGAGCATATGGCGTGGGCTGCATTGACCGGGCACGGCACCATAGATATTGAGCGGGCAACCGACACCCTAATGTCGACGGTCGTTGATGGGATTTCTGCTGATCGGGTACCTGCCCGGTCCAGTTCAGATGATTGGAATGGCGACCCATTGGCAAACCCAGATCGACTTAGCAACCAACTCGACCGATTAGAAACTCTAGTGTCTCAACTTGAGGCAGGAGGGAGACCGCATTGAGCGTACTGCGCTCGCATCTCGACACGAGTAGCGAAACTTACCAAACCAATCGCCGAGCCATGCTTGGCCACATCGACTACCTGAACACACTGATTGCCCAGGCCGTGGATGGTGGGGGCGAAAAGTATCGACAGCGCCACCACGACAGGGGAAGGCTGCTAGTTCGCGAACGGATTGAACTACTAGTTGACCCTGACTCGCCGTTTCTTGAATTGTCTCCAACCGCAGCGGCTGGCACCGAGTTTGCTGTTGGAGCGGCGGTTGTAACCGGCATCGGCGTAATCAACGGCACCGAGTGTGTGATTTTGGCCAACGACCCAACGGTGAGGGGGGGAAGCCTCAACCCGATCACGGTCACCAAGATTCTACGCGCCCTGCAAATATGTCGGGAAAATCGTTTGCCGATGGTGTTTTTGGTGGAGTCTGGCGGCGCTGATCTGCCTCATCAACTCCAGGTCTACATGACGGCGGGGGAAATATTCCGTGAGATAACCGCCTTGTCGGCGGCGGGCATACCAACCGTTTCTTTGGTCTTTGGCAGTTCCACTGCTGGAGGCGCCTACCTGCCGGGCACCTCGGACTATGTGGTTATGGTCGATCAACATGCCAAGGTGTTCCTTGGCGGTACCCCCTTGGTCAAGATGGCAACAGGCGAAGACGCCGACGAACAAGAACTGGGTGGCGCCGCCATGCACTCCCAGGTTTCTGGAGTTTCTGACTACCTTGCCGTTGACGAGATGGACGCCCTGCGTCTTGGTCGCCAGATCGTCGCCGGATTGCATCACCGCAAGGCTGGTCGCACGCCGAGCGGGTCAGGCGCTGCTCCATTGTATGACCCTGAAGAATTGTTGGGGATCGTCTCGGCAGACCTGAAGGTGCCGTTTCCGGTGCGTGAAGTGTTGGCTCGGGTCCTTGATGGGTCAGAGTTCGATGAGTTCAAACCAGCATACGGATCCAACCTGGCCACGGGTTTTGCCCATCTGGGTGGATTCGCGGTGGGGGTGTTGGCCAATGACAGGGGAGTGTTGCTTAACGAGGAAGCCAACAAGGCCGCCCAGTTCATCCAACTAGCCAATCAGATCGACACTCCGTTGTTGTTCGTCCAAAACGTCACCGGATATATGGTTGGCACCGAATACGAACAACGAGGCATGGTGAAGCACGGCAGTCACCAGATTAATGCTGTCACTAATTCAAACGTGCCAGCCCTCACCGTCCAGATCGGCGGGTCCTACGGGGCAGGCAATTACGGGATGGCGGGGCGGCCATATGAGCCCCGATTCTTGTTTGCGTGGCCCAATGCGAAAACTGCAGTCATGGGTGGGGAACAGTTGGCTGGCACCTTGTCCATTGTGGCCAGGGCTTCAGCGGAGAGCCGGGGTTTGCCATTCGACGAGGAGGCTGATGCCGAACGCCGGGCTGCTATAGAGAACCAGATTAATAGCGAGGAACACGCCCACATATTGTCGGGGCTGCTCCACGATGACGGACTGATAGACCCTCGACACACCCGAGATGCCCTCTCGGTCGCGTTGTCGGCGGCAATGACCAACGAATGTGTAGGAACACGCGGCTATGGCGTGTTTCGGATGTGATGGCTAGCCGGGAACCGGGAAGGGAACTGAATTGATCACCAAACTGCTTGTTGCTAATCGGGGCGAGATTGCCAGACGGATTTTTCGAACCTGTCGTGTGATGGGGATTGGGACTGTCGCCGTTTACTCCAATGCCGATGAGGATGCCGCCTTTGTAGCTGATGCCGATGTTGCTGTCCCCCTTGGCGGAGCGGCACCATCGGAGTCATATCTGCTCGGCGATGCCATCTTGGCCGCAGCTGCTGCCACTGGGGCTGACGCAGTTCACCCCGGCTACGGGTTCTTATCGGAGAACTCCGATTTTGCTCGGGCCGTTATCGAAGCCGGATTGGCATGGGTTGGGCCCCCACCTGATGCTATTGATGCTATGGGCTCCAAAATTGAGGCTAAGCGGCGCATGGCTGAGGCTGGCGTACCTCTTCTCCCATCAGTGGAACTGGGCGGTATCGATCCGTCGGGACTTGCTGGCGCGGTAGCCGACATCGGATTTCCTCTGTTGGTGAAGGCGTCAGCCGGGGGAGGGGGCCGTGGCATGAGGGTGGTGCACAACGCAGACGACCTAGCCGACACGGTGGCTGGAGCAGTCCGTGAAGCTGAATCCGCTTTCGGTGACGGCACCGTGTATGCCGAGAAGTTTGTGGCTCCCTCAAAGCACGTAGAAGTCCAAATATTCGGCGACACTGCAGGCAATGTGATCCATCTTGGCGAACGTGAATGTTCCGTCCAACGGCGGCACCAAAAGGTGATCGAAGAGGCACCCAGTCCGAGCCTGGACTCCGAGGCTAGAAACGGGCTACACCAGGCTGCGGTGGCCGCAGGGCAAGCCATTGGCTATGTGAATGCGGGAACAGTTGAGTTTCTCCTAGCCCCTGACGGGGCCTACTACTTCTTGGAAGTGAACACCAGGCTTCAAGTTGAGCACCCGGTTACCGAAGCTGTCACCGGAATGGATCTGGTGCGGCTTCAACTAGAAGTAGCAGCCGGAGCCCCCGTGCCGAGTCAAGATCTGATACCGCAGCCGGCGGGCCATTCCATAGAGGCCCGAATATATGCTGAAGACCCACGAGCCGATTACCTTCCATCTGTTGGTGAGGTGACCAGGTTTGAGGTGCCCGAAGGGGTCCGGGTTGATTCCGCTTTGGATCAGGCTGGCTCTGTCAGTCCCTATTACGATGCCATGATTGCCAAGGTGATAAGCCACGCACCGACTCGCCCCGAAGCGGCGCGCCGTTTGTCCACTGCGCTGAGACGAACTGTGTTGGCTGGGATCGACCACAACCTGGCATTGCTGGTGCGCACCCTGGTTCACCCTGAATTTGCTGGAGGGGGTGACACCGAGTTGTTGGAACGCCTTGACCCGGGCGAAATTGGCCGGCCCCTATTGGAGTTGGAACAGCGAGATGCTGCTCTGCTCGCGGCCGCCCTCGCGGACCAGTCCGAACGGCGCTCAAGGGCAAGCGTTGTTGGTGGCGTGTCCAGCGGCTTTCGCAATGTGCCAACATCTTGTCAGCAGGCCACCTTTGTGGTGGGGGGTGAAAACTGCGACGTCCGATATCGGATTGAGTTCGGCCGGGTGGTTGATGCTGCGGTTAATGGGCGAGATCTCGTGGTGCATCTCCACCACTCGGCTGGTGACATGGTCGACATGGTGGTGGACGGGATCCGCCAACGTTTCGTGGTGGATATCGCGGCCGACTCCCAAACCGAGCCTGGGGGAGCAGACGTGGTTGTCAAGGGAGCCGAAGGGGTGTTGGTGGCTCGTCGATGTCCTCGGTTTAGCGAACCCGTTGTTGAGCTGCCAAGCGGATCTCTGGTGGCTTCGATGCCCGGAACAATCCGCTCTGTTGCCGTCGAGGTTGGCGACTCAGTGGTGGCTGGGCAGGGCGTGGTGGTGATGGAAGCTATGAAGATGGAGCTATCGATTGATGCCCCCTCAGATGGGGTAATCCAGTCGGTCAGCGTAGTAGTCGGCGAGACTGTTGATGCTGGTGCACCCCTAGTGGTGATCGACTAGGTCCTGTCAGCCTCGGCCATTGGGATAGCTGGCTCCTAGGCCGAGGCTAGAGCCCTCCAGAGCGCCCGGTATGACGGCCAGGTAATCTCGGGGCTTATATAGCCGTCCTCTTCAAGGATTCGGGTGAAGCGGGCCAGACTACGGAACGGGATGCCGGAGTCGACATGGTGGGCGAGGTGCCACCCAACTCCATAAGGCACAAGGATGGCTCCGGTGAGGCGGCCCTGTTTCACATGGTGAGTGGTGACCCGACGGTCAGATGACCGGGTGAGTCCAGCATGTTCGCTGATGGAGCGAAGCCGATTGAATACCTGATATACCGAAGCGTATGGTAGTACCCACAAGATCAGGTAAAGCCACGGGTGGCCGGCTAGAAGAAATAGTGAGAATACAACAGCCTGCCCCCCAAAGAACCTCAGACTATTCACCATGTATTTCTTCTTGAGAATGCCGGTGAAGCGCGGCCGGAGAATCCTAAAGGCGGAAACACCAAAAGCATCGCGTACAAGCTTGCGTCGCATCGACTCCTTCTTAATTGGATAGAAAGAATAGAGAAGGAAGTCGGGTTCTTTGGGTCCAAATTCGTCACGATGGTGGTTGGAGTGGCCCCGGCGATAGCTGTGGGTCCCAGTGCCGAACGCAACCCAGCCGAAAAGATTAACGCCAACCAGGTCGTTGATCCGCCGATTGCTGAATAGCAGCCGGTGGGCACCTTCGTGATGCAAGATGAACAGCCGGTTTTGGGCCACGGCGACCATAGGGATGGCGACAACGACTGCCAGCCAATGGTCGATGGTGATGGCCGCTGCCACTATTAAGGCCGGAAGCGCTAGCGAAAAGATGGCTGTTATCGTGTTGCGGGCGTCGGAGATGGAACGGAGTTCAGTTCTCAGTTCGGCCCTTGGGCGGCCATCGGGGCGCAACCGTTCTGAACCCTTGAACTCGGTGACCTTGTCGGGCACCATCCCCCCAGTCATCTTGGCGACCAATTCTTCATGGCTGGGTTTGGTTTCGGTGTTCACCATCAACCCATCTTACGTCCTGGTGGTCAGTTGTGTCCAACCCTGTAATGGGCGGACCCGGTGTCTCGGGCAACAATGTGGTGGTGGGGCCAAGCCGAGCTGGATGCATGGCTCCACTGGCGTGCAAGAAACCTCAGCTGGCATTTAGGTGATGCATTCCTTGTGATGGCCGGTATAGCCGACCTGGGTTTTGCTGTTGGTAGGTAGCAGCCCGGCCAAAATCCGATCCGGTCTTTGTGTTGACTGACCATGCAAGCGGCATCAGAATCTCAAACCCACTCGGTAGAGGTAACAGTGGCCCTACTGGGGTCAGTTTTGGGCTTTGAAGAGTCAGAATCTTGTGCCCCAGCCACACAGGCGTTGTGGGTCTCAGGTGTCGGTTTGTGTTGGATTTCATGACCGGCCGGGTCAATCTCGCTAAATGGCCCGAATAGGAGCGGTGCTCGCCGTTATGCCCTTGTCGTTCGACCAAACTTGAGATGAGGCGGGCTTGGGCCTAGGGTCGCCGCTATGACTGTTGCGATGATCACAGGCGCAAATTCAGGGATAGGGCGTTCCTCGGCTGTGGGGTTGGCTCAGCGAGGCTGGACCGTCTATGGCACCATGCGCGATCTTGGGAAGGGCGACAGGCTGGCATCAATGGCTAGCGAAGCCGGAGTGGTAGTCCATCCAGTGGTTTGTGATGTTACAGACGACGAGTCGGTAAGGTCGGCGGTTGCCGAGATCACCACAGACGCGGGCCAGATTGATGTGGTGGTAAACAATGCTGGGATCGGGGGTAATGGAGTGGCCGAGGAAACCCCAATCTCGGTCTACGCCGAGGTAATGGACGTGAACCTGTATGGCACCTTGAGGGTGATACAGGCTGTTGTCCCCCAGATGCGTGAGCGGGGATCGGGCACAATAATCAATATTTCGTCTGTTACGGGCCTGTTCGCGGCAATTGCCCAATCGCCCTATGTTGCGTCTAAATGGGCGGTGGAAGGGATGACCGAAGGCCTAGCTCAAGAGCTTGTTCCGTTCGGAATTCGGGTGGCGCTCGTCGAGCCGGGTATTGTTAAGACCGCGATCTTGGCTAAGAATACCGACGCACCCAACGCCAGTGGAGCATACGATGCCCACTACCGACGGTTGTTCGCTTTCTACGCCACTGGTCTTGCGGCTCCTGGCCATCCCAATGAGGTGGCTGACGCAATTTGGGCCGCAGCTACAGATAATCCTGCCCAATTCCGCTACACATGTGGGTGGGGTGGGGTTGAGTTGTGTGAAGCCAAACCGAACGTGAGCGATGAGCAATGGATCGCGATCGGGGCCGCCGAAACCGACACAGAATACGCCAATCGATTCAATGAAGCCTTCGGGCTCGACATCAGCAGTGGGTTCCAACAGTGACCAACACAGAACGACGCCGAATCTCAACGAGAAAGTCACACGGTTTCGTCGTGGCTCAACCCCCTTCTAGACGGTAGGATCGCCACTCGTGTCGGACTTCCTCCGCGAGTATTTACTCGTACTACTGTTTGGGCTTCTAGCCGTAGGTGTGGTTGGGGCCTTTATTGGTCTAGCCTCGCTGCTGCGGCCTAGCCGTCCCACCAAAGGCAAGGTTCAAAACTACGAAAGTGGTGTAGAGCCTGTCGGCTCTGGATGGTCTCAAAGCCAGATCAGGTACTACATCTACGCCCTGTTGTTCGTCATGTTTGATGTTGAGGCTGTGTTCATTTTTCCGTGGGCCGTCGGCCTGGAGACCTACGGCTACTTTGGCCTGGTCGAGATGGCGATCTTCATCTTCATCTTGGCTCTCGGGCTGGCATACGCCTGGCGTAAGGGTGTATTGAAATGGGCATGATCCGATGGACGCCACTGGTTGGCTGCAAAGGGAGCTTCTGTAAATGGGTCTAGTGGAATCAGGCAAGCTGCCCAAGGGACTCACCTCCCTGTTGAATATGAGCCGCAAGTACTCCCTATGGGTGTACCAGTGGGGTCTGGCGTGCTGCGCCATCGAGATGGGTGCCGCCATGGGGTCACCGCGCTACGACGTGATGCGTCTTGGGGTGATTCCATTGCCGGCTAGCCCCCGTCAAGCCGACATGGTGATAATCTCCGGCACCGTCACCGACAAGATGGCACCCGCTATCCGGCGTTTGTACGAGCAGATGCCCGAACCTAAATATGTGATTTCAATGGGGTCATGTGCCAACTGCGGCGGTCCCTACTGGGACAGCTACTCAGTAACCAAGGGGATTGACCAGATTATCCCGGTTGACGTATACGTACCTGGTTGCCCGCCCCGGCCTGAAGCCCTGCTAGAGGGGATCGTCCTACTTCAAGAATTGATCCAGAACGAGGACATGGCCGTCAAATGGAAGGGTGATCCTCTTGCCATCGCCTGATCCCGAAAACACCGAAGTCGAGGTCGACGAGCCTCGTCAAGGTCTTCTCGACTCTATTACCCAACACCTCGGCGATGCCGTGGTGGCAAGCCATCTGGCCCCGGGCCGAGAACTCTGGGTAAGGGTTGAAACCTCAGCTTGGCCCGAAGCCGCCAGTGTCCTCCAACGTCGGCTCGGCTATCGCTTCTTCGATTGGTTGTCTGCCATCGATTGGATGGAGTCTCCCTACGGCCGTTCGATGGACGCCGAGGTCGACAAAGAGCTTGGATTGGTCGAAACTGAAGCCAGCGAGGCCGAAACCGTTGCACCTACTGGTGCTGATGGCTACGCGGGCGGCGAATCTCGAATGCAGGTGCTCGCACGCGTGCATAGTATCGATGCCCAGCTTGGGGTAACTCTCAAGGCCGATGTGCCTGATATGAGCATCGGTACGTGGACCAACACTTTCCCCGGTGCTGAATGGCATGAGCGTGAAGCATGCGAGATGTTCGGCATTAACTTCGAGGGCCACCCCGGTTTGCGGCCCCTGTACCTGCCCTCAGACTTCCAGGGCAATCCAATGCGCAAGGACTATCCCCTGCTGGCCAGGATAATCAAGCCGTGGCCCGGCATTGTTGATGTGGAACCCATGCCCGAAGCCTCGGACCAGGGTGCATCCACCACTAACCCGGAGGCAGCCTCATGACCGAGGTGACCGACCGACGACAGCTGGCCTACATAGCGGCTCAAGCTAGTGAAGCTCGGATCAATGTGGAGCTTGAAGCTGAGGGAATGACCCTCAACATCGGCCCCCAGCACCCTGCAACGCATGGAACTCTACGCATAGTGGCTCGCCTTGATGGTGAGCAGGTGATGGACGCCGAGCCCATGATGGGCTATATGCACCGCGGTTACGAAAAGCTGGCTGAGGTTCGCACATACCCTCAGGTCACAGCCCTGGTTAACCGGATTGACTGGTTGGGTAGCTTCGCCAATGAAGTCCCATTCATCCTTGCTGCTGAACAGCTTATGGAGGTGGAAGCACCACCTCGCGCCCAGTGGATTCGCACCATCTTGTTTGAGATGGCGCGCATCGCCAATCTCACCTTGTTCCTTGGCGACATGGGCGTGCAGCTAGGGGCCGTAACCCCGGTGTTCTATGCATTCCGTGACCGTGAACATGTTCTGAACCAGATCGAGGCGGCCACTGGTGGCAGATTCCATCCCAACTTTGACCGCATTGGTGGCGTAAAGGACGATCTTCCTGCTGGCTGGATCCAACAGACTCGCCAGAGTCTCGATAAGATCCGCTCTTTTTGTGATCAGATGGAAGACCTCCTGCTCGGAAATGCCATCTTTGAGCAGCGAACACGTGGCGTTGGCGTTATCCCCGCCGACGTGGCCCAAGCTTACGGTTTGTCTGGTGCCAACATAAGGGCATCGGGAGTTGACTGGGACCTGCGTCGTGACAATCCAACCGAAACCGGCTTGGTATATGACCAGGTCGACTGGAAGGTCTGGACCCACCCCGACGGCGACTCCTTCGCTCGATACTGGGTGCGCCTGCAAGAGGTTCGTGAATCGTGCAGCATTGTCGATCAACTGCTCGGTTCGATTCCCAAGGGCCCGATCATGGCCAAGGTGCCACGAATCATCAAGGTTCCTGCCGGTGAAGCCTATGTGGCTACCGAGAATCCGCTCGGAATCATGGGCTATTACGTCGTGAGCAAGGGTGGGCTTGAGCCGTTCAGGGTCAAGATCCGCTCAGCGAGCTTCTCCAACATGTCAATCACTCCCTGGCTACTCAAAGGAACCTATGTTCCCGATGTGATCACCATCTTGGCATCGCTCTACTTCATCTTGGGAGACATCGACCGATGACATCGATTCTTGCGCTTGACTATGGCTATGGCGGTTCGGTAGGTCTCAAGCTGTTACTTGCCTTCGTTGCTGTCCTCATCCCGGCTGGCGGAACCGTCTACCTCTACTTGTTCAAGATGGTCAGCTTCATGCAAAGCCGCCTTGGACCGATGGAAGCGGGCCCATTCGGTTCCATGCAGCTCCTGGCCGAGGTCGGCAAGTCGGCCCAAAAAGAGGACATATTTCCCGAAAGCGCCGACCGTTTCGTATTTGCGGCCGCACCGTATGTGGTGATGGTCAGCACCTTCTTGTTGGTGTTGGTGGTTCCGTTTGGCCCAGACGCCGTGTTCGTAAACTTTGACACCGGCATCTTCTTCGCACTGGCTGTCTCGTCTGTTTCGGTCATCGGAATCTTGATGGCTGGTTGGGCCAGCGCCTCCAAATATTCACTACTTGGTGGTTTGAGGGCGGCAGGTCAGCTCATTGCCTACGAACTTCCCTTGGTTCTGGCCGTAGTGGGCGTGGTTGTCCAGGCTGAATCCATGAACATGCAAGATATTGTCTCGGCCCAATACAACGGCGAGATATTTGGTTGGGCGGCGATTGGCAACCCATTCATCCTCACCCAGTTCGCAGGGTTCTTGATCTTCATGATCGCGGTGCAAGCCGAGTTGACCCAAACCCCATTCGATATGCCCATCGCTGAATCCGAACTGGTCGCTGGTTACATGACCGAATACTCCGGGTTCCGGTTCTTAATGTTCTTCATCGGCGAGTTCGCCACCGCCAACATCTTTGCCTTCTTGGGTGCAACCCTATTCCTTGGAGGCTGGACGGTGCCCCCGTTTGTGACCGACGCCCTTGGGGTTGAGATCACCGACAACATCTTCAACTTCATAGGCCCAGCCATCATGGGTATCAAGATGCTGGCTCTAACCTTTGTGGTCTACTGGGTACGCTTCACCTATCCTCGGTTCCGTGAAGATCAGCTTCAGCGGTTTGCCTGGAAGGTACTTATTCCTCTTTCGCTGGTCAATATTGTGGTGACTGGCCTGTTCAAGGTGGTGCTCTAATGGGTCTGCTGCCAGGCGGCTTAGTAAAGGGCCTAGGGGTGACCCTTGGCGAGATAGTCAAGACCGTCACCCAGGGGGCCCAAACGGTCCAGTATCCTCATCAAAAAGAGCAGCCAGCGCCTCGGTCGCGCGGTGTGATTGCTCTTCATGAAGAGAACTGCACTGCCTGCATGCTGTGTTCGCGCGAATGCCCCGACTGGTGCATCTATATCGAAGGGCACAAGGACCTGGCTCCACCGCGTCGCGCTGGAGGCAAGCCACGAAAGGTCAACAAACTAGACCGATTCGATATCGATTTCGGCTTGTGCATGTACTGCGGCATTTGTGTCGAGGTGTGTCCGTTCGATGCATTGTTCTGGACACCGGAGTATGAATACTCTGAACCCCGGATCGCTGACCTGTTGCACGACAAGACTCGGCTTTCGCAATGGATGCAGACGGTTCCCGAATTTGAGTCCTATGAGGCCGGAGCCGAGGTCAAGGTCAAGAAGGTGCCCCGATGATTGCTTTGTTGGCCAATGAGGCCCTATCGAGCGTCGAAACTGGCGTGGCCAACGGCTTTTTCTTTGTCGTTGCTGGTGTCGCCGTTATTGCTGCGCTCAAAATGGTCACCACCCAAAACGTGGTTCACGCTGCGCTGTATCTTCTCGTCGTTCTCACGAGCGTTGCCGCCACCTATGTGATCTTGGGTGCCGAATTTGTTGCTGTCACTCAGGTCATGGTCTACCTGGGGGCCATAATGGTCCTATTGCTTTTCGGGGTTATGCTCACCCGGGCCAAGCTTGGCGACGACACCGATCTGGATCATGATCAGCGTTGGATCGGTGCCCTGGTGGCCCTAGTGACGTTTGCTGTGATGACCTACTCGGTTGTGGAAGAGTTCGGTTCCACCAAACTCCCGAGCGATTTCTCCGCTACTGCGACCGAAGAAGTTTCCAACCAGATCTTTAGCACCTACATCGTTCCGTTTGAAGCCCTGTCGGTGCTGCTGTTAGCTGCCCTTATTGGGGCCATCGTGGTGGCCAGAAGGGACTGATCGATGTTTCTAAACGAATTCCTAATATTTGCTGCTTTGCTGTTCTGCATAGGCGTCTACGGTGTTTTGGTTCGTAAGAACGGTGTCATGGTGCTTATGTCGATCGAGTTGATTCTCAACTCGGTAAACATCAACCTGGTGGCGTTCTCAACCTACAACGGCGACGTTGGCGGGCAAGTCTTCGCCCTTTTCATCATCGCTGTAGCTGCCGCCGAGGTGGGTGTAGGTCTCGCCATTGTGTTGCTGATGTACCGCAACCGCCGCAGTATCGACATCGCCGAAGCCAACCTGCTCAAGGGCTGAACCCGAGGATCTATCTGTGTTTGCCACCGAAGTAGTCGAAACCACCGTTCCGTGGATATACGAAAATGTATGGCTGATACCAGCCCTGCCTGCCGCGTCGTTCGTTCTGATCCTCCTGTTCGGCAAGCGGTTCCCCTACAAGGGGGCCGAGATCGGCATTGTCGCCGTCGGGGCCGCATTCGCCCTCGCCTTGCTCACAGCTGGAACGTGGATCGGCGATATTGAGTCAGCTGACGCTGGTCATGGCGAGACCGAATCGCATGATGAAGGAGAAGGTACCGGAACCGACTCCCATGATGAGGACGAGTCGACTGAATCCGATGAGCATGATTCGCTCGGGCTCACCGACGGCGAGTCTGCCGCACCTTCCATAGTGACAGTCGGTGCCGTGGCTCAGGCAGAAAGCTCGGGTCACGATGCGGCGACTCGGGGTGAACCAATCGTAACCGAACGAACCTGGTTCCAAAGCGGGGACACCAAGGTACCGATCGGCACCCTGGTTGATGGCCAGTCTGTGATGCTGCTGTTCGTAGTGACGTTGGTTTCGGGCCTTGTCCACATATATTCCACCGACTATGTGCACGGCGACCGTCGCTACACCCATTATTTTGCCTTCTTGTCGCTGTTCACGGCATCCATGCTGTTTATGGTGCTGGCTTCAAGCACGATCCAGCTGATCGTGGGTTGGGAGCTGGTCGGCGTCTGCTCGTTTGCTTTGATTGGTCACTGGTGGGAGGACAAACCAAACTCCGATGCGGCACTAAAAGCATTCCTCACCAACCGTGTTGGAGATATCGGCCTGCTGGTAGGCATGTCCATCTTGTTCTTCGCCGCTGGCAGTACGTTCAACATCGGCGAAATCAACGCCAAAGCCGCCGCAGGCGAAATCAATGGCACCGCACTTACCTGGGCGGCAGTAGCTCTAATGGCCGCTGTAATGTCCAAATCCGGTCAGTTCGTATTACACACCTGGCTACCAGATGCCATGGCTGGCCCCACCCCAGTGTCGGCACTCATCCACGCTGCCACCATGGTCGTAGCGGGCGTGTACATGATCGGACGTCTCTACCCCGTGTTCTGGGAAGGGCTCACAATCTCGGGTTCTAACGTGAACCTGATGGCCCTAATCGGCGGAGTAACCACCGTGGGGGGCGGGGTATTGGCCTTCGTCCAAAGAGACATTAAGAAGGTGCTGGCTTACTCCACGGTGTCCCAGTTGGGCTACATGGTTCTTGCTCTTGGAGTTGGGGCATACACCGCTGGAATGTTCCACCTGTTCACTCACGCCTTCTTCAAGGCATGCTTGTTCCTCGGCGCTGGTTCTGTAAGCCATGCATGCCATCACAGCTTCGACATGAAGTCCGACATGGGCGGGTTGCGTAAGCACATGCCCATAACGTTCTGGACATTCCTTATCGGATCGGCCGCTCTGGCTGGGATCCCCCCATTGGCCGGATTCTGGTCCAAAGACGAGATCCTGGCTGGTGCCGGAGTATGGCCAGGAACTGGTGGCAACGGCACCTACTACATACCGTTTATCTTCGGCATGATCACTGCGGCTCTGACTGCGGCCTATATGACCAGGACGGTCTGGCTTACATTCTTCGGCGAGTATCGGGGCCATGAACAACCCCATGAATCTGGTCGCAGGATCACCACACCACTGATAATTCTGGCCGCAATGGCAGCCACCGTCGGCTTCTTGAACATGCCTGGCCCATTCGTGGCCAAGTTGGGGCTCCCATCTGGGATAGCACACCGGTTCGAGCAATGGGTTGAGCCATCGGGAATCCCCTCATTCGTGAGCGCTGAATACAACGACTTCCACCATGCCAATCCCAGTTTCACACTGGCCATCTTCGCCACCCTGCTCGCAGCAGGGTCGGGGCTATTGGTGTGGCGATATTACAAAGCTCTCTACGCCAAGGACCCAATGGCCTCGGAATACACCGATGGGCTGCGTTCTCGCAGCGGCCTGGCCCGACGTGGCTACTCACTGCTGGAAAACAAGTACTACCTTGACCATTTGTATACCGACACCATTGCGGTAGCGGTTAAGGGTCCTTTGGCTCGCCTAGCTAATTGGACAAACCAAAATATTCTCGATGGTGTGGTAAACCTGGCTGGCTGGGTCTCAGTGAGAACAGGCCGTCTGGTGTACCGATTCGTTGACCAGGGCGTAGTAGACAGAACAGTCAACGCGTCAGGTCGAACTGCGTCGGGATCGGGTCAGATGCTCCGACTGATCCAATCGGGCCAAATCCGTCAATATGCTGCCTTGATGTTCGGTGGAGCCGCTGTGCTCGCTGCCGTGTTCATCTTGGCGATATAGGAGCCGTCATGTTTCTCAAACTAATACAGGAAGCAGCCGAATGACTGACTTTTTGGAAACCTGGGGTATCACCGTTATGGTCTTCCTCCCACTCGTGGGAGCGTTGGTGATGATGGTCGTGCCCGGACGAGACGAGGAGGCACACAAGGTCATAGCGTTGGCGTCCAGTGTGCTTGCCGCCATCGTTGGGGCCTTGTTGCTTCGCAACTTCGATTACGGGAACGGTAGCGAACTTCAGTTCCAGCCTGAACCGCTGGACTGGATCAAGGTCATCAACGCCCAGTACAACGTGGCCCTAGACGGGATCTCACTTCCGCTGGTGGCGCTGACCCTGTTGGTCGTTCCACTGGTCATCATCTACTCATGGAACCACATCCCAAGCCCGGGCAACCCCAAAGCGTTCCTAACGCTGATCTTGATCCTTCACACAGGTATGCTCGGTACCTTTGTGGCGCAAGACCTGGTGCTGTTCTTCGTGTTCTTCGAAGTGGTTCTGCTCCCCATGTACTTCATGATTGGAGTATGGGGCGGCGAAGATCGGATGTACGCCGCCATCAAGTTCTTCCTATACACATTGTTCGGGTCCGCTCTGATGCTGGTCAGCTTTATGGCCTTGTACTGGGTCACTGGCAGCAGCACCTTCTCGATGACAGGGTTGGCCGCTGGCGTGGCCGCCAAGGACGTCGCCATTGGCACCCAGGTGCTGATCTTTGGCGGCATGTTCCTCGGGTTCGGAATCAAGGTTCCAATGTTCCCGTTTCATACGTGGCTTCCCGACGCACACACCCAGGCTCCAACTCAAGGCTCGGTCATCTTGGCCGCAGTGCTGTTGAAGCTAGGAACGTACGGGTTTATCCGTATCGCACTGCCGATATTGCCTGAAGCCGCAGTGAAATGGGCTCCCTGGATCGGCTTGTTGGCCGTGATCGGTATTATCTACGGTGCCCTGGGGTGTCTGGCCCAAACCGATATGAAGCGCCTAATCGCCTTCTCCTCGGTGGCTCACATGGGTTACGTCATGCTCGGGATCGCCACCCTCACCAGCTTCGGTATAAACGCTGCAATCTTTGGGATGGTGGCTCACGGCCTCATTACCGGGATGCTGTTCTTCATCGCCGGATCGGTTAAGGAGCGCTACCACACCCTGGAGATCAAACGACTCGGTGGTTTGCTTGTCCAAGCCCCACGCCTGGGCTGGATACTTGGCATAACCACCATGGCATCACTTGGCCTTCCCGGGCTGGCCGGCTTCTGGGGCGAATTCCCCGCCATCTTGGCCTCCTACAACCCAGCGCCCGGACTGTCGCTTGGCCTGTTTCGGACATATATGGTCATCGCCGCTATCGGCACGGTGCTGGCCGCCGCATACCTCCTGTGGTTGCTTCAGCGCACTGCATTCGGCACGCCCTCAGAAGAGTTTGCTGATGACCCCAACATCCATGATGTGGTAGCCACCGAATGGATCGCATGGATCCCAATGCTGATCCTCATCGTTGCTCTAGGGTTCTTGCCGTTCTTGATATTCGACGTCACAAACGACGCGGTGGTCAGTATCACCAGCGTGTTTGAGACATCAACCGCGGCTGGAGGCTGAGCATGCTGGCAATGCTGGCACAACAGGCCACAAGTGCTTCGTCATTTATGCGTCCAGAGATTGACTGGCATGCCGTAGCTCCCGAATTGCTCTTGTTGGGATTCGGGGCGTTGGTTACGATCATCGATTTGATCGGCCTCGAAAAGGTCCGACGCCTAATGCCGTCGCTTACCGGCATCGGGTTCTTGGTGGCCATGATTCCGGTGCTTACCTTGTGGGACGACAACACCACACGGGTGATGTTCGACGGAGCCTACGTCGTAGACCGTTACGCCCTAATTTTGAAGGGCCTATTCCTCCTGTCTGCCTATGTGGTTGTGCTAATGAGCAGCAACTATATGGCCGAAGGCGACTACCACGATTCTGAGTACTATCAGCTGATAGCGGCCTCGGTGCTAGGTATGTTGGTGATGACGTCGGCTCGTGATTTAGTGTCGATATTTGTTGCGTTGGAACTCGTGTCGATACCCGCCTACCTGATGGCGGCATGGCGCAAACGAGACATCAAGTCCAACGAAGCGGGTCTGAAGTACATGCTGATGGGAGTCTTCGCATCGGCCATAATGCTGTACGGTATGTCCCTGCTGTACGGGATTTCGGGCAGCACCCGCTTGGACGTGATTGCCGAGCAGATTACTGGCGGTGCCACCAGACCCATAATCACCTTGGGTGTACTGTTCACCATCATCGGATTCGCGTTCAAAGTTTCCGCTGTTCCGTTCCACACCTGGGCACCCGACACCTACGAAGGTGCCCCCACTCCTCTGACTGCATTCT
>Ga0316192_10001085_pt1 | contig 20043 bp, 17 predicted proteins | sample MerIslwburrow_MG_FD_204931 | JGI IMG/M metagenome (GOLD analysis project Ga0316192, IMG submission 204931) | Coastal sediment microbial communities from Maine, United States - Merrow Island worm burrow | ecosystem: Environmental > Aquatic > Marine > Coastal > Sediment | place: USA: Maine...
CGCGGCGGCCGCGACGCCGCCGACGACCACATCGTGACCCTCGTTGAGCAGACCTATGCCACCGTGGCCGACATCACGGTGGTAACCGCCGATCGGGGCCTGACCGCCCGCCTGCCGCCCGGAGTAACGGTCATTGGACCCCGGCAGTGGTTGTCGCTGATCGAGGATCCGTAGCTCGGCCCCTCGATCAGCTGGTGACGGTGCTCTCGTCGAAGAGGTCGGCGGGTAAGCCGGGTGGCGTTACGGGCTTGGGTTCTCGACGGCTGAGGCCGGTAGGCTCGTCGGCGGCCGGGGCCGGGGTACGTGTTGGCAACTCGATCTCGTAGGCGTCGTCGGTGGAGACCAGGATAATCTCACCGTTGGCGGCACGAATCGGTAGCACCCCGCCGGCCAATACCCGAACCGTGGCCGTGGTGTGATTGATCTCGATCTCGGCCCTTACCCCGTGACGCACCAGGCGTAGACGCAGCCCGTTCCAGTCCTTGGGCAGACGGGGGGTCAGTTCGATCGCTTCACCGTCGTCAGCAACACCGCCGAAGCCGTGCATCAGAGCGGCCCAGATACCCCCGTTGTTGGCCACGTGGATGCCGTCGGCGGAGTTGCCATGGAGGTTGAGCAGATCGATGTAGAGCGCCTCCTGGAAGTACTTGAAGGCTTCGGCGTCGCGGCCAACCTCGGCGGCCACGATGGCCTGGATGCAGGCCGAGAGCGACGAGTCTCCGGTGGTCAGGGGGTCGTAGTAGTCGAAGTTGCGGCGCTTCTGTTCCGGCTCGAAATGCTCGGGGTGGAGGTACATGGCCAGCACGACGTCGGCCTGTTTCAGAACCTGGTGGCGGTAGATCACCAGTGGGTGGAAGTGGAGCAATAGGGGGTACAGCTCGTCGGGGGTGTTCTTGCAGTCCCAAATCTCGCGGTCAAGGAAGCCCTCGTCCTGGGAGTGGATCGCCATCTCTTTGTCAAAGGGCAGGTACATGGCGTCAGCCGCCTCCTGCCAGTCGTCGAGTTCGCTCAGATCGAGATCGGTGGCCCGAACCAGCTGCTGGAACCGGCCTGGGTCGGCCTCCTGCAGCTTGCGCACCGTACGGATGGCGAAGCGCATGTTGGCCTGGGCCATCACGTTGGTATAGAGGTTGTCGTTGACGACGGTGGTGTATTCGTCGGGCCCGGTGACCCCGTGGATACGGAATCGCCGTTCGCCGTTCAAGGCAAAGAAACCCAGGTCTTGCCACAGACGAGCGGTCTCAACCAGGATCTCCGCCCCCTCGCGGAACAGCGTCTTGTCGTCGCCCGTTGCCCGGTGGTACTTCTCGAAGGCATGGGCCACCGCGGCGTTGATGTGGTACTGGGCGGTGCCTGCGGCGTAGTAGGCCGAGGCCTCCTCGCCACTGATCGTGCGCCAGGGGTAGAGGGCGCCCTTTTGGCTCAGCTCGCGGGCCCGCTTGCGGGCGGAGTCGAGCATCTTCCACCGGAACCGCAGGAGTTTCTGGGCCGCGCTGGGGTTGGTGTAGGCCAGGAACGGGATGACGTAGATCTCGGTGTCCCAGAAGTAGTGACCGTCGTAGCCACCTCCGGTGGTGGCCTTGGCCGGGATACCGACCTCGTTGGTTCGAGCCGAGGCCTGGGCCAGGTGGAAGAGGTGCCAGCGGATGGCCTGCTGGGTGGCTTCGTTCCCGTCGACGACGATGTCAGCGTTTTCCCAGAACTGGTTCAGGTACGACTGCTGCTCGCGTCGCAGCCGGTCGACACCGTTGGAGCGTGCCCGCCGTATGGTCCACAGGCACCGGTCGGCCAGTTCCTGGGCCGGCACGCCCTTCGAGGAGTGGTACGACACGTACTTGTTGATCCGGATCGGGGCGCCCACCCGGCCGTCGAAGGTGAACACGGTTTTGGCCACATCAGCATCGACCGAGGTCGTGGCGCTGTACTCGGCCGTGGTGTCGATGTCGTGTTGGTAGGCACAGGCCATGGTCATGCCACTGTGACTGGTCCGGTAGCCCAGTACCGCGGCACCACCTGAGCGGTCCTCGTCACGGACCTCGGCCACCTCCGGCACGAGCACCCGGCGATCGAATCTGCGGGACTTGCGGGGATCGAGCCCCTCACCCAGCGCCGCCTCGGTGACGTGGTACTCGTCGCCACCGTCCTGGCGGTTCAGCAACTGAGATAACAGAACCAACGGGGCACTACCTTCGAGCATCTCGATCTCGAAGGTGAGCAGCGCCAGGTGCCGGTGCTCCAGACTGGTCATCCTGGTGGAGCGGACCCGCAGACGCTTCCCCGCAGGCGTTCGCCAGATCAGATCGACCGAGTACTCACCGGTCTTGAAGTCGAGCACCCGTTCATAGGACTCAAGATCGGCCTCGCCCAACAACAGGGGCTCGTCGTCGACGTACAGCTTCATCAGCTTGGCGTCGGGAACATTGACGATCGTCTGACCGGTCTTGGCGAAGGCGTGGGCCTCCTCGGCGTGATGGATCGGCCAGGTCTCGTGGAAGCCGTTCAGAAAGGTGCCGTGCGAGTGGGCGTCGCGGCCCTCGCTCGGATTGGCCCGCATGCCCAGATACCCGTTGCCGATGGCGAACAACGTCTCGGTCACCCCGAGAGTGTCGGCGTCCATCTCGCGTTCGACGAGTCGCCACGGATCCACCGGAAAGCGGTAACTCGGAAGACCTTCGCTGGTGACGGCTTGAACCCTCATTGACTTCGACCTTTACCTTGTCTTGTCCGAAAACACCGTGGCTGGAATGTTTGCGGCGGGTCTCGATGCGCTGACTCATCGCCAGGCATCTGCGGGATGCTACAACGCATGTGACTCGATCGGATCACAGCCCTCTACGACCGTTCATTTCGCCTTGTCAGACTGGGATTGGCCGGGTGCCGCCTGCCCTGAGCGGTTCCCCAGGAGAACCAGGCCCAAATCTTCGGTAACGGTGTCGGCCCCGGCGTCGAGCAGAGCCTGACGGTTACCGCCCCGGTCGACCCCGAGCGTGAACCCGAAGCCACCGGCTTTGCCTGCGGCCACCCCGGCCACGGCGTCCTCGATAACCACACTGCGATCGACGGCCACCGAAAGTTGTTGGGCGGCGTAGGCGAACATCGCCGGATCCGGTTTTCCCGGCAGCCCTTGCTCGACCGCCGTCATTCCGTCGACGACGACGGCAAAGTGACCACCGAGACCGGCCGATTGCAACACCACGCGGGCGTTCTTCGATGAGGAGACAACGGCCTGGGCGATACCGAGCCCGTCGAGCTCGGCCATCAGGGCCAGGGTGCCGGGGTAGGGGGCGATCGAGTCCCGCTCGAGGATGGCGGTGAACACCTCATTCTTGGCGTTGCCCATGGCCGAGACCGTGTCGTTGCCCGGTGGGTCATCAGCACTGCCCAAGGGGAGATCGATGCTGCGAGAAGCGAGAAAGGCCTGCACCCCCTCGTAGCGGGGTTTGCCATCGATGTAGCGGAGGTAGTCGTCCTTGGTGTAGCTGTAAGGGGCGAAGAGTTCGGCCCACGCTCGTTGATGGATCTCGGCGGTCGGTGTGATCACACCGTCGAGATCGAACAGGACGGCCTGGTAGTCGGCCCATGCCGGCGGAGATGCGCTGACCATTGGCTGAGCCTAATGTCATCTCGGTCGTCAAAAGGTCAATGCGGGTGCTTTCACCAGGTCGTCACGGTGACTTGACTCGCCAGGCTCAGTGGTCGTCTCGCCGCCGCCCCCGTCGTCGCCCTACGGTGGGCCGACGCGAACGCAGGTCGGCTGGTGGTCGGCCGGGGATGGTGGAGGATTTGATGGCGCAGGAGGACGATCTCGAGCCCGACTGGGTGGGTCCGACCCATCAGAGCCTGCTCGATGCCGGGGTGGGCATCGTCGGCCACGTTCCCGACGGCGGGCTTCGTCATCTGATCACCCGGGTCGAACACGATCACCGCATCACGACGGTGCGGCTCAGCACCGAGGAGGAGGGGGTGGCACTGGCCGCTGGAGCCTGGCTTGGCGGGGTCCGCACCGCGGTGCTGATGCAGTCGAGCGGGGTTGGCAACTGCATCAACATGTTGAGCCTGCTTCGCACCTGCGCCGTCCCTACGGTCTTCCTGGTGACGATGCGGGGCCAGGGTGGCGAATCAAACCCCTGGCAGGTGCCGATGGGAAGCGTCGCCGATCAGGCCCTGGAACTGATGGGGGTCGAGGTGCGATCGGTGTCCTCAGTCGATGCGGTTGCCGCCGCGGTGGCCCGCTCCGCCGCTGAGGCCTTCGGTCCGACGCCGAGGGCCACGGCGGTGCTGATTGAGCAGCAGGTGATCGGCGCCAAACAGTTCGCCGGGGACCGGCCATGAGCGGCGGACTGGATCGACGGCTGGTCACCGAGGCGCTTCTGGCCGATCGGGGCGAGCTACTGGTCGTTGCCGGTCTGGGCGCCCCAGCGTGGGACGTCACCGCTGCCGGTGACCATGATCTCAACTTCCCCCTGTGGGGCGCCATGGGGGGAGCGGCCATGATCGGTCTCGGCCTGGCTCTGGCCCGTCCTGAGCGGCGGGTCCTGGTTGTCACCGGCGACGGTGAGCAGTTGATGGGCCTCACCGCCCTGTCGACCATTGGCTCGGCGGCGCCCGCAAACCTGGGTTTGGCTGTGCTCGACAACGAACACTACGGCGAGACCGGCATGCAACAGACCAACACCGCATCCGGCACCGACCTGGCCGCGGTGGCCACCGCCTGCGGCTTCGCCCAGGCCACGACCGTCACCGCCAAGACCGACGTGTCGGGAGCGGTCGAGATGCTCCGCTGCGGTCCGGGACCGGTGTCTGCGGTGTTCAAGATCTCGACCGAGGTCCCGCCCCAGGTCGTGCCACCCCGCCATGGCCCCGATCTCGTCGGTCGATTCCGCACCGCACTGGGAGTGGACGAGACGGTGTTGTAGGTCGCGGCGCCAAGAGGCGAAATTCAGCGTCGCGGCGAGTTGAGCCGCGGGAGACTCAGATGGTGACTCCTGACTCTGACCCGACGATTCTTACCGACCGCCTTTCCCTGGAACCGCTCAAGGTCTCGGATGCTCAAGAAATGGTCGAGGTGCTGGCCGACGTCAGGTTGTACGAGTTCACCGGGGGGAGAACCGCCCGGCGAGGATGACCTGAGACGCCGCTACGAGTCTCAGGTCCGAGGCCCAGGTCAAGCCGATGAGAAGTGGCGCAACTGGATTGTCCGAGAGAGGTCAAGCTCTCGTGCCGTCGGCTTCGCCCAGGCCACGGTCATTCCCGACGCTGCCGATCTGGCCTGGACGATTGCAAGGGGCTTCTCCCTACTTCCTACCGCCAGGTCCTGGTCTCGTTCTTGGCTTCTTTGGACCGGAAGGCGTCTTCGAGATCGACGCCGCAACGGTTGGCGATGGCACAGAGGTAGATCATGACATCGGCCAGTTCATGGCCGATGTCGCCGCCGGGCACGTCGATCTTCATACCCTCGGCCGTGCGGACGGCCTTGAACAGCTCACCCACTTCTTCGCCCAGCAGGAGGCACTTCTCGATCACCCCTTGATCGGTGAAACCGCGTTCGGCCTCCATCTGGTCGACGTAGCGCTGTAAATCGCCGAGGCTGGGAGTTGGCGGAAGGATGGGCACTGGTTACCTCAGAGCATGTCGGCGGGGCCCGGTTCAATACCGAGTTCGAGCTTGCCTGCCAGCTGGGCTGTGCGGTCCCAGTCGAACACCACGTGACCCTTGAGGGTCTCCAGGTCGCGCTGGATGCGCTGCAGGGGTGAGTCGAGGAAGTAGACCGACGCTCCGGCCCCTTCCACCACGATGTTGACGGCCTGGCGCGACAAGCGCACCACGTGGGAGGCAGCCAAGCGGAACCGGCCTCGCTCGGACAGGGGGATTTGGCCACCGGCGTCGTAGACGTCGCTGATCTGGTCGATGGCGTCGCGCCAGACGAGGTGAGCCGCTCGCACCGTGGCCCGCGCCTCGGCCAAGCGCAGTTGTGACGTTGGCTGCTCGGCCTGCTTATCGCCTGCGGAATAGGGGAGCACCCGCGTTCGGATGTGATCTCGGAACAGATCCACCGCCGCTTCAGCCCCACCGAGGGCGGGGGAGGCGCCGACCATGGCCAGCACCGGGGTGAGGGGGTAACGGATGAAGGGATTGTCGTTGAACAGCGCTCCCGGGGGATTCTCACTGCGCAGTTCGGCTGAGGTGATGCTCCGATGCTCGGGAACGAAGACGTCATCGGCCACTACATCGTTGCTGCCCGTGCCCCGCATGCCCGAGGTGTGCCACACATCGACGATCTCGACATCGGCGATGGGAGCGAGGCAGAACCTGGCCTCGGGAACACCGTCACGGTCGATCAGGGTGTTCACCATTACCCAGTCGCCATGTTGCACGCCGGTGGCCCACCCCCAGCGACCCGTCATCCGGTAACCACCCTCGACCGGGACCGCCTTGCCGGTGGGGGCCAAGGGACACGGGAGCATGGCGTAGGGGCGGTCGGCGAACACATCGGCCTGCAGCTCGGCCGATGATCGCACTACGAACCAGTTGTGCAGCATGAAGAACGACAGTGTCCACCCTGAAGAGACACAGCCCTGGGCCAGGATCCGGGTCACGTTGGTCAACGAGCGCAGACCGAGATTCCAGCCCCCGACCTCGGTCGGCATCACCAGGCCGAACGCACCGGCGGCCGCCACCTCATCGATCGTGGCTTGAGGCAGCTGGCGGAGGGTCTCCGCTTCGGCCGCCCGGGCCCGCAGCGTCGACACCATCGACGCCGCCCAGGCCGATGCTCCGTCGTGATCCAGGGGACGGTGACGGTCGGTTTCGCTGACTTCTGCAGGTGGGCTGGACTCCATGGGTCACCAAACTAGACCGGAGCTCGACAGCACTGTCGGCCGATGGTGGCCGGGCCGCGGCTCAGTCTTCGATGGCGGGACGCTTGTCGCCGAACTGGTTCCAGCTGGTGAGGCTTTCGGCCGGGCGGCGCTTGGCCACGCCCCAGTTGCCGAGCGGCACACCAAGGGGGAGCAGGGCCACGACCTCAAAACGGTCGGGGATGCCGCAGACCTGGCGGACCTCGTCCTCGTAGATGCGGAAGACGCTGGTGAGCACGGTGCCCAGACCCTCGTTGCGGGCGGCCAGGATCAGGTTCTGCACCGCGGGGTAGACCGAGGCGTACACGGGGCCGACGTCCATGGTGCCTTCATCGTCGATGATGGCCATGGAGATCTTCGGCACCAACACCAGGACCATGGCCGGAACCGCCGCCAGGTTACGGGCCAGGTGGTCGGTGGCGGCCCAGTTTCGTTGGTGGCTACGCTCGGCCGCTTCGTTCTTGAACGGGGGGATGTAGCCCTGGATGGCCGGTTCGTAGCGCTCATGGGCCTTCAGGTAGATGGCGGCCAACTGGTCCTTGACACCCTGGTCGGTGGCCACCAGGAACTGGTACGGCTGGATGTTGCCCCCGCTCGGTGCCTGTACCGCGGCCCGCAGGATGCGCTGGATGGTGGCATCGTCCACCGGATCGTCGGACAGGCGGCGCATGGCCCGTGTCGTCATCAGGGCGTCGTGCAGCTCCATGGTGGTTCCTCTTTCGGGCCGTGGCCGAGTATCGGCCGGACGCTCGAAATATAGGTACCGCGGCCCCTTTGGTCCACTCGCCGCCACGGCACGACCATGCTCGGCACTCTCGAACCAACCCCAACCGGTCAGGTTCGCCAGAACCCGCACCAGCGGCCCGAAAGCAACGAAGGCCGCCTACCGCTTTCACCGTTCTAGAATTGGCGGCCTATGACTGACGGGGCGGAAGCTGGCGGTGATTGGGCTGTTGAGGCCAGAGGCCTGACGAAGTCGTTCAAGGCCGTCAAGGCCCTGACCAGGGTTGATCTGCGGGTTCCGCGGGGCTCCGTCTTGGGGCTGCTCGGTCCCAACGGCGCAGGCAAGACCACGATCGTGCGGATTCTCACCACCCTGCTGCGGCCCGATGGGGGCCAGGCCCTGGTGGATGGCATCGACGTCGCCGTTGAGCCGGCCCGGGTGCGGGGACGGATCGGCCTCACCGGTCAGTCGACAGCGGTGGCCGAGCGGCTCACCGGGCGGGAGAACCTGGAGATGGTGGCCCGTCACTTCCACCTACCCCGAGCAGAGGGCAAGCGCCGGGCCCGGGAACTGCTCGAGGAATTCGACCTCGTCGAGGCCGGTGAGCGCATCGCCCTGGAGTACTCCGGCGGCATGCAGCGCCGCCTCGACATCGCCATGAGCCTCATCGCCAATCCCTCGGTGCTGTTCCTCGACGAGCCGACAACGGGCCTCGACCCCCGGAGCCGTCTGGCCATGTGGGACCTGATCGAAGACCTGGGTGATGAGGGTACGACCACCCTGCTCACCACCCAGTACCTGGAGGAAGCAGACCGCCTGGCCGATTCGATCGTGGTCATCGACCATGGCCGGGTCATTGCCGAGGGAACGGTCGACGAACTCAAGGACCGGGTGGGCGGTGACCGGCTCCGGGTGTCGATCGCCCGGGCCGAGAACCTGCAACTGGCGGCGGCCGCGCTGGCCCCGTTGTGCACCGGTCCGGTGGAGCAGGACGGCGGACCGACCACCCTGATCGCCGCCATCCGAGCCGGGGGAGGGGTAGTGCCGGGTGCCATCCGGGCCCTTGACGCCGCCGGAGTCGACGTGCTCGACGTTGAGGTGCGACGGCCAACCCTCGATGATGTGTTCCTGACCCTCACCGGCCACCACCTCGAACCCGACGATGGCTCCGAGCCGGCAGCCGGCCTGGTTGGCGCTCACAGCGGTGAGGCTTCAAGCCCAGGAGCGAGTTCATGACAACGACGAGCAGCACTGTCCCCGCAGCCAAGGCCGGTCAGAACGCCAGACGGGAGATTCCAACCGGTCCCCAATGGTTGCTGCACGATTCGTGGACAGAGGCCATGCGCCACTTGCGGATCATCCCCCGCAACGTCGAACTGCTGATCTTCGCCGCGGTGCAGCCCATCATGTTCGTGTTGTTGTTCGTGTACGTGTTCGGTGGCTCAATCATCGTTCCCGGCTTCGACAGCTACACCCAGTTTCTCATCCCCGGCATCTTCGCCCAGACCGTGGTGTTCAACTCGGCCTTCACTGGCGTCGGTCTGGCTGAGGACCTGCAGAAGGGTCTGGTCGACCGGCTCCGCTCCCTGCCCATGACTCAGTCCGCGGTCCTGGTGGGCCGCACCCTGTCGGACCTGGTCCGCAACATGATCACGTTCCTGGTGATGCTGCTGGTGGCCTTCGCCATCGGCTTTCGTTTTGAGGGCTCACTCATCGGGGCCGCGGCCGCCACGGCGCTCTTGCTGGCCTTCTCCTATTCGCTGTCGTGGGTCCAGGCCGTGTTCGGGATGTCGGTCAAGTCGGTCGAGGCGGCCAACTCGGCCGGGTTCATCTGGATGTTCCCCCTCACCTTTGTGTCCTCGGCCTTCGTCGAGCCAAAGACCCTGCCGTCGTGGATGGAACCGATCGCCGAGGCCAACCCGTTTACCATCGTGACCAACGCCGGGCGGGCGCTGTACAACGGCAACCCGGTGGGCGACACGGTGTGGCAGTCACTGGCGTGGTCAGTGGCGCTCACCGCGGTGTTCTCCACCATCGCCGTCCGTAAGTTCAACCGCACCACGGGATCGTGATCGCCGCGGGGGAAGGGGAGACCATGAATTGCTGCTCACCAGGCAGGGACGACACCGGGTTCGAGACCAAGAGCCCACATCCGTTGACAGATCCCGCCCCCGCCCGCGGGACCGGGCCGTCGGCCGGGACCATGGTGGCCATCGAGGGGGGAACGTATCTGATGGGCACCGCCGGGCCCGTCGCCTACCCCGAAGACGGAGAGACCACGGTTCACGAGGTGACCGTCAACGACTTCTCCCTTGCCCCCCATGCGGTGTCAAACGCCGAGTTCGCGGCCTTCGTTAAGGCCACCGGCCACGAGACCGACGCCGAACGCTACGGCTGGTCGTTCGTGTTCGGAGGCCACCTGCCCGACGATTTCGAGCAGACCCGCGGCGTGGCCGCCGCCCCCTGGTGGCGGCAGGTCTTCGGGGCGAGCTGGCGCCACCCCGACGGCCCCCAGAGCGACCTCACCGACCGGCTCGACCACCCTGTCGTGCACGTCTCCCACCACGACGCCATGGCCTACTGCGCCTGGCATGGTTCCCGCCTGCCAACCGAAGCCGAGTGGGAGTACGCCGCCCGGGGCCGCTTGGAAAGCGCAACGTTCCCCTGGGGCGATGAGCTGGAACCCGCAGGGCGCCACGCCATGAACGTCTGGCAGGGTTCGTTCCCCGACGCCAACTCCTCAGCCGACGGCTTCTACGGGCCGGCCCCGGTCGGGAGCTTCGAGCCCAACGACTACGGCCTGTACAACATGTGCGGCAACGCCTGGGAGTGGTGTTCGGACTGGTTCGACGCCGAGTACTACCAGCACAGCCCGGGCCTGAACCCAACTGGCCCCACCGAAGGCGAGGCCCGGGTCATGCGGGGCGGTTCGTATCTGTGCCACGAGTCGTACTGCCATCGCTACCGGGTCGGGGCCCGCACCTCGAACGCCCCCGACAGCTCGTCGGGCAATCTCGGTTTTCGGGTGGCCCGGGGCGTCGCCACACCCGGCCCTGGAGCCGAGGGGTCCGGCTAGTACTTGTAGGGCCTGGCGGTACGGGCCACGGCGAGTTGCAGGTCTTCTTCGACTCGCCGTGAGACCAGTACCAGTCCTGCGCCCAGTGTGGCGATGAGCAGGCCGATGAGACCGAGACGGAAGCCGCCCCGGGTGTAGGCCAGTTCGGTTGGTGCCTCGCTGGCCGTTGACTGTGCGGCGGCGGTGTCGAGCTGAATTGCCTGGGAGCCGAGATCGGAGCTGGCGGCCGTGTCGGTGGTGGCGGTGATGGTCACCGGCACGGTATTGGCACCGGTCACGGTGACCGTGACCGGTCCCGGGGCGATACCGGCCACGACCGAGCTGGTGGCCTGGTAGATGCTGTCGACGTCGGTCACCATTGACGTTGTTTGGCCGGACGAATCCACGATCTCGACGGTGGCGCCGACGATGGGGGCGCCGGAAGGGTCGAGGAGCTGACCGCTGACCGAGCGTCCAACGGTCATGAAGTTGATGTCGGCCCCGTTCGATGCGGGCACCGTCACCACCTGGCTGACGGCGCTGGAGTCGGCCAGGGTGATCCAGTCGGGCAGTGTGGTGGTATCCAGCTTGAGGTGGTAGCTGCCCGCCTCCAGCGAGGTGAAGTTGAACGGGCTGGCCGTGGTGGCCGACGACACGAAGACGTCGTCGTCGGTCAAGAGTTGCCCGTCAGGCCCGGCGGCGTGGAGGTTGAGGCGAACCCCCCGCACATCGTCCTCAGTGCTGCTCGACTGGTTGTCGCCGTCGCTGTCGAACACCACCCGACCGGAGAGGTCATAACGTAGGTCCGAACGGTTCGGATCGGTGCCGCTGACACCCTCCTGGTAGTCGGAGGTGCCGTCATTGTCGGTGTCGGGGTAGTCGGCGGCGTTGGCGGGGTCGGTCCCGGCCGCGGTCTCGTCGACATCGAGCACGCCGTCGCCATCGGTGTCGGTACCAAGGGTCAAGCGGACCAGAGCGGCGACGGAGCCGATGTTGGTGCCGGTGCCGGTGCCGGTGCCGTTGCTGGAGTCGGTGAACTGCGCGGCCCGCAGAGCCGCCTCGTAATCGGCGATCGAGGCGGTGCCACGAAGCCTCAGCAGACCCTTGCTTGAATCGTAGATAGCGCTGATTCCCGCCGGGGGCGACGGCACGGCCATCGTGTCGGTCGACGCGTTGTGGCCAAGCGTGACTCGGATGGTGACGCCGTCCAACGTGCCCGAACCGTTGATGACAGCGTCGGCGAACGGCAGTGCGGCCTGGCCCGGACTCGATGTCAGCGAACTTGGGGTGGAGATGGAGGCCCAGGTCGCGGCCGCCGCCGAGGCGCCGGTCGCGGTGACGGTCGTCACTATCAGGAGCGTCGCCACAAAGGCGCCAAAAAGTCGGAGGGGTCTCACAGCCAGAGGATCGGAGCCGTTGGCGATCGGCTTCAGGGTCTTGGCTCTCGGTGAGTTCATGGCACTGGCCCCGTGGTGCGCTTGGCCCAGATCACGGGGTGGGTCAGACTGTGGCCATGGTCGATCAGCTAACCCCGGAACTGCGTGAACTCAAGGACCGGATGAAGGCGTTCATCAACGACGTCGTCATCCCCCAGGAACCAGTGCTGATGGGGGAGGACGCCGCCGCCGACGCCATGGCTGAAACCCTCAAGGCCCAGGCCAAGGAAGTGGGGCTGTGGGCCCTCGGTCATCCTGAGGAGATCGGGGGCGGAGGCCTGCCCTTCATGGACTTCGTCTACCTCAACGAGGTCATCGGACGCTCCCACTGGGGTCAGTGGGCCGTTGGCAGCCTGTCAATGCAGGACTCCATCATGTTGCACCTCTACGCCAGCGACGAGCAGAAGGGACGCTTCCTCAAACCCCTGGTGGCGGGCGAGATCTACCCCTCGGTGGGCCTCACCGAGCCCGAGGTGGCCGGTTCCGATCCGGTGCAGATGCGGGCCACGGCCCTACTCGACGGCGATGAGTGGATCATCAACGGTCACAAGTGGTTCACCTCCGGCGCCAACAAAGCCGCCTTCACCACCGTGTTCGCCATCACCGAACCCGACGCCGAACGTCACACCAAGTTCTCCTCCATCATCGTCCCCACCGACACCCCGGGTTATGAGATCGTGCGGGTCGTGCCCTCCATGGGCCACACCGGAGGCAACCACTGCGAGGTCCGCTACACCGACGTCCGGGTGCCCTATGAGAACCTGCTGGGTGATCGGGGCCAGGGTTTCACCATCGCCCAGCGCCGCCTGGGGCCGGGGCGGATCTTTCACTCGATGCGCTGGCTGGGCCAGGCCCAGCGGGCCTTTGAGTTGATGGCCGAGCGGTCCAAGGTCCGTTACGCCCACGGCAGTTTCCTGTCCGAAAAGGGCGATATCCAGGCCATGATCGCCGAGTCGGCAGCGGAGATTCAGGCCGCCCGGCTCATGACCCTCGACGCCGCCCGGGCCATCGACGCCGGGGGCGAGGCCCGCACCGAGATCAGCCTCATCAAGTTCTGGGGTGCCCGCATGCTGCACAACGTGATCGACCGGGCCATCCAGGTCCATGGCGCCCTGGGGGTCACCGCCGACACTCCACTGGAGTTCATGTACCGCGAAGCCCGCTACGCCCGCCTCTACGACGGACCCGACGAGGTGCACCGCATGGTTGTGGCCCGCCGCCTGGTACGTGACCCCTTCAACGGTGTGCCCTGGGCCTGAGGTCAGGCTGGGGTTGAGGTCGGGCTTGAAGTCGGGCTTGAAGTTGGGCGACGACGTGCGCCGGCGCGGCGTCGGCCCCTAGGTTTGGCTCATGGCTGCCACCCAACTCGACGTCGAACACCTCTTCACCCTCACCGCGACCCTCGGCGACAACGCCAACGCCGTTATCGCCGGTGGACCTACGGGCACCCGGGTCATCGTTGCCGTTACCGGAGGCAGCTTTGAGGGAGCGAAGATCAAGGGCACCATCGTGGCCCCCGGCGGCGATTGGCTGCACTCACGAGCCAACGGCACCATCCATCTCGATGTGCGCCTGTTGCTGCTGACCGATGACGGCGAGTCCATCCTCATGACCTACTTCGGCATTGGTCGACCGGACGACGACGGGTCGACGTCGATTCGTTCCGCCCCAACCTTTGAGACCGGCTCGGAGGCCTACGCCTGGCTTAACGACATCCAGGCCGTCGGCATCGGAAGCTCCACCGGCGACGGCACGGTCAGCTACGACGTGTACGCCCTGGTCTGATAGCGGGCACCGGGGCCCGCTGGCTTCGTGATCGGGTGGTGACCTAGGCTTTTTTTCCACCACAGCAGTCGTGGTGACGAACAAGAGCACTGGAGGGGGCACGTGTCCCAGTTGCAGATTCATCCGCTCAACCCCACGGTCGGGGCCGAGATCCGGGGCGTCGACATCAGTCAGGAGTTGGACGAGGCCAACGTGGCCGAGATCCGCCAGGCCCTGCTCGATCACCACGTCATTTTCTTTCGGGACCAGGATCTCGACCACGATCAGCACATCCGCTTCGGTCGCTACTTCGGCGACCTGCACATCCACCCGGCGGCAGCGAAGCTCGACGACTACCCCGAGTTGTTGAAGATTCACGCCGACGAGACCAGTAGGGGAGTGGCGGGTCAGGGCTGGCACAGCGACGTTTCGTGCGATGCCGAGCCCCCCGACGGCTCCATCCTCTACCTGCACACGGTGCCGCCGGCCGGTGGCGGCGACACCATGTTCGCCAACACCCACGCCGCCTTCGACTCGCTGTCGCCGGCCATGCAGGACTTCCTGTCCGGTCTGAGCGCCATCCACAGTGGACGCCACGTCTACAGCCGTGATGGTTACGCCGAGGACCGTCAGTACCCCGAGAGCGTGCATCCGGTGGTGCGCACCCACCCCGAATCCGGCCGCCAAGCCTTGTTCGTCAACCGTGGCTTCACCACCAGGATCAACGAACTGGCCCGAGCCGAGAGCGATGCCCTGCTGGCTTTCCTCTACAACCATATCGAGCAGAGCGTGTTCCACGTGCGCTTCGGGTGGGAAGTGGGCTCGGTGGCGTTCTGGGACAACCGGAGTGTGCAGCATCAGGCCGTGTGGGACTACTTCCCCGAGGTGCGATCGGGCTGGCGGGTCACGCTGACCGGGGCCAAGCCCTACCACGACGCCGATGGCACCACCGGTGAGCCCAAGCGGGGCTTCAACCGTCCCCGTCCCGCCATCTGAGCTGGGTGCCGGACTGGGCTGACCAGCGCGGCTTGGTTGCCCCGCCGCGTCATGGCGACAACGGTCAGTTTGTCGCTATGCCGCGGTGTTGATGGTGCGATCACGGTGCACGGAACCGGGGCGAACCGAGCCAGGTCTTTGGTCGTCGGGGGCGGCGACCGCTAAAACGTGGAGGCACCCCGACGACCGGCGGCGCGCCCAGTACCTGGACCGGCCAGAACTGGAATGGAAGGCACAAGATGACTGTGACGAGACTGCTGGTGGCCAACCGTGGCGAGATCGCCATTCGCATCATGAGGGCCGCCCGTGATCTGGACATCTCCACGGTGGCCGTCGCCTCCGAGGACGACATCGCATCGCTCCACACCCGGGTGGCCGACGACGCGGTGACCCTGGCCGGAAGAGGGGCGGCCGCCTACCTCGACATTGACGCCATCGTCGCCACCGCCGTTGAACGCAGCTGTGACGCCCTCCACCCCGGCTACGGCTTTCTGGCCGAGAATCCCGATCTGGCCCGGGCCTGTGAAGCGGCAGGCATCGTCTTTGTCGGCCCAACCCCGGACCAGTTGGCCCAGTTCGGCGACAAAACCCAGGCTCGAACTCTGGCCCGACGACTTAGTGTGCCACTGGCTCCCGGCACCGACGGCGACACCTCCCTGGCCGATGTCGAGGCGTTCCTGGCCGAGCACGGACCGTTGATGATCAAGGCCATTGCCGGCGGCGGCGGTCGGGGCATGCGCGTCGTGCGCCCTGGCGACGATGTGGCCGCGGCCGTTGAACGCAGCCGGAGCGAGGCTGCCGGTGCGTTCGGCAACCCCGCGGTCTACGTCGAGGTATTGCTGGAACAGGCCCGCCACATCGAGGTACAGATCATCGGCGACGGAGTCTCGGTCAGTCATCTGGGGGAGCGGGAGTGCACCCTGCAACGCCAAAACCAGAAGATCGTCGAGGTTGCCCCCAGCCCCAGCATCAGCGACGAGGTCCGCAAGGTGGTGACCGAGGCGGCACTGACGATGGCCTCCGAGGTCGGCTACCGCTCGCTTGGGACCTGGGAGTTCCTGGTGACCGGGCAGGGCGTTGATGTAGATGGCCCAGCGAGCGTGGCGTTCATGGAAACCAACGCCCGTCTCCAGGTTGAACACACCGTTACCGAGGAGGTCACCGGGATCGACCTCGTGCAGTCTCAGTTGCGGGTGGCGGCCGGGGCCACCCTGGGCGAGCTCGGCCTTGAACAGGCCAGCGTCCCGGCCCCGCGGGGTCACGCCATCGAGGTTCGGGTCAACACCGAGACCATGACCGTTGAGGGCACCGCCCGACCCGGGGGTGGCACCCTGGTGGCCTTTGAAGCCCCCAGCGGTCCCGGCATCCGCACCGACACCTACGGCTACGTCGGCTACACCACCAGCCCGGCGTTCGACTCGTTGTTGGCCAAGGTGATCGGCCACGCCCCTGGCCCGGACTATGCGGCGGCTGTGCAGCGCACCCGCCGGGCCCTGGGGGAGTTTCGGGTCGAGGGGGTGCCAACCAATATTGGTTTCCTCCAGGCCCTGCTCGAACGGCCCGAGGTGGTGGCCAACAACATTGCCACCAACTTCGTCACCGACAACGCAGCAGAACTGTTGGTGGCGGCCAAGAACTTTGAGCAGCGCTACTTCGCCACCGCCCCCGCTGGGGAGGAGGCCCCCGGATTCGCCGGGGCCAAGGTCGACAGCCGCGATCCGCTTGCTGTTCTCAACCACGGGTCGATCGATGATGGTTCGGCCGAGCTCGCCGCCTCTTCCAGCGGGCCTCCGCCGGTGCCGGTGGTTGCCGGCTCCGCTGCGAGGCTGGGGGCTGGAGCAGACTCGGCGGTTGGACCGGATGGTTCAACCGCCATCAAGGCCCCATTACAGGGCACCATCGTGGCCGTCAACGTGACCGAGGGTGACGCCGTGGCCGAGGGGGGTCAGGTGGTGGTGATGGAAGCCATGAAGATGGAGCACGAGATCCGGGCCGGCACCACCGGCATCGTCCGCCAGGTGGCGGTGGCCGTCGGCGACACCGTGTTCGAGGGCCGTCCCCTGGTCTTCATCGATGCGGCCGATGTCGAGGTTGCGGCGGAGGAGGCTTCGATCGGGTTCGATCTCGACCTGATCCGTCCCGACCTGGCCGAGATGTATGAGCGCCGGGCCTACGGTATGGACGAGAGCCGGCCGGCTGCGGTGGCCAAACGCCACGGTCGAGGTCATCGTACCGCCAGGGAGAATGTCGCCCAACTGGTTGATGAGGGCACCTTCGTTGAGTACGGGCGGCTCATGGTTGCCGCCCAGCGTCGTCGGCGGGATTTCCAGGACTTGCTGGAGAACACCTCCGGCGACGGCATGGTGGCCGGGGTTGGCAGCGTCAACGGTGATCTGGTTGGCGAGTACCGGGCCCAGACGATGGTTATGTCCTATGACTACATGGTCCTGGCCGGCACCCAGGGAGGCCAGAACCACCGCAAGAAGGATCGGTTGTTCGAGATTGCCGAGAGCCACCGCCTGCCGGTCGTGTTGTATGCCGAAGGGGGTGGGGGTCGCCCCGGTGATACCGACGGGATCGGCGGTTCGGGCCTCGACTGCTGGGCCTTCAGCTACTTCGCCGGCCTCTCGGGCCTGGTGCCCATGGTGGGTATCACCAACGGCCGCTGCTTCGCCGGTAACGCCGTGTTGTTGGGCTGCTGCGACGTGATCATCGCCACCGAGGGCTCAAACATTGGTATCGGTGGTCCGGCCATGGTGGAAGGCGGGGGGCTTGGCATCTTCAAACCGGAGGAGATCGGGCCGGTCGAGGTTCAGGCCACAAATGGGGTCATCGACATCCTGGCACGCGACGAGGAACAGGCGACGGAACTGGCCAAGCAGTACCTGTCGTACTTCCAGGGCCCCATTGATGGTTGGGAGGAGCCTGACCAGCGGGTGTTGCGCCACCTCGTGCCCGAGAACCGCAAGCGGGTCTACGACATGCGGGAGATCATCGACAACCTTTGTGACCTGGGAAGCGTGCTCGAACTGCGACCCCACTGGGGCGACGGTATCATCACCGTGCTGGGCCGCATCGAGGGCCGACCCGTCGGCATCGTCGCCAACAACCCCCATCACCTGGCCGGTGCCATCGACGCCGACGGAGCCGATAAGGGGGCCCGGTTCATGCAGTTGTGTGACGCCCACGACATCCCGTTGGTGTTCCTGGCCGACACCCCCGGCATCATGGTCGGCCCCCAGGCCGAACAGGAGGCCACGGTCCGCCACGCGGCGCGGATGTTCGTGACCGCCGCCAGCATCGATGTGCCCTTCATGACCGTCGTGATCCGCAAGGGCTACGGGCTGGGAGCCCAGGCCATGGCCGGTGGTTCGTTCAAGGCCACCACGTTCACCGTGTCGTGGCCAACGGGCGAGTTCGGGGGCATGGGGCTCGAAGGTTTCGTCAAACTGGGCTACCGCAAGGAACTGGAAGCCATCGCCGACCCCGAGGAGCGCATTGCCTACTACGAACAGCGGGTGGCCCGTCTGTACGACGTTGGCAAGGCGGTCAACACGGCATCGTACTTCGAGATCGACGATGTGATCGATCCTGCCGAGACCAGGGACTGGATTATGATGGCCCTGCGGTCAGCCCCTCCAACACCATCCCGAACGGGCAAGAAGCGCCCCATGGTCGACACCTGGTAGGCGTTGCACCGCCACCCTGCGCCGCCGACGAGGGGCGGTGGCGCAGGCTCCGGGGACTTGCGGAGCCACCGGCCGCGCCTCTAAACAAGCGGGGATGTCTGAACCAACTGAACTACTGGCCGTGATCACCGGAGCGTCGCGTGGAATCGGGGCCGGGATCGCCGCCGCGGCCGAGGCTGACGGCGCCACCGTGGCCGCCGCCAACCGTTCAGGCGGATCCCGAGGCCATGACCTCACCATCGACCTGAGCGATCCCGCGGCGTGGGCCGCCTTCGCCCGCTGGTACGACGATCTCGTTGACGAGCTGCGTCCCCGCCGGATCATGGCTTTTCACAACGCCGCCACCATCGAACCGATTGGTTTCGCAGGCGAGGTCGATCCCGACGCCTACCGGGCCAACGTGTTGTTGAACAGCGCTGCACCCCAGGTGCTTGGTGGGTCGGTGTTGCAAACGGCGCAGCGCGCCGAGATCCCAACGGTGCTGGTTCAGCTCTCCTCGGGAGCGGGCAAGACACCCTTCACCGGTTGGTCGAGCTACTGCGCGTCCAAGGCCGCGGTCGACATGTGGGTTCGCACGGTTGGTCTTGAGACCACCGAACGCGGTGATCTGACCCGGGTTCTGTCGATCGCTCCAGGGGTGGTGGCCACCGACATGCAGGCCAACATCCGAAACAGCGAGTCAGACGCCTTCCCGGCGGTGGACAACTTCCGGACCATGCACGAGACTGGCGCCCTGGCCGACCCAGCTGAGGTGGGAGCCCGGTTGTGGCACTACGCCTCCGCAGGCGACTGGCCGAGCGGAACGGTCGCCGACATCCGTGAGCTCTAGGCTTCGCCGCCAGCCTGCTCCCGCTGCGAGGTCCGGCCCCTGGCGCCTGGCCACACACCGGGGCCGGTTCAGCTCTGGGCCCCCAACTGCTCCAGCAGACTCCAATCAGGCTGACCCCCGCCAGCGGGATTGAGGGGGATGACGACCAGGCGGGTGGCGCCGGCATCGCCGTGGGCCGAGATGCGGGCGCGTATGGTCTCGATCGGACCCCAGGCGACCACGGAGTCGATCAGTCGGTCGCTGCCCCCGTTGGCGAAATCGTCGTCGTCGAACCCGAGCGTGCGCCACGCCCGGTGGTAGTAGTCGAGCCCGGTGTAGTACCCGATTGCCTTGCGGGCCAGGCGGCGGGCCTCGACCGGATCGGGGCACAGCAGGCACATCATCATCGGGCTGAGGGTCGTGCCGGGGGCGAGGCTGCGTCGGGTGGTTGCGGTGTGCTCGGGATTCATGAGGTAGGTGAACACCCCGTCGGCACCCTCGGCTGCCACCGCCAACATCTTTGGCCCGTGGGCGGCGATGTGGATGGGGTAGGAGTGGTCGCCGATGGCCAACTCGGTTCGGCGGATCTCGGCCAGGTAGTTCGCCATGCGGGGGGCGGGGGCGGTCCACTGATGACCGCGACGTTCGTTCAGGCCCCGGTTGGAGACCCCAAGCCCCAACTCGAAGCGGTCGCCGCTCATCTCGGCCAGGGTG
>Ga0316192_10001086_pt1 | contig 20030 bp, 16 predicted proteins | sample MerIslwburrow_MG_FD_204931 | JGI IMG/M metagenome (GOLD analysis project Ga0316192, IMG submission 204931) | Coastal sediment microbial communities from Maine, United States - Merrow Island worm burrow | ecosystem: Environmental > Aquatic > Marine > Coastal > Sediment | place: USA: Maine...
CCGGATCTATGCAATAGAAAAGCTTGCCTATCCCTTTCCATGGTCACGAAGCCTCTTTGTGGACTGTCTGCACGCCGGCTATACCTTTTTTGGTTTGCAAATAGGGAAGGACCTGGCGGGTTACACAGTTTTTAACTGGGCCGCCAGCGAGGCGCATTTGCTGAATCTGTGTGTACACCCCGATTGGCAGCATCGCGGCTACGGTAGCCTGTTATTGGAATACGCAATCAATCACGTGGCAAGGCAAGGCAACGAATCCATGTTTCTCGAGGTGCGCACCAGTAATTCGCGCGCAACAAAGCTCTACCTGAACAGGGGGTTCGAGGTTATAGGAAACCGGCGCTCCTATTACCAGGCAGGAGACGGCCGCGAGGACGCAACCGTCATGCGGCTTGTGATTCGCCGCGCAAACCCTGCCAGTTAATCAAGTAACTTTTCAAGCTTATCAATCTGGGCCCTGAAGCCCTCGACTTTCAGATTGTGTGCTGCCAGTCGCTGGTGCTCCATTTCCACTACGTCGGGTGGTGCGTTATCAACAAACCGGCTGTTACCCAGTTTGGCCTCGGATTTTTTCAAATCTGTCAGTTCACGCTCGAGCAATTTACCAAGGCGTGCCAATTCGTCTTCCAGGTCGACCAGACCCTTGAGTGATACCAGGACTTTCAGGTCTGCCACCAGCGCTACAGAATATTCAGAGGTATCGGCATCCGCTTCAAGCCATTGGCTTTCACCAATTCTTCCAACGCCCGATAGCAAGTTCGTAAACCGTTTTTGCCGCTCCCTGTCACTAGCGGTGCCCGCCTGGAAAGCGACACCCAGGACTTTACCTGGTGATACATTCAGTTCTGCACGTATATTCCGTACACCCTGAAGCACTTTCTGCAGCCAGTCGATATCATCTTCTGCCTGCTGATCTATGTCACCGGCAACAGGAAATGGCTGCAACATGATGGTTTCACCATCGATCCCGAGTGGAGCTTTCAGTCGTTGCCATATCTCCTCGGTAATAAATGGCATGAAGGGATGCAGAGTGCGCAGGCTGCATTCAAGGACATGCAACAGTGTATAACGGGTGGCGTTCTGCTCATCGGCGGAGCCCTTCTGGAAAACCGGTTTGGACAACTCCAGGTACCAGTCACAATATTCGTTCCAGATAAATTCATACAAACGTTGTGAGGCGAGATCCAACCGGTATTCATTGATGTGAGTGCTTACGTCACCAATCATTTTATGCATACGCGATATGATCCAGCGGTCAGCCGCGCTGGATTGAGGCACGGCGTGGACCTCGTGATCCGAGGTGCTCAGCAGGACATATCGCGCCGCGTTCCATAGCTTGTTGCAGAAGTTCCGGTTGCCATCAATGCGCCCGAGATCAAAGCGGATGTCGCGGCCGTTGGTGGCGAGGGCTGCAAATGTGAAGCGGAGTGCGTCACAGCCGAATGCGGAAGTGCCTTCCGGGAAATCCAAACGAATGTTCTTCTCAATCAGCGGTGCCATATGCGGTTGCATCAGGCCGCTGGTACGTTTTTCGATCATATCCTCCAGGCTGATGCCATCAATCAGGTCGATAGGATCGAGTACATTCCCTTTGGATTTGGACATTTTTTGCCCATGGGCATCACGGATCAGACCATGCACATATACCTCACGGAATGGTACATCACCCATAAACTTCAAACCCATCATGATCATACGGGCGACCCAGAAGAATATGATATCGAAACCGGTTACCAGTACATTGGTGGGGTAATACTTATCCAGTCGTGGTGTTTTGTCGGGCCAGCCGAGCGTACTGAAGGGCCACAAGGCTGAAGAAAACCAGGTGTCGAGGACATCTTCATCCTGTATCAGGGGTATATCGTCACCAAGACCGCTCCGCTGACGGGCATCCGCCTCATCATATCCAACATGGATAGAACCGTCCGGGCCGTACCAGGCCGGTATGCGGTGGCCCCACCATAACTGACGGGAAATGCACCAGTCTTCAATGCGATGCATCCAGTCAAAATAGGTCTTGCTCCAGTTTTCGGGTACGAAGCGTATATCCCCGTTTTCAACAGCTTCAATGGCAGGTTTGGCGAGTGGTGCAATTTTTACATACCACTGATCGGTGAGGTAGGGCTCAACGACGGCACCGGATCTGTCGCCGTGCGGAACCATCAGCACGTGTGGCTCTATCTTTTCCATCAGGCCGGCGGCTTCCAGATCAGCCACTATCTGTTTACGTGCTATGAAGCGGTCAAGCCCCCGGTACGCCTGGGGTGCATCATCATTGATACTGGCATCATCATTGAGAACATTAATCACCGGTAACTGGTGACGTTTGCCCATTTCATAATCATTAAAATCGTGCGCCGGGGTGATTTTTACGCAACCCGAGCCGAATTCGATGTCCACATAGCTGTCTGTAATGACCGGAATCCGACGTCCGGTTAACGGCAATTCGAGTTCAATACCATGCAAATCGGTATAACGGGGGTCTTCAGGATTGACCGCAACCGCGGTGTCACCCAGCATGGTTTCCGGACGTGTTGTGGCGACCACGATGTAACCTTTGCCGTCAACTCTCGGGTAACGGATGTGCCAAAGATGGCCGTTTTCCTCTCCGGAGATGACTTCCAGATCAGAGAGAGCGGTATGCAGCACCGGGTCCCAGTTCACCAAGCGTTTGCCCCGGTAAATCAAATTCTCATGGTAAAGCTCAACAAAAACCCGGGTCACTGCACGCGACAGGTCCTCATCCATGGTAAATCGATCGTGTTCCCAATCCACTGATGCACCCAGTCGGCGCATCTGCTTTGCGATCTGACCACCGGACTCTTTCTTCCAGTCCCAAACCGACTCAACAAACTTGTCACGGCCAATATCGTGACGGGAAACACCATCCTCGGTCAGCTGACGTTCAACCACCATTTGAGTTGCGATACCGGCATGATCCATACCGGGTTGCCACAACACCGAATTGCCCTGCATCCGGTGAAAACGTGACAGAACATCCATGATGGTGTCCTGAAAGGCATGGCCCATATGCAGGTTACCGGTCACATTGGGCGGGGGTAGCATGATGCTGTATGACTGGCCTGTTTGATTGGGTGAAAAATAACCTTTTTCCTCCCACAGTTGGTACCAACGTCCTTCGATGGCGTCAGGTTGATAACTCTTTTCCATTATTTGTTGATCTCATGGGTATGGGGACTGATGCCAAGGTTGCGGTAGATTCTGTATTTCACCCTGGAAGCTTCTTTTTCGTTGTCGGCGCAGGGAACAATTTCCAGTACCCGGCTGAATCTTTCCGGTTGCGGTACGGCCTCGGGGCCAAGGTTAATCACCAGGTCGGCTTGATTCAAGCCGGATAGCCTGCCAATGGTCACAGGCGCCTTTTCGGCATCCCTGTCTCCCGCCCTGGCATGTGGAATAAACCGTCCTTGCGGATATTCCCACATGAGCTCATCCAGCTGTTCACCTGATGCTTCGGTGCCTGTGACGATGAAGATAGTCTGCTTTCTTTCGAGAGCCATCAAAGTCAGGCGGCAGGCGAGCTTATCAGCCCCTGGTGATGACTCCCCCAGCAGGTAAAAATCGACCTGGCACGGTTCGGTATGGGTGATTTCGCCTGACAAGGTTCGATACTGCAATACCAGGCTTATCAGGCCTGATTGATCAGGAACTGGGTCAGCAGGCCAACCGGTCTGCCGGTTGATCCTATATCTCCACCCCATATCCAGGTCGATCCCGCACAATCAATATGGGCCCAGCGCTGGCCTTCGGTAAAGCGCGACAGAAAGCAGCCGGCGGTGATGCTGCCTGCTGCCATACCACCGACATTTTTCATGTCTGCATAGCCGGATTTGAGTTGTGGCTGGTAATCATCCCAAATCGGCAGTCGCCAGCCGCGGTCAACGGCTGCCTCACCCGCTTCGATCAATGCTTCGGCAAGCTCGTCATGTTTGCTCATGATCACTGACGCATGATGTCCAAGAGCGACAACTGCCGCTCCCGTCAGGGTCGCCACGTCGATCAATACGGCTGGATTGAACCGTTGGCTATAGGTCAATGCATCACACAACACGAGGCGGCCCTCTGCATCGGTATTCAGGATTTCAATGGTTTTTCCCGACATGGACGTGAGAACATCGCCGGGCCGGCAGGCATTACCATCCGGCATGTTTTCAGCGGCGGCTACGATACAGATGAGGTTGGTTGGCAACTGCATTTCTGCACAGGCTTCGAACGCCCCGATTACACTGGCTGCGCCGCCCATATCGAACTTCATCTGTTCCATATTCGCGCCGGGCTTCAGTGAGAGGCCACCACTGTCGAAGGTGATTCCCTTGCCAACCAGGACGGTGGGTTGGCTTGTCTCGTCTTTGCCCTGGTATTTGAGAATGATCAACTTTGATTCGTTGTCACTTCCGCGGCCAACAGCAAGCAAGGCCGACATCTTGAGTTCGGCCATTTGATCCTCTTCAAGGATCTCGACACTGACATTGTCATAAATTTTTGCTAGTTCATTTGCCGTATCTGCGAGGAAGGCGGGATTGCAGATATTGGGCGGCAGGTTACCGAGCTGCTTTGAGCGCAAATAGCCTTTGGCAAAACCCCTGGCTTCTTCCAGTGCGGCTTGCATATCAGCGCTGGCATTGAACGTGGCACTGTTTAATGGTTTTTTGTCATCATCTTTAGCTGGCTTGGTGGTCGTGTAGCGGTAATTGGCCCGCTCCAGGTTGACCGCCGCCTGGCGAAGACGCCAGTAATCCGTCGTTTGATCGACCTCTATTTCGTGCAAACAGATATGTGCGCTGGTGGTGGTATGATCCCTCAGGAACCGGCCCGCAACAGCGCAAACATTGTCAAAGCGAACACTGTTGAACTTTTCAGGCTCACCACAACCCAAGACAAGGATGCGATTCGCGGCAACACCTTCGAGTCCATGCAGCAGGGTGGTATCTTTCCAATCCGTGCTGACATCACCACTCTTGATCAATTGCAGTAATGCGCCGGCGCAGGCTTGATCAACCAGTTCTGCTGATCCATGCAAGGGTGTTTTCTCAAAAACACCGATGACCAGGCAAGCTGTATCAAGATCTGTTGCCAGGGTTGTGTCTAGTGTAAATTTCATTATTTGAATCCTTTGATGCGCTTCCGGTTTCGAAAATGGACGATCGGCCCCGTAACACTGCTAGAATGCGGTCAATCGGGCATTCTACAAGATTTATTAACGAAGATACTAAATATTGAGCATACTGCAGAAATATATATTGCGTGAATGGTTCTGGACCGCGCTGGCTGTCAGCATTGTGCTCGTCATCGTTTTGCTGGGTGCTTATCTAAGCGACATATTGAAAGACATTGCCGGGGGCAGGATACCGGCGGGACTTTTGGGTATACAGTTGTTGCTGCATATGCCGGAAACACTGGGCAATATTTTGCCATTGGCAGGGTTTGTTGCGGTCATGTGGGGCCTGGGCCGTATTTACAGGGATCAGGAAATGGCTGTCATGCGCTCCAGTGGTTTTGACTGGAGAAAACTCTTAAAACCACTGTTCAGCCTGGTGATTCCAATGGCGGTTACGTTGTTGTTTCTGGGTCTGTCGTTAGCACCTACTACGGCGCGCATGGCCGAGGAGCAGCTGGAAGCGGCGTTTCGTTCGGCTGCTGTCTGGGGCCTACAGGCAGGGAAGTTTCATGTGCTGCGGCAGGGTGAGCTGATTTTATATGCCGAGGCCATCGGGGAAGACGGCAGTACGCTTAAGAATATTTTCATCAAGCAACGCGGTGAGGAAAGAGAACAGGTTTGGGTGGCGCAGAAGGGCCGTTACTGGATGGATTCCGATACAGGGGATCGTTACCTGGTACTGGAGAACGGCAAGGTGACAGATGTTGCTCCCGGACAACTTGATTTACGGGTTCTGAGCTTTGCCCGAAATGATTTGCGTCTGCCAGAGCCGGAGTTTCGCAAGCGAACGAGCACCAAAATAAATTCGGTCTCATCAGCTGAGTTGTTCAAAAACGGCGATGTGGAATCCATCGCGGAATTGCAATGGCGTTTGTCCCCCGCGATCACGGTCATTGTACTCGGTCTGCTGGCCATACCGCTGGCGCATTCCGAGCCCCGTGAGGGCAGGGGTGTCAGGATTGTTCTCGGCATACTGGTTTACATACTCTATGGCAATTTGCTTTACCTTTGCCGTTCCTGGGTGATTGAAGGTACTCTACCGCCCTATATCGGGATGTGGTGGGTCCATCTGGTTTTCCTCATTATCAGTTTTGCATGGGTCCGGCGGCAGGGGCGGTTTCCTGTCAAGGCGAAGTCGACTTGATAAGGACAGTAGACAAATATATCGGCAAAACTGCCATTCTTGGAATTTTGCTTGTCTGGATCAGTCTCACAGCCCTGATGATGATGTTCAGCGTCCTGGGTGAGTTGCGTGACACCACGGCCAACTATGGTGTATCTGACGTTTTCTGGTTTGTGTTGCAAACGGGTCCGAGGATGGCCTACCAGATTTTCCCCGTGTCAGCCCTGATGGGTTCCCTGCTGGGTATCGGCAGCCTGGCAGGTGCAAACGAGCTGGTTGCATTCCGGGTTTCCGGTGTCTCAAGACTGAGGCTGGCGGTTGCGGGAATGGCCGGAACCCTGATGATAACAATTCCGGTGATGGCAGTCGGGGAGTGGGTTGCACCCGATGCAGAGCAGCAGGCCCGGGCATTCAGGTTAAATCAACTGGTCGGCCAGGTGATTATTGGCGGATCATCCGGCATGTGGATCAGAGACGGTGCTGACATTGTCAATATTCGCCGGCCTTTACTCACTGCAGATCGTGGACAGCAGTCCATAAGTTTCCAGGAAATAGAGATTCACCATTTTGATGGTTTTACCGGACTGCAAAAAATTACCCGTGCTGATAGTGCATTTTTCGACGGTAAGCAGTGGACGCTTGAAGGTGTTTCGATAATAGAAATAGGCCAGTCGGACGTGACTCCTATAAAGCTGGAACACACCCCATGGATTTCAGGGGTCAAGCCGGAGTTGCTTGAGTCAGCGGTAACACGCCCTTTCTATTTGTCGATAAGATCTTTGTGGGACCAGTTGAATTATCTGCAAAGCAATGGCCTGGATGACAGGATATATCAATCAGCGTTTTGGGAAAAGGTCATGTACCCGTTCGCAGTTATTGCATTGGTCATGGCTGGAATGCCTTTCGTTTTCGGGGCTTCCAGGAATCACAATCAAGGGTTCAGGCTTTTTATCGGGATGACGCTCGGTGGTGTGTTTATGCTTGTAAACGCGGCAGCGCAAAATCTTGCAACGGCCTATTCATTACCGGTTGCATTAAGTATGGCCACGCCGTCAGCTGTTTTGATAATTATTGCGGTCACGATATTGCGCCGTTCGGCCTGAACACCGGTTACTGCGGGTTAACCGGAGCGAATCCGGTTTTTAGCGGCTAGGAGCCTGTCGGGTTCTACCCCAGGGCACTTTCTCTTGATGCTGCGCATCAATTCACCTTGTTCGCAGTAGATCATGTCAAATCCGACAGGCTCCCAGTGTCTTTAATCAAAACGGTGCGCGCTGCCAGGTCGTGCCAACCCCGGTTTTTGGAATCCACCAGCGCCCAAAGAATACCCAGGCCAATAGCAGCCAGTGAAACCAGGCCAACGAGGAACCGCAAAAGGCACCTTGGCCAGGAAACTACCTGTTTATCGTTACTGACGAGTCTTACCCGCCAGGCACGCATGCCTACGGTCATGCCGCCATACCGCCAGCAGGCCCCAAGATAGGCGAAACAAACTGCCAGTAACCAGAGAGTAAACCCAACATGGTGGAACGCGACCTTGTTAGGATCGCCAAACGGTAATGCAAGTGCAGACGCCAGGATCAGCAAGCCGAGTAGTATGAAAGCGTCATACAATATGACCAGCAACCTTCGCGGTAACGAACAATAAACGTTTTCGGTTATAGATGAGGATTGATTAAAGCCCAATACAGATGCCTCTTCACTGATCAGTTAAATATATGCACCATGGCAGTTTACCGGCCCGGCCCATCTATAACATATTTCTGCATATGATTAAGTTATCATTGATGTCCATATGACTGCGTTCGAAAGCCAGTCCGGGCGATTGAACCGGAATTCCCCGCGAGCTTAATGGTTTCGACAATATTCTGACCGGGGCGCTGTCATCAAAGTCATAAACTATGCGGTAAAGGGTGGGCAAATGCTCACGAGTCCGGATTTCCAATTGCTAATGGATGAATTCTATGTACAAGGAACGGGTCAGGGGGCTGTCGTGAAAACCGGGTCGCAAGGCCCTGACGGGGGGTTGAAGGAAGATCCGGTTATTGAACGGTTTCTGGATAACCTCTGGGCAGAACGTGGATTAAGCGACAACAGTCTGCACAGTTACCGTCATGACCTGTTGCACTTACAAAGCCGGCTTGTCATTCGGGGCAAACCCCTGTGTGATGCCAACCGGGAGGATATTCTGGCGATACTTGCTGCCGAGATGCAGCAGGGTAAAAGTCCCCGCTCGATTTCACGGTACCTTTCTGCTTATCGTCAATTCTATCGGTGGTTGGTAAGAGAAGGAAAAATTGACAGCGATCCCGTGGCCTTGATTGAAAGCCCCAAGACCGGCCGCGGGCTACCCAAGGCTTTAACGGAAGAACAGGTCGAATCCCTGCTGGCAGCGCCGGATACCGGAACGACACTGGGCTTGCGTGACAAGGCCATGCTTGAGTTGATGTATGCGACCGGTTTGAGGGTCAGCGAACTGGTGAATCTTGAACTATCCAATATTAATCTGAACCAGGGCGTCGTCCGGGTGATTGGCAAGGGACGAAAAGAACGGCTGGTGCCGATTGGCGACGAGGCACATGAGAGTCTGAAGGACTATTTGTCAGGCGGCCGGCCAGAACTTTTAAAGGGTGTACAAACCGATAGCGTATTTGTTACCAATCGCAAATCCGGAATGACACGCCAGGCATTCTGGTACATGGTTCGCCGCTATGCTGGTCTGTGTGACATTTCACGTAAGCTGTCACCGCACATGTTACGTCATTCTTTCGCGACTCATTTGCTCAATCACGGGGCGGATTTGCGTGTCGTCCAGCTATTGCTGGGGCATAGCGACCTCTCCACTACACAGATCTATACACATATTGCCCGCGAGGGGCTAAAACGCATGCATGAGTCCCATCACCCCCGGGGTTAGCAGCCCAAGTTTGTTTCCCTTGATTTATTGGTTGAACTTTTCCCGGCATACAGGTCAAATGCAACCAGAGCACAGGATTAACACTAGACCGGAGAATAAAATGAATCGTTTACCGCAGATAGTTGCGGCTTTTGTCACCTGTTTGTTGGTGACAACAGTTTATGCCAGCACCGAGGAAGAAGGCTTTAGTGCCGTTGAAGCTAGAGTTCGCGCTTTGGTTCCCAATGCGAAGACCATTGCGATATCGGAAACCCCGATCGAAGGTATTTTGCAGGTTCAGATCAACAGTGACATCGTTTATGTGACCGCCGACGGCCAGTACCTGGTCCAGGGGCAGATCATGGATATGGACACGCGCGCCAATCTCACCGACCAGGCCAAATCCGGTATCCGGCTGAGCCTGCTAACCAATCTAAAACGCGATGAGCAGATTTCATTCGAGCCTGAGAAAGCAGAATATGACTTGATCGTGTTTACCGATATTGACTGCGGCTACTGTCGGAAGCTTCATAACCAGATGGAAGGTTATAACGAACAAGGCATAGCGATACATTACATGGCATTTCCACGAGCCGGCATTGGCTCAGATTCGTATGACAAGTTTGTTTCCGTGTGGTGCTCCGATGATCAGAAAACAGCATTGACGCTGGCCAAAAACGGCACCGACCCCGAACCCCAGAAATGTCCGAACCCGATTGCAGACCAATATGAGCTGGGTCGTGAAGTCGGTGTGACCGGCACCCCGGCGCTACTGACAAGTGACGGTACATTGATACCCGGTTACATGCCTCCGGAGCAATTACGCCAAAGGCTGGATTCCCTCGACGCGTCTGCTGAATAAACCGGCGACATCCGGGGATTGAATGTTTGAATAACGAGGCCCCGCTATGTATGGCGGGGCCTCTTTCGTTCTGGAGAAAGTAAAAGTGAAACAGAACGGAAAGCCGGCCGGACCATGTAGCGGGACGGCGTTATCCGGTATTTGAAAAATCACCAAATTACTGATCATTTTTTAACCCTCAACCGCTATAATGTTGGTTGCTTATTCGGGAGTGATGCTTTGACGGGATTTACCTGCCTGCTCGGTGGTCCGGCTTTTTCAGAATTCCACACGCAAAAACTCGTTGATGAGTTGCGTCGGCGCACGGGCCAGGAGATTTTGTTCTCCGCGCAATTCACCTATTTTGTTGAAAGCCCTCAAGCGCCTTCGCAAGAAGAAATTGAGCGGCTTGAGGCACTACTGCAAGCAGAGTTGATGACGCGCCCTGATGCTCTCTCCGGGTCTGTGCAACCGGTTCCGGGCCGGTCGGCAGACCCGGTTACGGCATCAGCTTCGGTCGAATCTTCAGATGTACTTCTGGTGGTACCCCGTTTGGGGACGCAATCACCCTGGTCCACCAAGGCAACTGATATAGCCCACAGGTGCGGGCTGGATACGATCAGTCGAATTGAGAGGGGTACCCTGTTTCATTTCCCCCCTGAAGCCGTTGAAGCACGAATGGCCGCAATCATCATACCCCTGATTCACGACCGCATGACGCAAGCGGTGCTGAGTGACCTGGAATCAGCGAAGGCGCTTTTTGAACATCACGAAGCGAGACACCTGGGTATTGCTGATATTTCTGTGGATGCTCAGCAGGTCCTTGAGAAGACCAATCGCGAGCTGGGCCTGGCCCTGTCCACTTTTGAGATTGAATACCTGATTGCTGCTTATAAAGAGCTTGGACGGAATCCAACCGACGCAGAACTGATGATGTTCGCACAGGCCAATTCCGAGCACTGTCGTCACAAGATATTCAATGCCAGCTGGACGCTGGATGGTGAACCACAGGATCTCTCCCTGTTTGCCATGATCAGGAATACGCATGCTCAGAACCCGGCGGGCGTACTGTCCGCTTACCACGATAATTCTGCCGTTATCGAAGGCCGCCCTAACCGTCGCTTTTTTCCTGCGCCTGGAAACGGCGAATATGCCTGGTTGGATGAGGGTGTGGGTATACAGATCAAGGTGGAAACCCATAATCATCCCACGGCGATTTCTCCATTTCCGGGTGCGGCGACCGGTTCCGGTGGTGAAATCCGTGATGAAGCGGCAACCGGCCGCGGTGCACGGCCGAAGGTTGGTCTGAGCGGGTTTTCGGTTTCCAATTTGCTGTTGCCGGACAGACCCCGTCACTGGGAGGAGAACTCCGGAAAACCTGATCGCATAGCAAGTGCGTTGGATATCATGATAGAAGGGCCGGTGGGCGCTGCTTCCTTCAACAATGAATTTGGCCGACCGGCACTGACAGGCTATTTCCGTACTTTTGAACAGTCGATTGATGGTCGGCTTTGGGGTTACCACAAGCCCATCATGCTAGCCGGCGGCCTGGGAAATATTCGTCCCGGACACATCGAAAAGTTGCGGTTGTCTGAAGGCTCTGCGGTGATCGTACTGGGTGGGCCGGCCATGCTGATTGGTCTCGGTGGCGGGGCAGCATCCTCGGTTGGCAGTGGCCAGGGAAATGAAGAACTGGATTTTGCTTCAGTTCAACGTGGCAACCCTGAAATGCAACGACGGTGTCAGGAAGTCATTGACCGCTGCTGCGCGTTAGGCGATGCCAACCCGATTGTTTCCATCCACGATGTCGGTGCAGGCGGACTGTCCAATGCGTTGCCTGAACTGCTGAATGACAGCGCTCGCGGCGGCAAGCTGGAGCTGCGGAAAATACCCAGCGCAGATGGTGCGATGTCACCCATGGAGATCTGGTGCAACGAATCACAGGAACGTTATGTGCTGGGGATAGAGCGCGATAACCTGGAAGAATTTGAGTTGCTGTGTCAGCGGGAACGCTGCCCTTACGCGGTGCTGGGAACAGTCACCGAAGAACGTAACCTGCGGTTGGATGATGCCTTGTTGCATAAGCCACCCGTCGACCTGCCCCTGGAAGTACTTCTCGGGAAAACACCCAAATTACATCGGGACGCCGTCTCCGGAGCGGTGGGCCCGCTAACAGGTTTGCCCGCTCGTACCCCGTTGGAAACAGACCTTTTCAGTGTCTTGCGTTTCCCGGCCGTGGGTAGTAAGTCTTTTTTGATCACCATCGGCGACCGTTCGGTCGGGGGACTCGTGGCGCGGGACCAGATGGTTGGGCCATGGCAGGTGCCGGTGGCGGATTCAGCAGTGAGCCTGCATAGTTTTCATGGTTATGCAGGTGAGGCCATGGCCGTAGGCGAGCGCACGCCGCTAGCGGTGGTTAATAGCCCGGCTGCAGCCAGGATGGCAGTCACCGAAGCGATCACCAATATTGCGAGTGCTCCGATCGCCAGTCTCTCCGATGTGCGCTTGTCTGCTAACTGGATGGCAGCTGCCGGAGAAGACGGTCAGGATGCAGCGCTGTACGCGGCAGTCAGGGCCGTTGGTATGGAGTTATGCCCGGAGTTGGGTATTGCCATACCGGTAGGCAAGGACTCCCTGTCCCTCAAAACCGATTGGACAGACGACGACCAGCCAAGACATATGCTTGCACCGGTTTCACTGGTAGTGACAGCTTTCGCACCGGCCACGGATGCCCGCCTGGCAGTGACCCCGCAATTGAAAGTCGGTGATGATGCCAATTGCCTTATGCTGATTGATCTGGGGCGTGGACAGGACCGTCTGGGTGGTTCCATCCTGGAGCAGGTCCATGGGGTATTCAGCAATCAGGTTCCTGACCTGGATAATGCCCGGGACCTGGCAGGCTTCTTTGCAGCTATCCAGGAGTTGATGGCGGCCGGGCAGATACTTGCCTACCATGACCGGTCTGATGGTGGTTTGATTACCACCCTTTGCGAGATGGCATTTGCGGCGCGATGCGGGCTTGACCTCACATTCGAGGACGCTCTCGGGCATGACCCCGATGAACTGCGCGCACGTTTATTTGCCGAAGAACCGGGCGCTGTTATCCAGGTGACCGAAGCAAATAAACAGGCTGCACTTGAGTGCTTTGAAAAGCATGGCGTGGGGGACCTGGTTGCCGATATCGGCAGAGCGGTTCCCGGCAAGTCTCTCAACATAAATATCGGTGGATGTACCAGTCTTCAAAGCGACCTGAGTCACCTTCACCAGGCCTGGAATGAAACCAGTTTTGAAGTACAGAAATTGCGCGATCATCCGGTTTGTGCAAAAGAAGAGTTCGCTCGAAGCCTGCATTGGGATCAGCCGTTTCTTAAGCCATGGTTGAGTTTCGACCCTTTACAAAGCCCGGTTGCCCCCGCTGTCGCCAGGAAACCGAAACCCACAATTGCCATTTTACGAGAACAGGGTGTTAATGGGCAGGTTGAAATGGCCGCTGCCTTTGACCTCGCCGGCTTCAGCGCAATCGATGTACACATGTCAGACTTGTTGGAGAAGCGGACGGATCTGTCGTCATTTCAAGGCCTGGTGGCTTGTGGCGGTTTTTCCTATGGCGATGTACTGGGTGCGGGCCGCGGATGGTCCTCTTCCATACTGTTCCAGGCGGAACTACGAGACCAGTTTGCAGCTTTTTTTGAACGAACCGACCGTTTCTCCCTCGGGGTTTGTAATGGTTGCCAGATGCTTTCTTCGCTAAGGGATATCATTCCGGGTACCGAAAGCTGGCCGGATTTTGTGGCAAACCGTTCAGGACAGTTTGAAGCCCGGTTGAGCCTGGTAAAAGTGCCCGAGTCGGCATCATTGTTTTTCAGCGGTATGGCCGGCAGCCTGCTGCCGGTGGCAACTGCCCATGGTGAAGGACGCGCCCAATTCTGCGGCCAGGAACTGCCGCAGAGCCAGATTGCCTTGCAGTATGTCAACGCGGACGGATACTCAAAGGTTGAATACCCGCAAAACCCGAACGGTTCTCCGCTCGGAATTACCGGGCTGTGTAATACCGATGGCCGGATTACGATTATGATGCCTCACCCGGAAAGAACACTGCGAACGGTTAACTTCTCCTGGGCACCGGAACACTGGCCGGAAGTTTCTCCCTGGCAGCGTATCTTTCTCAATGCACGCCAATGGGTAAAATGATGAAAGAACCAGCCGGTAATCAGGATTTGCGCTTGGGCGAATTGCTGATCCTGGCAGTTTTATGGATGGTGTTCGGTTTTATGCTCTGGTATTACCTGAGTGCTTTTCACGGTGCACCGGTGCGCGTTTTGTCCAGTGAAATTTTATCGGCTTTACTGGGTAGTGACTTTCAGAACATCATACCCAACCCGGACCGGCATTATCTGTTCCAGGTACAAACCAATATACCTTTCCAGTTCCCGGATGGCAGTCGTGAGGCTTTGGGGTTTATCGTTAATCCGTTGATCTTCGGTTATGGTTTACCGTTACTTTTTGGTCTGGTCATGGCCTCCGGAGTTTCCATTTTAAGAAAGCTCGGCGTTTTATTGGGTGGTTATGTGGCCGTTATGCTGGTACAGGTATGGGGTGTTGTCTGGCAGTCCCTTAAGATGCTGTCTTTTAATTTTGGAGGCGCAGCGAGCCAGGTGGTAACAGATGCCGGAATTCCGGCTGACTTGATCGCCTTATGTTATCAACTGGGTGTTCTGATATTGCCGCCACTGGCGCCGATTATTCTGTGGGTATTGGCGAACTGGGCATTGATCGAACAATTTACAGGGTGGCAAAAGGATACTGATTCATGAATGCCGGGAACTGTTAAGGCAAGATGATGGTCTTTGTCTTCGGCCCCTCTCGCTTACAGCTACATGGTATGCCAACTTACATATAGGGCTATAATTTCATAAGTTATAAAACTCCCAAGGGATTTTACGTGCAAGCAACTGAAGAACTACAAACCAACAACGACAAGCAGTCCAACAATGTTGAAGACGAGGTATGCACCTTCCTGATCGAAAGCGGTCGTTTGAAAAAGCCTGACCTTAAGCGTGCCGAGACGTTTCGTGATCAGAATGGCGGCGACCTGGTGACATTGCTGGTCCGGCTCGGACTCGTTTCAGAGCGTGACGTGGCCGAAGCCGAATCTAATCTGCTGGATCTGCCATTGATATCAACCGCCGATTTACCGGATGAAGCACCGGAAATTGGCAAACTGTCATTGCGATATTTGAAACAGAACCTGTTGTTACCAGTAAGTGTCACTGATACTGACATGGTGGTCGTAATGGCAAATCCCAGGGATAAATATGCACTCAAGGCACTGGCCATGGCCAGTGGTAAAAACATCTGCCCGCAGGTGGGTGTGGGTTCGGAAATCGAGAACGGTATTGAAAAACTTTATGGCGTTGGCCGCAGTGCCATGGGTCAGATTGTCGATACCCTGGGCGATGAAGACGACGATCTGGAAGACGTAGAACATCTGCGTGACCTTGCATCGGAGGCTCCGGTAATCCGCCTGGTTAACCTGATTATGCAGCGGGCAGTTGAGGCACGGGCATCGGATATTCATATTGAACCGTTCGAAAACCGACTTAAAGTCCGTTACAGGGTAGATGGCGTATTGCAGGAAGTAGAGGCTCCGCCGGCAAGCTCTACCGCAGCCGTCATTTCACGTGTCAAGATCATGGCCCGGTTAAATATTGCCGAGCGCCGGCTTCCCCAGGATGGCCGCATCATGCACCGTGTGCAGGGTAAAGAGCTCGATCTGCGTGTTTCTACCATACCCACCTCGCATGGTGAGAGCGTGGTGATGCGTATTCTCGATCGTGAAAGTATTGTGCTGGATTTTGATTCACTGGGTTTTGATGAAGGATTGAAAAAAGACTTCGTCAAGGAGCTGGAGATGCCGCATGGCATTATCCTCGTCACCGGTCCAACGGGCTCGGGTAAAACGACTACCCTTTATACTGCACTCAGCCAGATCAACACACCGGCCAGAAAAATTATCACCGTCGAGGATCCGGTGGAATATCAACTTGAGGGTATCAACCAGATCCAGGCACAGTCGTCCATCGGCCTGGATTTTGCCCATGCCCTGAGGGCCATAGTCCGTCAGGATCCGGATGTCATCATGATCGGTGAAATGCGAGACCTGGAAACGGCTCGAATAGCAATTCAGTCTGCACTGACAGGTCACCTCGTGTTGTCTACAATTCACACCAATGATGCAGCAGGGGGTATCACCCGTATGCTGGACATGGGTGTGGAAGATTACCTGTTGACCTCTACGGTTAATGCCATTCTGGCACAGCGCCTGGTGAGAACACTTGGTGAAGGGGCCAGGGAGGCCGTGCAACTGTTGCCGGAAGTTGCTGCAGAGATGGGGTTCGCGACGTTTCTCGATCAGGATAGTTATACCGTGTACCGCCCCGTCACAACGGATGAGAATCCGACAGGTTATTTTGGCCGGACAAGTATTTTGGAGTTGTTGAAGATGACAGATTCCATTCGTCGTCTGATCATGCAACAGGCAACGTCGGGTGAAATTCATGAGATGGCTGTCCAGCAGGGAATGAGAACGATGTATCAGGACGGATTGTTGAAATGTTTGCAAGGCACTACAACGCTTGAGGAAGTGCTCAGAGTGACACAGGAATCCTGATGCCATTATTTGAATACAAGGCGGTTTCTCCATCAGGTGAAACCGTGCGTGGGACGATGGAGGCTGCTTCAAAGGAGTGGATGATTGCCAAGCTCCAGGAAGGCGGCAATATTCCCCTGTCGGCCAACGAGGCGGGTAAAGGCGGTTTCAACCTGGATTTCCTCAGTCTGAAAAGACGGGGTATGAACACCCGTGAAGTGGGTCAGTTCACACAACAACTGGCAACTTTGCTTGGCGCCGGTTTGCCGCTTGACCGCTCACTCCAGGTTTTGCTTGAGTTATCTGAAAATGACCGAATCAAGCAAACTGTAACCGCCATAAGGGATCAGGTCAGAGAGGGTGGTAGTCTCTCGGACGCACTGGATGCTCAACACGGTTCGTTTAGCAGGTTGTTTATTAACATGGTACGGGCCGGTGAAATCGGTGGTTCGCTGGACACTACACTGGACCGTCTCGCAGATTACCTGGAGCGCTCCAAAGACCTGAAGGACAGCGTGGTTTCAGCCATGGTCTATCCCATTATGCTAATGATACTGGCCGGTGGTTCCCTGGTTCTTCTGTTGGTCTACGTCATCCCGCAGTTCACACCGATTTTTGAAGAACTGGGTGGTGATCTTCCCCTGGTTACCAAGATGGTGCTGGCGGTTGGCGGTGTTCTTCAGAATTTCTGGTGGGGTCTTATCGGCCTGACAATACTGGGGGTGTATCTATTTCGCCGCATGATGGCCGACCCGGAAAAACGGCTGGTTTGGGATACACGGGTACTCGGTATGCGCTGGGTGGGAGACCTGGTTGCAAAAATGGAAATCGCGCGCCTGGCGCGTACGCTCGGTACTTTATTAACCAACGGTGTGCCTTTATTGTCAGGCCTGTCCATTGCCCGCAATGTCATGACGAATTCCTTGCTACGGCAGAGTGTTGAGGAGACCACTCAGAAAGTCAAAACGGGTGGAGGGCTGGCTCATAACCTGGCAGAGACCGGGCAGTTTCCACGGCTTGCCTTGCAAATGGTGAGCGTAGGTGAAGAAACGGGGCAACTGGATGTCATGCTGATGAAAGTTGCGGACACCTATGACAAGGAAGTGCGTTATACCATCGATCGCCTGCTGGCAATTTTTACACCTGCTATAACGCTGTTGATGGCAGTAATGATCGGTACAATTGTCATGTCTGTACTAATGGCGATTATGGGTATTAATGAACTGGTTGGCTAACGATACGGTCAGACAACGTACGAACTTTAGAAAAGGAACCGGTAAGTGCAAACAAAAATGGCTGGTTTGAATAGTCAGAGATCCTGGCAGGAGACTTCGGGAATGAATTTCGAGAAGCGTTACAACATATACAACAAGAAACAAAGTGGTTTTACACTGGTCGAATTATTGCTGGTGTTGGTAATTCTGGCGTTAATCGCCGGCCTGGTGTTGCCGGGTATTATCGGTAAGGCCGAGAGCGCCAAGGCCAAGGCTGCCTCATCGCAAATCAGCCGTATATCCATGTCAGTTGAAAGCTTTTATCTTGACACGGGTAATGTACCATCGTCACTCGATGAACTGGTCAATGAGCCTTCAGGCGTTACCGGCTGGAATGGCCCGTATATCAAGAATTCCCTGTTAAAAGACCCCTGGGGTCAACCCTACAAATATAGTGTGCCGGGACAGCATGGTGATTTTGATATCGTGTCATACGGAGCTGACCGTCAGCAGGGGGGCGAGAAAAATAATGCGGACATTAACAGCTGGGAATAGAAGGTGGGTCTCCACTTTCAGCTGGCATCGCACAAGCCTGTGAAGTTTGTAAAATCCCGGGGCTTCACGCTGGTTGAGGTGATGGTGGTAATGGTTATTATCGCACTGGTAATGGGCCTGGTTGCGACATCCATGTCACGCAGTATCTCAGGTGCAGAGGCACGCGCTGCTTCACGAAAGCTGGTAGCGTCATTGCGCTACACCAGGGCCATGGCAATTATCAAGAAAAGTGAACAGGTTTTTCAGGTTAATACTGAAAATCGCAGTTACCAGGCACCGGGCCGCGATCAGATTGACCTGCCTGAAGGTGTGGATGTAACCATTACAACCGCGCGTTCAGAGGTCACGTCCGAAGCCGTATCCGGCATACGTTTTTTCCCTGATGGCGGTTCTACCGGCGGCCACATTGAGTTGACCGTCAATGATCGGGAATACCGGGTAAATGTTGCCTGGTTAACCGGTGAAACAAGACTTGAGAGGCAAGAGGGATGAAACCTCTGAAAGTGGTTTCGCCTGGCAAAGGCCTGCGCAGGTCGCAGGGCTTTACCCTGCTTGAGGTCATGCTGGCTTTCGTGATTTTCGCATTGAGTTTTGCAGTCGTATTGGAAATCATGGCAGGTTCAATGCGCAGTGTCATGCGGGCGGGCGAAGACACGGAGGTTGCCCTGTTTGCCCAGTCGCTCATGGAGCTGGTTGGTAGCGAAATTCCGGTAGAAGAAGGTCAATACAGCGGCATAGGGATGGATCGTTATCAGTGGGAAATGAGTATTGCTTTTTATGACGCTGGTGGTGAAGCCGATGATGCCGGTGGCGGAGGAATGATTACCCAGGAACTGGCTGAGATGTCCGGTATCGAGTTGTACCGGGTTGACCTGTATCTTGATTGGGAAACCGGTCGAAGACAGCGGGATTTACACTTCAGCACCATTCACAGTGTTCTGGCAAACCGGCCATGAGAAGAACGATAAATATCTCAACACCGCAACGTTCTGCAGGTTTTACCCTGGTCGAATTACTGCTGGCGATTACATTGATGAGTATTTTGCTGGGGTTGACCTATACCGGTCTGCGTGCGGCCACGCGATCTTCACAACGAGGGGAGCTTTTGCTGGCTGCAGGTGGCGAATTACGTGCCTCTCATCAGTTTATTCGTCGCCAGCTAAACCAGATGTTACCCCTGCCGTACGCCGTGACAGAAGATGCTGAGGAGCTTCGTATTGTCTTTGAAGGTGATGCAAGACACATCCAGTACGTTGCTCCCATGCCCGGCTATCTTGGTGCAGGTGGACCACAGGTACAGCGAATAGAAATTGTTAATGCTGATGATGGTGAGTTGCTTATCCAGTTCAGTCATTCGTTGCTGCAAGGTTTCGAAGAAAGCCACCTGGATGACAGGGATCCGGTGGTTTTGCTTGAGGGCGTAAGTTCAGCCGGCTTTGAGTTCCTCACGGAGGATGAAGAGGGCGAGTTGATCGGTTGGGCTGCGAGCTGGGATCAAAGCGACACACTGCCTGTTGCAGTTCGCCTGGATCTTGAGTTTTCCGAAGACTTGAACATGCATTGGCCGGACCTG
>Ga0316192_10001087_pt1 | contig 20018 bp, 16 predicted proteins | sample MerIslwburrow_MG_FD_204931 | JGI IMG/M metagenome (GOLD analysis project Ga0316192, IMG submission 204931) | Coastal sediment microbial communities from Maine, United States - Merrow Island worm burrow | ecosystem: Environmental > Aquatic > Marine > Coastal > Sediment | place: USA: Maine...
GGCTCTTCCCCACCACTACCGAATGGCCGTTCTGATGGTCGATCTCCAGGGTCTGAGCTACCAGGAAGTCGCGGATGCTCTGGAGGTTCCCATCGGCACGATAATGTCTCGGCTCTATCGCGGCAGAAAGAAGATCGAGCGGGCGCTGTTCAACTATGGGCGACGGACCAACTACGTCCCGGTTTCTCCACGGCGGTCCAGGGACTCATCGCTGCTTCCGCAGCGGGTGCAGTGAGCTCATCGGTATGCCCGGCGGCTGCCGATCCCGTCCGAGGGCTCAGCAGCCGCCGATCTCGCGACCATTGCCGCAGCTGACCGCACACCCTGAAGGCGCAACGAATGCCGATGTCGAGCACGAGAGGCTCGGGTCTGGTGCTCCTGGGCAGCGGGGTCGGCGCACTCTCGCGGAAACGCCCGGTTGGATCGGACCCCGAACCCGTCAGATGTGTCCGAGCGCGGTATCGAGATCATCCAGCGTCGCGACGATATCGACACCGTCCGGAAGTCCTTCGAGGTGCGCGGCGCCCGCACCCCCGAGCCACAGCCTGGTGGTCGGTGACAAGCCCTCGCGAAGATCGCGGACTGCCTCGACGGTTGTCTTGTCCGCGCCGAAAAGGCTGATCGAGAGACCCGCAACAGCGGCATCGGTGGTATCGGCGGCCTGAACGATTTCGCTCACCGGAAGATGCGGGCCAAGCACCCGAACCCGCCGACCGGCAGCGACCACCGCCAGCGCGACGATATGAAGTCCGAGACCGTGAAGCTCGTCGGGCAGGGTGGCCAGGATGACCGGCCGGCCCTTTCCGGCCGGCTCCATCCCGCTCCTGAGGCTGCGCAACGTATCCTCGAGAACCCCCGAGAAGAAGTGCTCATGTCGCACCTCGATCCGGCCCTGGGCCCACGCGTTGCCGATCTCCTCGAGTAGCGGCGCCACCCTCTCGCGGAGGAAACGTCGGACTCCGAGCAACGACGCATCGGTGTTGAGAGAGTTGGCAAGGGCGTCACGATCGAATCGGGTGCACGCATCGATGGTCGCGTCGACGATGGCCGCCGTGATGCCCGTCGGAATCCCGGCGTCAAGGGCGCCGCAGTCGCGCAGGAGGTCTTCGATCTCGGTTTTTTCCAGAGGCACCACATCGCCCGCCCGATAGCCGCAGTTCAGCGCAGCGTTGATCAGCATCAACTGTTGCACCTGGTCCGCCGGATAACGGCGGTGCCCCGACTCGAGGCGGTGAGGTGCGGGAAAACCGAAGCGCCGTTCCCACGCACGCAGGGTGTGCTCGCCGATTCCGGTGCGACGGGTCACCGCACCCATCGGCCACAATCGGGCTTCGGAATCCTCTGGTACAGTCTTTCCATCTTTGTTCATCACAACCTCAGTTCCTTTGCCCGTGCCCCTGCTCGAACCGCCGTCGGCGGTGAGATCGTCAAGCGGCCTGCTGGATGTGCCGGCGCCCGACCCGGTAGGCCTTCTCGATTGCCTCGATCGACCATGAAGCCTCCATGACGACAACGGGTTGCCCGAGTTTGATCGCCGCATCGATCAACTCATCGCGTGACGGCGGATGCCCCTCGAGTGCTACGACCACCGCGGTCGGACACCCCATGAACCTAACCGCCGAGGCCGCGTCCGAAAGCCCCAACTCACCTCGTCCAGAACCCGAACTCGTAACAAAGATGTCCAGCCGATCTTCGAGGTCGTCAACGAGGGCTGAGACTTCCGGATCCCAGAGACCGCCGTTCGCCTTCGGCCAGTGGAGCACCAGGGCCGGCTGCTGGGCCGCGATCGAAAAGGTCGCTCTGTACTCCATGCCTTACCTCCGTCGGTTGGTTTCGCCATTGACTATGTCGATGGCGGCAACTCGGTTGCGGCAGCTTTCAAAGATCCGCCCCGAGCCTAACGCCTCGTCGGATAAACGTCTAGGTAATTTCGAAATATTCCCAGCGGACATCTCGTTTCTCCGGTTATGAAAACCGCAATTCCCGGCCACCGGATCTTCGCCGAAAACACGGGCGAGGTCCGTCCCTCCGGGTCACATGTGATTTACTGGATGACGACCTCTCGACGGTCCCGGTTCAACTTCGGTCTCCAGCGCGCGGCGGAATGGTCAAGGCACCTCGGCCGACCTCTGATCATTCTCGAGGCCCTGCGGGTCGGCTACCCCTGGGCCAGCGATCGTTTCCACCGCTTCATTCTCGACGGTATGGCGGCAAATTCTGACGCCTTCGAGAAATCCGGGGCCGACTACTATCCCTATGTCGAGCCCGAACCCGGCGCCGGCCGCGGGCTCCTGGAGGCGCTCGCGGAGGACGCAGCCGTCGTGGTCACCGATCGGTATCCGACGTATTTTCTGCCGCGGATGGTCGCGGCGGCGGCGAAACGCCTCCACCTACTGCTCGAATCGGTCGACTCCAACGGTCTGATTCCCCTCGGCGCCACCGACTCCGAATTCACCACCGCATACGCCTTTCGCAGGTGGATCCAGAAGAATCTGCACAACCACATGGGCGGGATCCCTCTGGAAGGCCCTCTCGCCGAGTCACTGCCTCCCGCGCGTGGAGTTCCTGAGGAGGTGAGTCGCCGCTGGCCCCGAGCGAGCCGTTCTCTGCTCGAGGGCGAAGACTCGGCGCTGTCGGCACTGCCCATCGATCACTCGATCGGTGCGACCGTGATCCGCGGTGGCGAGCCCGAGGCGCGGCGTCGCCTGCGTCGATTCCTCGACAAGACCATGGAGGACTACGGCGACAAGCGAAACCGGCCCGATGACGGTAACGGCAGCGGTCTTTCACCCTATCTCCATTTCGGTCATGTGTCCGCACACGAGGTCTTCCTCGAGGTCATGCGCCGTGAGCGGTGGTCGGCGGAAGACGTGGTGCCGCCGAACAACGGCAGACGAGCCGGATGGTGGGGCGTGGGGGAATCGGCGGAGGCCTTTCTCGATCAGCTTCTGACCTGGCGCGAACTGGGCTTTCAGTTCTGCCACCACCGGGATGACCACGACCAGTGGCAATCGCTGCCCGAGTGGGCCCGCACCACCCTGGAACTCCACGCCGGTGATCCTCGCGAACACCTCTACTCCATCGAAGAGCTCGAGTCCGCCTCGACCCACGACGATCTGTGGAACGCGGCCCAGACCCAGCTCGTGCGGGAAGGCGTCGTCCACAACTACCTCCGCATGCTCTGGGGCAAGAAGATCCTCGAGTGGACCAACCATCCGTTCGAGGCCCTCGAGATCATGACCGAGCTCAACGATCGATACGCCCTCGACGGCCGCGATCCGAACTCGGAGACCGGGATCTTCTGGGTGCTGGGCAGGCACGACCGGGCTTGGGGTCCTGAGCGGCCCATCTTCGGCAAGGTCCGCTACATGTCGAGCGCCAACACGGCCCGCAAGCTCCCGGTCCGGGCCTATCTCAAAAGGCACACACCGCATGGGGGAACGAAATGAAGGTTCTTGTCACCGGCGCCACCGGCTATATCGGCGGACGGCTCGTGCCGCGGCTGCTCGACCGCGGACACCGGGTGCGGGTTATGGTCCGCGACCCGGCGCGGATCGCCGGCAAGCCGTGGGCGGAGCGGGTCGAGGTGGTTCGTGGCGACATCGAGGATCCCGCGACCCTGGGGGCTGTGGTCGAGAGCATCGACGCCGCCTACTACCTCATCCACCTGATGGACAGCGGCAAGGGCTTTGCCCAGCGGGACCGCCAGGCCGCCCACAACTTCGTCCGTGCGGCTTCGAAGGTCAAGCGGGTGATCTACCTCGGTGGGCTGCTTCCCGAGGCGGAGGATGTTTCGGATCATCTCTCGAGCCGCGCCGAGGTCGGAAAGATCCTCCGCGACGGTCTCCCCACCGTCGAGTTCCGCGCAGGCCCTGTGATCGGCTCCGGATCGGCGTCGTTCGAGATGGTCCGCTATCTCACCGAGCGGCTGCCGGCCATGGTGGCACCCAAGTGGATCCTCAACGATGTCCAACCGATCGCGGTCCGGGACATCCTCGAGTACCTCCTCTTGGCCCTCGAGCGGGGCTCCACCGGGGTCTACAACGTCGGCACCACCGCCATGAGCTTCAAGGCGATGATGGAGGTCTTCGCCGATGTCCGCGGCCTCCGGCGGTTGATCGTCCCGGTGCCGGTTCTCGCCCCCAGACTGGCGGCGCTGTGGGTCGGTCTGGTGACGCCGATCCCCAACCGTCTCGCGGTCCCGCTCATCGAGGGCGTGGTCCACCCGGTCGTGGCCGACAGCTCGAGAGCCAGGGAGGATTTCCCGGAGATCGATCCCCTCGCCTATCGCCGGGCGGTGGAGCGAGCTCTGGAACAGACCGAGGCGAAAGCGGTCTCGACCCGGTGGAGCTCGGCTCTCGGCAGCGCCCCGGCCTTCGAGCTCAGTCAGAGTCAGGGGCTGATCCGCGAGATCCGCACCCGGTTGACCAGGGCGAATCCTGAAGCAACCTATGCGGCCTTCTCGTCCCTCGGCGGCGACCGAGGTTGGCTCTTCTGGAACTGGGCGTGGACGTTCCGGGGGGCGCTCGACCGGCTGGTGGGCGGACCGGGTCTCCGGCGCGGCCGTCGCCACCCTACCGATCTCGAGCCCGGCGACGCTCTCGATTTCTGGCGCGTCGAACAGGTCGACCCGCCGGGGCTGCTGCGTCTCCGCGCCGAAATGAAGGTGCCGGGCAGAGCCTGGCTCCAGTTCGAGGCCCTGCCCGAGGGTGACGGCACTCGTCTGGTGCAGACTGCCATCTTCGAACCCATCGGTCTCGGCGGCCAGCTCTATTGGAATCTGCTCTACCCGGTTCACCGCATCATGTTCTCCGGGATGGTCCGGCGTGTTGCCGCCCTCGCCGAGAATGGGGTCAACGCGTGAAGACCTTCATCTATCGCTCCGAGCAGTGGCTGCCACGGACCCTCGACGAAGTATTTCCGTTTTTTGCCGATGCGCGTAACCTCGAAGAGCTGACGCCCCCATGGCTCAGATTCGATGTCGTCACTCCTGAACCCATCCCGATGGCCGTGGGCACGACGATCGACTACAGGTTGGCGTGGCGCGGGATTCCGCTGCGGTGGACCTCCGAGATCGCTGCATGGGAACCGCCCCATCGGTTCATCGATCGGCAGATCCGAGGGCCCTATCGTCTGTGGCACCACGAGCACCGATTCGAGGAGCGCGAAAACGGAACCAACGTGATCGACGAGGTCGAGTACGCGGTGTGGGGCGGCGCCATCGCCAACCGCCTCGGGGTGGCGCGCGACATCGAGAAGATCTTCGCCTATCGCAGTGCGCGGCTGCGGGAGCTCTTCCAAGGGTCCTAGTGTACCCCGCCACTTCGCCCTCGTTTCCTGGAGTTCCTTCTCGCGGGAGCGGGCATCTCGCACGGGCAATCTTGATGACTCATAAAATTTCTAGAAAAAATCTGGAATACTAGATCTTCAACTCGACTTTACCTTGACGAGGCCTCCGAACGGCCATCTCAAACAAGACCTGGGAGGTCATCATGAAGCGCTCTCTGATTCTTGGAATCGTTCTCGCCCTCACCGCCGGACCCGCGATGGCAGGTAGCTGCGGCAGCCATGCCGAGGCCGCCTCGAACAACATCGTCGAAACTGCGGTCTCAGCCGGTTCGTTCAACACACTCGTTGCCGCCGTCCAGGCTGCCGACCTTGCCGACACCCTCGCGGGTGACGGCCCCTACACCGTCTTCGCTCCCACCGACGAGGCCTTCGCCAAGCTCCCCGAGGGCACCGTCGAGGCGCTCCTCGCAAACCCCGATCAGCTTCGCGAGATCCTTCTCTACCACGTCGTGCCGGGCAACGTGACAGCCTCTCAGGTCATCACCCTCTCGAGCGCCACCACCGCGCAGGGCTCTGATCTGAACATCAAGGTCGCCGGCGGCTCGGTGATGATCGACGACGCCATCGTCACCGCAACCGACATCGAGACCTCCAACGGGGTCATCCACGTGATCGACACCGTCCTCCTTCCTTCCAGCTGAAACCCCATCCCCCTGCATCCGGGCTTCCCGGGTGTTCCTCGGGCCCTCCATTTCGGAGGGCCCTTTTTGGATTTGGGGGCAACGGCGGATACCCGACAAATGAAAAACCGAAAGGGGGGCCTCGGCCCCCCGTCGGAGTGAATCTCAATCGATGCTTCGAAACTACCGCACGTTCCCCACGTAGTTGGCGGTGAGCTGACGCTCGCGAACCTCGGCCTCGGTGTAGTCGGGGATGATGGCCGGGGCGACTCGACCGTCGGTGATCCCGGCCTTTTCGACCTCGGCGTTGTACTTCACGACATGGTCGAGGGTGAGCTTGCCGTCCTTGACACCGTCCTGGATGAACTGGGAGGCCGAAGTCCCGGCGATCCGGCCGAAGACGATGATGTCGAGCAACGAGTTGCCCATGAGCCGGTTGGCGCCCGAGCCGCGGAAGTTCTCGGTGATGAGGATGGCCTCGGCCTGCTCGGGGAAGACGATTCCCGTTGGGTGGTACTGGACAGTGTGAAGGAAGCTCACCGGCACCCCGGCGCGGTAGCCGAGGACGATGCCGTCGGCGGTGGCGCCGCAGTGGTTGGTGGTCATGAAGCCCTGGATGTGGAGTCGGCCGCAGCCGCCGGTGGCCAGAACGACCGCCTTGGCCTTGACCACGAAGTACTCCTGAGTCTCTATGTTGTAGAGCACGGAGCCGGCGCAGTGGCCGTGCTCGTTGAGAACGAGCTCGACGGCGGGAGATAACTCCAGCACCTGGATCTTGTCAAAAAGGTTGCGCGCCTCGTCGCGGATGGTGCGCATGATCTCGGCGCCGGTGATGTCGGCCGCATGGTGCATGCGTTTGCGCGACGTGCCGCCGCCGTGGATGGTCTCGAACGTGCCGGCATCAGGGTCCGACGTTGGACGCCGACGGGCTGCCGCCGTTTTCCGGCTGCGGCGCCGCGGGCTGCCGCGCCCGGAAGATCCACCGCACGGTTTCAAGGACCCCGGTCTCGAGCGCAATCCGCGGCTCGAAACCGAGGTCCCGGAGTGTCGAAGCGTCGGCCTGCCAGCGCAGCGGCTTGCCCGCCTCGACCCGACCGTCGAAACGGCACGAAGCGGCGATACCGAGAGCGGAGTAGATGCGACCCGCCAGGCATCTCACCTCGGTCTCCTCGCCCGACCCGACATTCACGACTTCGCCCGCGAACGGAGTCCGCATGCAGATCGCAACCAGGGCCGCCGCAGCGTCGCGCGCGTGCAGGTAGTCGCGACTCTCGCGTCCGGTGCCGCGCGCCGTAAGCTCTCCGCGCATCGCGCGGCGCGCGATGTCCCATACCGCCATCCGCCGGAGCCCCGGTCCGTAGGTCGAAAACAGCCGGGCGATGCAGACTCGAACGCCGTGCCGCGCTCGGTGCTCGGCGGCGACCAGCTCCTTGATCCTCGAGTGGCAGCCGTACGGCGACACCGGCTGTACCGGATGGTCCTCGGTGATCGGGAGCCGGTCGGGCGACCCGTAAACCGCGGCGCTTGAGACCACCAGGACGGCGGTGTCGGCACCCGACGCGTGCACCGCCTCGAGAAGCGACAGCGTCGGCAGCACGTGGCCCTCCAGATCCTCGCGGGGATGCCGAATGGACGCCGACACGCTCGACGGCCCGGCCATTTGGACGCAGTGCGACGGTCGCTCGCGGCGGAGCAGGTCGACCACGCTGCCGGTCGCCCTCAGGTCGAGTCGGACGTGGACCGCCTGTTCGACAGCCGGTCCAACCGCCAGCGCTCTCCGAGGCCTAGCGTCGAGGTCGACGACCCGCCAACCAGCGTCGGCGAATGCCCGTTGTGCGTGGCAGCCGAGGTAGCCGCGCCCGCCGGTGATCAGCACCGTGCCGGTCATCCGCCGGACTCGTCGATCCGCGTGGCGGCGATCCGGGACCGCCGCCCTCCGGGACCAGCCTCTGGCGCCGCGAAGACCTCGGCATAATCCGCGGCGGCCCGCGCCGGCGAGAACCTCTCGGCCGCCGCAGCAGCATTGCGGCCGAGCTCGATCCGCAGATCCGCGCCGCACAGGTCGCGCGCGGCGCGTTCCAGCCGGTCCAGGTCGCCGGGTGGACCGGCGACGATCCCTGCTCGCGCCGGCGTCAGGACGCGACCGACGTCCCCGGTATCGGTCGCCAAAAAGGGACGCCCGAGCTGCAGGCACTCGAGCATGAAGACCGGCAGGCCCTCGTACTCCGACACCAGACAGCCGACGTCGGCGGCGACGGCGAGCTCCGGCACGTCGCTGCGGAACGGCAGCCTGCGGACGCGTCCCCCGGCCGCCACAGCGCAGACGCGGTCGAACTCGTCCTCGAGCTCGCCGCCGCCGACCCAGAGGAACACCGCCTCCGGTCGATCGGCGAGACGCGCTGCGAGAGCCGCAAGATCGAGTGGGCGCTTCTGAGGATGGAGCCGCGCAGCGGTCAGGAACAGGACGTCGTTTTCGCCGATGCCGAGTTCGCCGCGAAGACGCCGCCGGATGTCGGCGGCGGCGGCCGGTTCGGGCAGATCCGCCGCACGGCGACCGCACGGCCAGACCACCCGTACCCGCTCGGCGGGCCACTCCCGCTCGTTCACCAGGGTTCTTTCGATCAGGTGGTTCTCGGCGATACAGGTGTCGACGGCGGAGGGCTCGCGGTCGTGGTAGGCCGAGACGTAGCCGTGGACGTGGTCGTAGAGGTGGTCGATGATCCTCACCGTCGGGCGCCGCGCCTTGAGATGGGCCGCAGCGCGGTAGAAGGCGTCCGAACCGTTGGCGTTGTAGACCACCTCGGCCGAGGTGAGGGCGACCAGCCCTTCGACCGCCGCGGACAGCGCGTCTCCGTCCGTGATTTCACCGAGCGAGACCACCGCGTCCGCGACCCCGGCGAACGCCGAACGGCGGTCGCCCAGAATCTCGCGGTGCTGAACGAGAGTCGCGATGACGAACCGGAACCGCTCGCGAAGTTCGCGCAGGACCTCGAACAACGTCTGCTCGGCGCCGCCGTGGGCGAGATAGGGCGCCAGAACGAGGATCGTCGGTTTCTCGCCGACCTCGGGATTGAGACCGTACCAGACGCGGCGCACCGCAACCGGCAGCGGCGCCTGGCCGAGATCGAAGGAGCACCGATACCGGTCTGCGACACGATCGCGGACTCCGTCCCACCCTTCCGCCGATTCGTCGGCCAGGGGTTCGGCGGGTGGGGCGATGCGCACCACCCGGCGATCGGCTGTCGCACTCACCGCGTCAGCCCCGGTCGGCACATAGACGCGACGCGCGAAGACGCCGCCCGCGGCCGCGCTGAGCTCGAGCTCCGGCGCCGACAGGCTCGTGTCGGCGTGCGCCTCGACCACCGCGTCCACGTCCTCGGAAAGAGCGATGAGCGCGCGCCGCTCGATGTCGGACCGGGGGATCTGCAAGCGCCCGCCGACAACGAACCGACGTGCGGGCTCGTCCGCGTCGTCCCGCGCCCCTTCGCGCCACGCCTCCCCCCCCTGTCCGTCGACCGCCACCACCCGCAGGGGCAGCACACCGGACTGCCCGAGCCACACCTGCGCCGCTTCGCGATCGACGGCGGCCGCTGCGACGACGACGTCGACCGCCGGGGTTCCGATGGGACCGAGATCGTCGAACCCGTGCAGCACCTGCCGCGGACGTCCGGTCCCGAGGGAACGGACGTCCGCCGTTGCCGGCTGCCGGCGGCGGTCGGCGAGGCGCTGCTCGAGCCACGCCGAGCCCTCGAAGTCCTCGAGCCGGTCGTACCGCCGGCTCGCACTCTCGTCGTGGACCCCGCGGGCGCTCGGTGTCACGAGGCAGACCCGGCCGGCGGCCGTGATCCGCCGGCACAGGTCGGTGTCGCTGAACGCGTTCGGGTAGAACACCTCGTCGAAGCCCCCGACCTCGTCGAACACCGATCGCCGGGTCATCAGACAGGCCCCGGTCACCGCGTCGACGAGCCCGGTCCGCCGGGCACGAACCAGCTGCGGAGGGTCGAGCCCCCGTTCCGGCAGGGTCCAACGGACCTCGTCGGCGGGCCCGTGCGGGTCGCGCTCGAGGCCGGCGTGTTGGAGACGGCCGTCGGGGTACGTCAGCACCGCCCCGACCGCGCCGACCGCCGGCACCTGCGCCCACTCCGCCAGCGACCGCAGGGCGCCCCGCTCGAGCACGACGTCATTGTTGACGAACAACAGCAGGTCCGAGCTGCCGCCGGCGACGGCGCGGTTGTTGAGCCGCGAGTAGTTGAAGGGCTCGTCGGCCCGCAGCGCCCGAACCCCGAATCCGGCCAACATCCCGGCGAGGTCCCCGGCCCGGCTGCCGTTGTCGACCGCCACGACCTCCACCGGCGCAGGGAAGTCCTGGTCAAGCAGCGCCCGGATTGCCGTTAGGGTCATGTCGGGGCGATCGCGGTACGGCACGACGATCTGCAGGCTCGAGGCCGCGGGCGCCAGCGGCTCGAGTCGGGCGTCCGGGCCGATCCTCAGCCCGCTCGGAACGTGGGCGCGCAGCATCCGCTCGAGCGCCCTCGCGCGGGCCGCGGTCGGCGCCTGCCGAACGGAGTCCGGGTCCGGGCGGCCGCACAGCGCCACGGGAACAAGCTCGAGGTGGAGGCCGGCCGAGACCAGCTCGACGGCGACCTGGACCATCCCCGCAGCCGGATCGGCGGCGCCCGCCACGCGGCGCCACGACGCCGTCGGCACGAGGACCGCGCCCTCGAGCCATTCCGACGCCAACAGAACCGGGAACGACGGCCGGTGACGGGTCGCCGTCCGCGGCCGTCCGATCACCTCGCCGGCCGGGTTGAACGCGACCGGGGCCGCCGCGATGACCACCGCCGCCGGGTCGGGAACGATCCGCTGGACTAGACCGAATCGGTAGAGCAGATCGGGGCGGAGCCAGCCGTCCCCACCGACCAGCAAAGCGTACGGCGTATCCAGGCCCTCGATCAGCCGCCTCCAACCTCCGCCGCCGGCGTCGGTCTCGACGACATCGACCCAAGCCGGAAGCCGGTCACGCCACTCGGGCATTCGCCCGGCACGGCACACCGCCGCCACCCGTGCCGCGGGACGCGACTGGCGGCGCACCGAATCGAGGCATCGGCGGGCCGCGTCCTCAGAAACCGAGTCGACCAGGACAACGACCGTGGCGTCGAATGCCGGCCCGGCCGGCGCGAGCTCGGCGAGACCGCGGGTCTCGGCCTCGACGCCCGCCATCACCGGGTGGTCGAGCCCTTCGACGGTCGCCGCCCAGTGGTGGATGTCCTGTTCGAGCCGGGTGATCGAACCGGTGGCCAGGCGCAGAACGGTGCGCCGGAAGGCGGATGCGCGACCGCGTTCGGCCGCACCACGGTGGAGCGCCGCGACGTGCCGGAAAAGCCCCCGGACCCGGCGTGCGAGGTAGCGCACACGGTTCAGCACGGCGGCCCCTCCCCGGCCGGTAGCATGACCCGCTCGAGCCGGTCGATGGACCCCTCCCAACCGAAACGATCGCTGGCTCGCGCCCCGCCCCAGGCCAGCGCGCACCGGTGCCGGTGGCTCCGAATCAGCTCGTCCACCACACGGGCGGCGAGGTCAGGGCGGCCCGGAGGGACGACCCGCGCGACCTCGCCGTCGCGCAGCGGTTCCCCGAGCCGTCCCCACGTCGAGGTCACGAGGGCGGCGCCGCACCGCATGGCCTCGGCCCCGACCAGCGACCATCCCTCAGCGCGAGACGGCAGCACGAAGACCGCTGCCCGGTTGTACAGAGCCCTCAGCCCGTCGTCGTCGAGACGGTGCGCATACCCGATCCAGGGTGGCAGCCACGACGGGCGGGGTGCGGCTCCAAAGGTCTCGACCCGAAGCTCTGGGATCCAGCCACGAACCGCTTCGAGGGCCAGGATCGCGTCGACACTCGCCTTAAAACCTTCCTCGCGCAGCGGGAAGGCGACGACGGTCGCCTGTCGCTCCTCCGGTCGGGTGTCGATGCCGAACTGGTCGAGCTCGATGCCGAGCGGCGCCTCGGCAACCGGCGACCGACCGACCGTTGCGAGCATTTCGACCGCACCCCGGGTCGGGGCGACCGGCGACGGCGCCTGGTGCAGCGACTCCTCCATGCGGCGGCGCTGGTCGTCGCCGCCGGTGAGCCAGTGCTCGTAGTCCTGGACGAAGAAGAAGCGGCGCCCGCAGCGGTCGGGAAGCTCGCCGATCGGGCCCACGGTCTTCCAGCCGGTGGCGAGAAGAGCGTCGCCGTCGGGCACGTCGCAGGCGGCCAGCCCCGGTACCCGCAGTACCTCGACGGCGTGCCTGAATCGGAACCACGACACGCCGGCGGGTCGTGTCGCTGACCCCGCCCGCCGGTGACGCCGCCCGCCGCCAACGGCTCGCGGCTCAACCTCGTCCGGGTGGAGGACCGTCACCTTGTGGCCCCTCCCCGCCAGGCGGTCCGCGATCTGGTAGACGACCTTGAAACCGCCCGACGGTACGTCGACCCAGCTTGGCAGCACGCAGGTGAGCTTCACAGATGATCCCCGTGGTGCGATACGGTCGCCGATCCGGAATTTCGACGCCACGGTAGCACAGACATCTCAAGATCGCGTCGACGGCGAACGGCGACGCCGACCCGAGACAACAACCTCCGATCCGGGCTAAACTGTGCCGGTCACGTGAGCCGGTCAACACCGCCCCCGCCAGCCGCACGATCGATCGTCCGTCTGCGATCGTGGTCCGAGCTCGCGCGCCGCCTCGATCCGCTCCCCGGCGGCGTCGCCGTCCTGTCGGTGGACGTCTTCGACACACTGCTTCTCCGGAGAATCGACGCCGATGCCGTGACCCGAGCGGTCGAGCTGGAGCTCACCCGACGTCTGCGCCTGCTCGGTTGCGAACCCGTCCGGGATCCCGGCCGCGCGCGCTTCGCCGCCTTCACCCTGGCGGCCGAGCGCAACGCGGCTCGCGGCACGGACTTCTGCGCCTCGTTGCGGGAGGCCCTTCCGCTCTGGGTCGCCGGAGTCGCCGGCGACCGGTTCCGGCCGCCCGACGGTTTCCTCGACGGGATCGAGGACTTCGAGTGGCGTTCGGAGCGCGACATCGTCGCGCCGAACCGGACGCTGCTCGAGTGGCTGAGGCGGATCCGGCCCGGCGTCGAACGGCTCGTCTTCACCTCCGACATGGCCTTGTCGACCAAACGCATCCGGATGCTGCTGGAGCACGTCGGGTTTCGCGGGCTGTTCGACGCGGGCTACGTGTCCAGCGACCAGGGCGTGCTCAAGAAAACGAGCCGGCTCTTCCGGCGGGTCGCCGACGCGGAGGGCGCGGCCCCGGCGGCGATCCTCCACATCGGAGACGACCACGAAGGCGACGGCGAGCGTGCGACGGAGCAGGGCTGCCGCGCGTACGTCGTCGGGGACCGGCGTCGCGCCCGCGAGCTCGCCGCCCAGTCCGCCGACCGGATCACGATCACGGTCGACCGTCGCTGGGGCGGGCCGGTCGCGGCTCGCGCCGCGGCCGCCGCAGCGCCGGCTGTACGGACGCGCGACGAGGACGTCGCGTGGCGGTCGCTCGGCGCTCCGGTCTGCACCTTCGCGCTTCGGGTCTCCGAGCGCTGCCGCGATCTGGCGGTGCGGCGCGTCTACTTCCTGTCACGGGAGGGCCACTGTCTCAAGGGCGTCTACGACCGGGTCAACCGGCTCGTCTGGCCGGACGGCGACGGACCACCGTCGAGCTACCTGTGCGTGTCGCGGCTGTCGACCCTGCTCGCCGGCGCCCGTTCGTACGACCTGCGGGTTCTCGAGGCGGCAGTGCGCAACCACCGCCGACCGACCGTGCGCACCCTGCTCGGACCGTTCGGTTTTCCCGATGACCTGGTGCTCGAACGTTCCCGCCGCTATGGGATCGACGATCTCGACGCGCCGCTGCCGCACGACCCGTGGTGGTGGACGCCCGTCCAGCGACTGCTCGCCGACCGGGTGCTCTCCGACCGGATCGCTGAAGGGCAGCGAGTCGCGGAGTCCCTCCTCGAGGACTATCTCGCGGCCGAGGGCTTCTTTGGCGCGGGCCGGGTCGCGTTCGTCGACATCGGCTGGACCGGCCAGATCCAGGACCACCTCGTCCACGCCGTCGACCACCGGCCGGACACGCCGCAGGTGGTGGGCCTGTACCTCGGGGTGCGCCGTTCGGTCGGCGCCCGCGACACCGCGCGCAGCACCTTCGAGGGCCTGGTGGCCGACGAACGGGTCGCGGCCTGGGGCCAGCAGGCGGCGTTTCGCTTTCCACAGGGTCTCGAGGAGCTGCTCCGCGCGCCGCACGGAACCGTCGTCGGCTACGCTCGCGACAGCGCCGGAAGGGTCGCCCCGCGGCTCCGCGACGCAGACTCGCCCGGCCGCCGGCGGGAGGCTTCCGATGAAGCCCGAACCGCACCCCTGCAGCAGGCGCTTCTCGACTACGCGACCGCCTGGTCCGGACCGTGCGGGATCTTCGGCCTGCGGGGCGTGGACCTGCTGCCGTACGCACGGGCGTGCATCGACCGACTGCTGCGCATGCCGACCCCCGACGAGCGGCGGCTGCTGACCGGGCTCGCGAATGTCTGCGACCTCGGAATGGAGGTCGTGGTTCCGCTCGGAGGCGACGACCCCGAGGGGCCGGAACGGCGCTCCCCCCGGTCCCTGCCGTCGCGTCTCCGCGAGTCCTTCTGGCGCCACGGCACGGTCCACTCGGCCCTCGGCCCGATTGCGGCGCTACCGTTCGTCGCCGCGCTCGAGGTCGCGGCGGCTCCCGCCCGAGAGGTCGAGATGCTGGCAACCGAGCTCCACCATGGGTGCGACCCGCCGGCGGCCGCGGCGGACGACACCACTGCCCCTTCCGTCTCACCGGGAGCCGAGATCGAGACCGAGGCGACTGCCCGCCGCGAGGCGCTGTGCCGCGCCGCAAGAGACGCCGAAACCCGAACCCGACCTTCCCCCCGGCCGCCCGGGCTCAAAGCGGCGGCGGTTGCCGCCCTGCTGCGGGTGGTCGCGTCGGTCGGCTGCCGGATCACGGGCAGCCACCCCTACCGCTGCGATCTCGTACCGCTGCGGTTGTGGATCCGGGCGCTCGCGCGGCGGCGGTGGTCGTGGTGAGCCGCGCGGCGATCCAACCCCTTCTGTCGGTGGTCATTCCGACGCGCGACCGCCCGGACACACTGGCGGCGGTGGTTCGGGCCCTCGGCCCGTTCGTGGCGTCGGGCAAGATCGAGGGGATCGTCGTCGACGACGGATCCGACGGCGAGGCGGCACGGAGGCTCGACCAGATGGCGGCGCCGTCCGGAATCAGAATTCTCCGCCAGGAACACCGCGGTCCGGCGGCGGCCCGCAACCTCGGCATCCGCGCCGCGCGCGCATCGTGGGTGGCTCTGATCGGCGACGACACCGTGCCCGAGCCCGGCTGGGGAGGCGAGATCCTGCGCTGCGCGGCCGACGACCCGGCCGGCCTCGACACCAATGGTTGGGTCGGACACGTCCGCTGGCACCCCAGGCTGCGCGTGTCGCCCTTCATGTCGTGGATCCACGGCAACGGGCTGCAGTTCGGCTTCGGGCTGATCGACGACCCCGACGACCTTCCGTTCAACTTCCTCTACACCTCGAACGTCCTCCTTCCGAGGCATCTCCTGGAGCAGGAACCGTTCGACGAGGGTTTCTTGTTCGCCGCGTACGAGGACACCGAGCTCGGGTACCGGCTCCAGGACCGAGGCCTCAGGCTGCGCTACCTGCCGGGAGCCGTCGTCGCGCACGACCACCCGACCACCTTTACGAGCTTCGCCGCCCGGCAAAGGCTCGCCGGCGCCTCCGCGGTGCACTTTCGCCGCCTCCACCCGGAGCTGCACTGGTTCGTTCGGCTCCCCGCAGAGGGACCGCCGCCGAGCTCACCCCCGACACGAGTCGCCGCCCTGACAGTCGTGGCGCGAGCGCTCGAGCCTCTTCCGGTCAAGCTGCCGAGGTTGTGGACCGCAACCCTCGACGGGCACTTCGCCCGCGGCGCCGCCGACGCCTACCGGCTCGCCGACCACTTCGGGTTCGAGGAGGACTGATGCCGGCACCAAAACAGAGAACCGGCGGGAGCCGAAGCCCCCGCCGGTGAGTGTTCGCGTCATGTCGCGCGCGGGGTCTACCGCACGTTCCCCACGTAGTGGGCGGTGAGCTGACGCTCGCGGACCTCGGGCTCGGTGTAGTCGGGGATGATGGCCGGGGCGACGCGGCCGTCGGTGATGCCCGCGGCCTCGACCTCGGCGTTGTACTTGGCGACATGCTCGAGGGTGAGCTTGCCGTCCTTGAAACCGTTCTGGATGAACTGGGAGGCCGAAGTCCCGGCGATCCGGCCGAAGACGATGATGTCGAGCAACGAGTTGCCCATGAGCCGGTTGGCGCCGTGGATCCCGCCGCCCACCTCACCGGCGACGAAGAGACCGGGAACTCGGGTCTCGCCGGTCTGCTGGAACTCGAGTCCGCCGTTTTGATAGTGGAGCGTCGGGTAGATGAGCATGGGCTCTTTCGAGATGTCGATGTCGAAGCGCTTGTAGAGGATGTACTTGCCGGGGAACTCGCGTTTGACGGTGCCCTCGCCGGCGAGATCCTCGATCATGGGCGAGTCGAGCCAGATCCCGAGGCGGCCGGTGGGGGTCGGGACGCCGAGCCCGTCGTTGACACACTCCTTGATGATCGAGGCGGCTTCGACATCGCGGGGCTCGCGCTCGTTGACGAACTGGTTGCCTTCAACGTTGACAAGATTGGCGCCCGAGCCGCGGAACTTCTCGGTGATGAGGATGCCCTCGGCCTGCTCGGGGAAGACGATCCCCGTCGGGTGGTACTGGACGGTGTGGAGGAAGCTCACCGGCACCCCGGCGCGGTAGCCGAGGACGATGCCGTCGGCGGTGGCGCCGTAGTGGTTGGTGGTCATGAAGCCCTGGATGTGGAGCCGGCCGCAGCCGCCAGTGGCCAGAACGACCGCCTTGGCCTTGACCACGAAGTACTCCTGGGTCTCCATGTTGTAGAGCACAGCGCCGGCACAGTGGCCGTGCTCGTTGAGGACGAGCTCGACGGCGGGCGAGAATTCCAGCACCTGGATGGAGTCCGCCATGTTGCGCGCCTCATCGCGGATGGTGCGCATGATCTCGGCGCCGGTGATGTCCGCCGCGTAGTGCATACGTTTACGCGAGGTGCCGCCGCCGTGGATGGTCTCCAGCGTGCCGTCGGAATTCTTGGTGAAGTTGACGCCCTGGTGCTCGAGCCAGCGAATGGCATCGGGGGCGTTGTTCACCAGGGTCTCGGCGAGTTCGGGGACATTGGTGAAGTGCCCTCCGCCCATGACGTCGAGGTAGTGGTAGTAGGGCGAGTCCTTGTGGCCCTTGGATGCGGCCTGGATCCCGCCCTCGGCCATCATCGTGTTGGCGTCGCCGTGGCGAAGCTTGGTGGCCATGATGACGTTCGCGCCCTGCTGAGAGGCGAGGATCGAGGCCGATGTGCCGGCGCCGCCGCCGCCGATGACGAGCACGTCGGTTTCATACGCAGGCTCGGAGAGATCGACCTTCTCAGGAGCCACCCGGCTGCCGGCCTCGAGGAGATCGGCGATCTCGTGCGCGATGCCGTAGCCCTTGGACGGGCCGACCTTCAGCTCGCGCCGGCCCTCTTCCTTGAAGTCGGGGTGGAAGTTCAGCCGTTCTTTGCGTTCGTCGAGGCTGAGAAACGGGATCTCCTCGCCGGCGCGTTTCTTCGCCACCCGTTCCGGGCGGGTCTTCTCGACGACCTTGATGAGTTCTTTGAGTTCAGGTGTGTAAGGCATGCTGTACCTCTCAGGCCAGACCGTGGTTGGAGGCCGGGGCCCATTCATCGGCGCCCATGTGGGGCTCCATCTCTCGTTCGGTGTAGACCTTCTTGAGCTCGTCCTCGGTCATGACCTTTGCCGCTTCGAGGACATCGGTGAAGGTGCCGGCATCGATATCGCCGCACATCTTCTCCAGATGCTCGGCCTTGGGCGCGATCTTGCCGCCCTGGATCCGACGGGCCACCTGGGCCATGTGGTACTGGGCCATCTCGCCCATACAGCGCGAGGCGCAAAGCCCGCACTGGATGCAGTCGAAGGAGATCTCGGCCGCCGCGGTGATGTCGCCGCGCTTCAACGCCGAGATGTAGTCGAGGACCTCGACATCCATGGGGCAGACCTTGGTGCACGAGTTGCACGCCACACATCGGAAGAGCTCGGGGTAAAGCTCGTAGATGGTCTCGGCGGTGGGCTTCGCGGACTCGAAATCGTAGCTCGCCCGATTGGCCGGGTAGAACGGGATCTGTGTGAGGTACATCTCGGGTTCGACCACCGTCTGGCAGGCGAGACCGGTGTAGATCTTGTAGTCGCCGGCCTTGCGGTAGACCGTCGCGCAGGCCCCGCAGATGCCGCCGCGGCAGCCGCAACCCCGGATGTACTGGTACCCGGAGTGCTCCATCGCCTTCATGATGGTCAGGGTCTCCGGAACCTCGTACCTCTTGCCCATGATGTAGATGGGAATCGTCTTCGCCGCCACCTCTTCGGTCAGTGTTGCTGTGTCCATGCCCCTGTCTCCTCCGGCCGGCCGCTCAGACGGTCGCCGCTGCAATGAAATTCTTGTCGACAAACAGCTCCTGCGCCGCCGGACCGTTGAGGTCGAGGCGGCAGAGCTCGGGATCCAGGCCCAGCGCAACGCCGAGCAACTGGGTGAAATAGTAGGTCGGCACCTGACTGAGCCCGTCGTGTGCCGCCACCACATCACCCTGGCGGGTGCCGAGGTTGTACTCGCACATGGGACAGCTCAGGATCAGGGCGTCGGCCTCGGACCGGTTGGCCGCACCGATGACCTTGGCCGCGCGATTCATTCCCTCTTCCGGGTGGGCGATCATCTGGTACGAGCCACAGCACTCACGCGCCGCCGAAAAGGCCGCGGGATCGGCGCCGAGAGCGGCGATGAAGCCCTCGAGGATCTCCTGATCGACCGCGTCGATGGCCACCTCTTCGGGACGGACCAGAGTGCAGCCGTAGAACGGCGCGACCTTGAGACCGTCGAGCGGGTTGGTCACGGCTTCACGCAGTTTTTCCCAACCCACCTGGTCGCGTAGCAGGCTCAGGTAGTGGACCACCTCGACCTCACCGTTGTAATCCGGCTCCTCATCCATGAAGCGGTTGAGGGTGTCGCGCTTCTCTTCGTCATCGCGGACCAGCTTGTTGGCCCGCGCCAGCGTGTTGTAGCACTGGGAGCAGATGGTGACGACGGTGTCGCATCCCTCCTGGGCCGCGCGGATGAGGTTGCGAACCGGCGCGACCTGGTGGATGAGATCGTCATCGGTCAGCGAGAAAACCGCGCCGCAACAGTTCCAGCGGCTGAGCTCCTTGTATTCCACCCCGAGGTGGTCGAGGGAGGCCATTGCCGCCTTTTCGAGGTTTGCTGCCTTGGTCTTGAGCGTACAACCGGGGTAATAACCGAGCTTCATATCTGCCTCACGAGGTGAGTTTGCGGAAGGTCGAGACAAAGGCGATCTGCGGCGCCTCAGCCATGGTGTCTTTGGGGATCTCCTGCGGTTTGATGAGATCGGTGTTGGTCCGCAGGACGAGCTGACGAACAGCTTCGAAGACCTTGGGCACATCGATGCCGCGCGGGCACCGCACCACGCAGGTGTGACACGAGGCGCAGTACTCGCCGATCTGAGCCTTGATCACCGGCTCGATCTCGCCGAACTGGAGGTAGTGGATCCCCATCCGGGTGGTGAAACCCATGGACTCGACCATGGGACAGACCGCCGAGCAGGTGCCGCACTGCATGCACTCGTGGACGTTCTGTCCCGAGAGCTCGGCGATCTTGTTGACTGCTTTCAGGTTTTCTGGATGGATCGGGCTGGGAATGCTGGCCATGGCCCCCTCAAATCGGGTCCGCCCGAGCACTCCTGGCGGGGTTTCTCACCCTCGTCCGGGGCATTCGGGCGCGGGCATATGATAGCGCAATGTGAAAAATGCCACAAGGCTTTATAGAGAGACGTTGTCGCAGTATTTCGAGGTGATGAGACAGTTGAGAAAACG
>Ga0316192_10001088_pt1 | contig 20000 bp, 19 predicted proteins | sample MerIslwburrow_MG_FD_204931 | JGI IMG/M metagenome (GOLD analysis project Ga0316192, IMG submission 204931) | Coastal sediment microbial communities from Maine, United States - Merrow Island worm burrow | ecosystem: Environmental > Aquatic > Marine > Coastal > Sediment | place: USA: Maine...
GCCCGCTTCAATACTATCTTGATCGACTTTAGCCGGGATGTTTGGGGCTATATCTCCATCGGATTCTTCAAACAAAGAACCATTGCTGGTGAAATCGGCTCATCAACCATGCCACACAAGGTCAACCCCATTGATTTTGAGAACGCCGAAGGTAACCTGGGAATCGCCAACGCTATACTCGGCCATCTGGCTACAAAACTACCCATCTCCCGCTGGCAGCGTGATCTGACTGACTCTACGGTACTGCGTAACCTTGGTGTCGGATTTGCCCACACCAGCATTGCATTGCAATCCCTTCAGCGCGGCATCTCCAAGCTTGAAGTCAACTCTGAGCAACTGGCAGCAGATCTGAATAACAACTGGGAAGTACTGGCAGAGCCCATCCAAACTGTGATGCGCCGCTATGGCATTGAAAAGCCCTATGAAAAACTCAAAGAGCTAACCCGTGGTCAGCGCATTACTCAAGATGATCTGCGCACCTTTGTCGATGGACTGGATATGCCAGAAGCTGCCAAAGAGGCATTACGGGAACTGACACCTGCCACCTACATTGGTAATGCGGCAGATCAAGCAAGCAACATTTAGTTAATCCACACAAACTAAACATGGCACATGGATGCGCCATGATCTTTACTGACAAATCAACCATTTACCGAATCTAAGCTTTCACTTTAGCTTCAACCGCTCCTGCCAGACTCAACCTACCCATCTGTTTTGTGACGCAGTTCACAGTCATGACAGGCACTCCCTGCCATCATTATGGTTAAGTGGTTGGTTTGATGTTTTTTCTCGCTAGAGAGTTCTTTTTAAACCAACGCTTTAGACACTCTCCCTTTTTTAGTCTGCCTGTTTATCTTGGCAGACTTTTTTTTGCATTATCCAAAATCACCAATATAGGCTATGTTTTCTACAGTGCCATAATATTTCTGATATGAACAATCACTCCTCCCGCGAAACCAATCATCTCATCCTCGGCCAAAATGCTGGAGAGATCCCTCTGCACAGCCTATCCGAGCATCAGGAGATGGCCAGCCATTTTGCCCAACGAGCTCAGCGCACACTGAATATTTTCACCTACGACCTGGATAGAGCCGTCTTTGGCAGGCCTGCATTTATTGAAGCCGTCAAACAGCTCATCATTGGCCATCGCAATGCATCGGTTCGGATACTGTTACAAGACTGCACACGCATTCAGCAAGAGGGCCATCAACTCATCAATCTGGGGCAGCGCTTAACCAGCCGAATTGAGATACGCCGCCCTGGTCCCGAGCATATTGACCATCATGAAAACTTTCTAACTGCGGACCACAAAGGCTTTATCCAGCGTAGCTTTCATGATCGGTATGATGGTACAGCAGATTTTCATGCTCCACTCAAAACAAGCAAGCTAGACAGCTTTTTCATCGACGCGTGGGAGCACAGTGAGCCATACGGAGAGTTGCGGAGGCTCCATCTCTAAGGATAACTATGAATACCAAGCACCTACTCATATTCCTATTTGCACTGGTCTTTAGCACTGCCAATGCAGAGACAGAGCTGACAATAATCAAGCTAAAAGGCCGCACAGCTGAAGAGGTTATCCCGCTCATTAAACCCTTTATTGACCAAAGCGACACCCTTACCGGCGTAGGAAATCAGCTCATTATTCGCACATCGCCCGAGCGACTTGCTGACATTCATAAAATATTGGAAAAGTTTGACCGGCCACCTCGCCGCTTAATAATCCATGTGCGCCAGGGGCGTTTAACAGAAGATGACCGTAATCAGCTCAGTGCTGGAATCAATGCAGATATTGGAGAACACGTCACAGTTGAGGCAGGAGATAACACCAAAAATAACAGCCTACGCCTTCGCGCACGCACCCATCATACCCGACGTGATCATGACATTACCCAGCATATACAGACCCTTGAAGGCAAAGCTGCATTTATCACCACAGGCAAGCTCATTCCAATCCAGGAACAGAGCACTTACATCTCAAGAGGCAAGATTCATCAGCAACAGACAACCCGCTTTCAAGATGCCACCACAGGATTCTACGTAACACCCAGACTCAATGAAGATCGGGTTACCCTTCAGATCAGCCCACATATGAATCAAGCGACCAAGACCAATGGAACCCTTGAAATTCAGCAGGCTCATACGACCCTATCTGGACAGTTGGGTGAGTGGATTGCCGTTGGTGGTGCCCAGCAAAACAGCAACCAACGTGGCACGGGCTTAACACGCTACCGATCTACTCAAACCGAAGACAATAGCCAAATTTACCTCCTCGTTGAAGAGATAAAACAGCACTAATGTATTTCCCATTTCCGTCGCTAAAAGCAATATCACACTATTAAGAAACGAGGCGCTTTAATGGAATTCAAAGACTACCTTAAAATCCTGGCTGTTAAAGATGGTTCTGATATCTATTTGAGTACCGGAGCACCCGCCTGTGCAAAATTCCACGGCGTACTTCGCCCTTTCGAAAAAGAGCCTCTCAAGCCTGGGCGAATCAAAGAGATAGCCAATGAGGTGATGAATGAGGATCAACGCAAGGAGTTTGAGACAGCGCTGGAGATGAACCTGGCAATATCTGAACCTGGCGTCGGACGATTTAGAGTTAACATCTTCAAGCAGCGCAATGAAGTCTCTATGGTAATCCGTAATATCAAGACGGAAATCCCAACAGCCAAAGATCTAAACCTCCCCAAAGTGCTGACCGATATCATTATGGTCAAACGCGGATTGATACTCTTTGTTGGGGGCACCGGCTCGGGTAAATCAACCTCTTTAGCTGCTCTCATTGACCACCGCAATTCCAACAGTGGCGACCACATCATCACCATTGAAGATCCCATCGAATTTGTACACCGGCATAAACGTTCCATCGTAAATCAGCGTGAGGTTGGCGTGGATACCCTGACCTATGCGGACGCCTTAAAAAATACCCTGCGCCAAGCCCCAGATGTCATTTTAATTGGTGAGATACGTGATCGGGAAACAATGGAGCATGCCCTGGCCTTTGCAGAAACTGGCCATCTGGCAATATCTACCTTGCATGCCAATAACTCCAACCAGGCCCTGGATCGCATCATTAACTTCTTTCCTGAAGAGCGCCGAGCGCAGCTCTTTCAAGATCTCTCCACCAATCTACAGGCCTTTGTCTCCCAGCGGCTGGTGCCTACTGTAGATGGCAAGCGGGCCGCTGCTATCGAAATTTTACTTGGCAGCCCCACAATTCAGGATACGATCAAAAAAGGCGACTTCACCACCATTAAAGAGATCATGGAAAAATCAGAACCCATGGGCATGCGCACATTTGATGCCGCACTCTTTAACCTCTATAAAGAGGAAAAAATCACCCTGGAAGATGCATTGAAAAATGCGGACTCACCCAACAACCTAAGGTTAAGAATAAGCCTATCTGAATCAGGAGAAGCCGATTCCGGCAGCTCAGGGCTAAGCCTGGAAGAAATTAAGAAACCTGAAAAGGAAGATGAAGAGTCTGAAGAGAATGTGGTGGGTGACCTTAATTACACACCAGATGGCAGTAGAGAAACATAAGAGGCATTATTTGCTCAAGCAGTTTCGGCCTTTCTTTTTTGCTCTATAAAGTGCCTTGTCGGACAGTTTGATTACAGACTCAGGTTTTTTTGCCTGATCGCTTCTTTGCGACACACCGATACTAATTGTCACTGATACTGTTTTAGAGTTGGTTTTTTTTGCCCGAAGCTTTTTTCCATCTTTATTTTTTTTAGGTCTACTTTGTGAACGTATCTGAAGTTTATAGGATGCAATACTCTCTCTAAGCACTTCAAGATGCGGAATGGTTTTTTCCTGCGGCTTACCAGGAAAAACAATAGTGAACTCCTCACCACCATAACGGAATGGTTTCCCACCACCCGAAATATCCATCATTTGCCTGCCCACCATTTTTAACACCTGGTCACCAACATCATGGCCATAGGTATCATTAAACTTTTTAAAGTTATCCACATCAAGCATTGCGATCGTATATGTTCTACCTAGCCCCATCATATACTCATTCAATGCACGCCTACCCATGAGCCCGGTTAACTCATCTCGATAGGCCATATGATATGAATCTTGAATAATACTGATGGATAACATAAGTGCCGCAGCAGCTATGTAAATCATAAATGCATACGCATCATCAATAAAATAGATGGCAAGTGTAATGGCAATATATGCCCCTAAAAATCCAGTATCAATGGGTGATCTATGAAAGATCATATTCTTCACACTGATTAGAATAAAACCAACTATTAATAGCAATATTATCGTTGAAGGCAGTGCTTGTATGACAGGAAATGGAGTTTGAATAATATCTTTTATTGCAACATCTAAAATCCAGGTTTGTTCTGAAATAATTATCCAGGCAATAGCGCCAGCTTGGATAATAACCAAAGCTATACGGACAACACCATGAAAGCTATAGATACCCCGTTCTTTCAGTAAAAAATAAATTAATGTGTTGAGAGGTAAAAGATAATAAAGCGTGTACCTGATAACTTGTGCACTAAAGCTTTGCTGTGAATTTATTAGAAAATAATCATATGCCCAAAAAGATAAGCCTAGAATAGGTAGGTAATAAAAAATACGGCCACGATTAAATTTTAAGCCAAACAATACGCCCATTGCTATTAACGCGTATGGTGCGTAATAGATAGCACCCAAGATAGCTTGATCTAATTGCGCTATATTTTTTGATGCAAAAAAAGCAGCAATTAATAGAACAACAGGCAATAACAAATCATACAAAAATTTCACAAACACCTTCTGTAAGATCAGAGGCAAAAAAGAGTGCAAGCAGGAATAATCTCTATAGAGTACTTCCGATACCTAAACATACTGCTTACTTAACAAAGACCAGTTGCTAGCCCGCAAAAACCATTGCGATTTGCAACAGCAAATTGCAATCAATAGCAAATTGCAATGCCTAATATTATAACACAACACCCATAACACAATGATAAATATAAATAATTAACTATGGCATCCTAATTGCATTAAAACAAATAAGGCTGTTGACTCAGTCTGAAGGAAGGCAAAAACAAGCATACTGACTTTTGCCTTAGGCTAGTTGATCTAAAGGAGAAATGGATATGTTGATCTTAACTCGAAGAGTAGGAGAGAGCATCATCATTGGTGATAATGTTACGATTTCAGTATTAGGTGTAAAAGGGAATCAGGTTCGCATTGGTATTAATGCGCCACGTGATATTAGTGTACATCGAGAAGAGATCTATGAGCGCATTAAGCGCGAAGCTCTGCAATCTGACGAGGCTGAATAAATTGTAACGAATTATATTCCGCCTCTTTAAGGTAATAAGCCTCCTATTTTGGGGGCTTATTATTATATTTTATAATTACATTGGCTGCCGTTACGGCTTGCCGCTGAAATCTAATTAACCCATCAAACATTCATCCTATAAATAGCGATGAGCCATACGCTAATGCTTTTTTGATTACTATTGACGAAGTTATTTATTATCCTATTAGATGTAGTCATCATGAAATTAATATAATATTTTCATATGCTACATTTACTTGACCCTAACAACCCTGACGCGCCCTTTCCTGATATAAATCTTGCCGAAAAAGAACCTAATGGTTTGCTGGCACTAGGAGGGGATCTTTCACCTAAAAGGCTTATCAACGCATACAGACATGGCGTTTTTCCCTGGTATAGCGATGATCAACCTATTCTATGGTGGTCTCCTGACCCAAGAACTGTATTGCTTCCAAAACAATTCAAAGTCTCACGTAGTCTGCAAAAAACGCTACGGAACAAAGACTTTACTGTCTCCTTTGATCGTCATTTTGACCGTATTGTACAAAGCTGCGCAAGCCCAAGAGATGATGGCAATGGCACCTGGATTACAGCTGAAATGGAAGCTGCATATATGCAATTACACGAACAACAAATTGCACATTCCGTTGAGGTTTGGTTTGATGGGAAACTTGTTGGTGGTCTTTATGGCGTGGCAATTGGACGGGTATTTTTTGGCGAATCCATGTTCAGCAAAATAAGCGATGCATCAAAGGTAGGCTTTGTTCACCTCACATCCCACCTCATCAGATGGGGTTATCAGCTCATTGACTGCCAAGTATATTCTAGCCACCTATCCAGCCTGGGCGCACAAGAGATAAGCCGAAACAACTTTTCTGATTATCTAAAACAGTGGTGCAATGAACCTAGCCTGGAAGAGACATGGCTAAGCGCTCCTGAATCACCACTATACGCTCTAAAATGACAAATTCACTGCATCTCTACAGCAGCCAAGCGCATGATTGCGCTTACCTACCAGATAGGCAGGCAGCAACACTTTTTATTGATCCTGCTGCCTCCTTGGATACGGAGATCTACAGTTACCTGCTGACACAAGGGTTTAGACGAAGTGGAAGCCATATATACAGACCTCACTGTGATTCTTGTCAGGCCTGTATTCCATTGCGCCTTCCAGTTGCCAAATTCAAACCCAACAGAAGCCAACGTAGAATATGGGCAAGAAATACCAGTCACTTGGTAATTAAGGCCAAACCTGCAAAATTTCAAAAAGAACACTTTGAACTTTACTGCAATTACATTCAATCCAGGCACCCCGATGGAGGAATGGCCAACCCCTCCCCTGAGAGTTATTTGGATTTTCTCACCAATAGCTGGTGTAAAACCCAGTTTTTTGAGCTGCACGTTGCTGAAAGACTCACCGCCATAGCTGTTACCGACATACTGCCAAACGGACTCTCCGCTGTTTATACATTTTTTGATCCGGAGCTGGCATATCTTAGCCCAGGGGTATTGGCACTGCTTTGGCAAATCCAGGAAGCCCAGCAGCGCGGATTATCCTGGCTCTACCTGGGGTATTGGGTGCCAAATTGTACAAAAATGAGCTATAAATCGAACTACCGGCCACTACAAATACATACGCAAGGCCAATGGCAGGAATTTGATCAAAACGAAGAAATTTTGGCGCCTGAAATAGACTAGTATTTTTTTACATCTAGAGTGGGCTTGTTATCACATCAGTGTGCTATACTCCCGCCCCATTGATTTTAGCTTGATTAGGGTAACGAGAAACCGAATGGCAAAAGAAGACTTTATTGAGATGGAAGGAACGGTAACTGAAACCCTTCCTAATACAATGTTCCGAGTAGAACTAGAGAATGGTCATGTTGTGACCGCCCACATTTCAGGCAAGATGCGGAAACACTACATTCGCATCCTCACAGGCGACAAGGTTACAGTTCAGCTAACCCCTTACGACCTAACAAAAGGTCGCATCACCTACCGCGCCCGTTAACACAAGCAAATCAAGACGCCGTCGTTATCTTCAACTCAGTGAGCGGCGACGGCGCTCTCATCAACATCAAACACCAATTCATCGCCGGATACGCTAATCCGAACGCGCCCGCCACCTGCCAGTTCACCAAACAGTAACTTTTCAGCAAGGGGCTTTTTAATCTTCTCGCGAATCACCCTATCCATAGGCCGCGCACCCATCTTTGGATCATAACCATGTTCAGCCAACCAGGCACGAGCATCAGGCTCAACAATCAGTAAGACCTTCTTCTCTTGCAGCTGCTCTTCCAGCTCAAATAGAAATTTATCCACAACACTGCCAAGTACTTTGGCCGTCAGCGATTTGAACTGAATAGTCGCATCCAGTCGATTACGGAATTCTGGTGAAAAGATCTTCTTAATGGCTTCCATACCATCGCTGGTATGATCCTGCTTGGTAAACCCAATTGAGGCCCGGCTCATATCAGCAGCGCCAGCATTTGTAGTCATCACAACAACCACATTCCGGAAGTCTGCTTTACGCCCATTGTTATCCGTTAATGAGCCATTATCCATCACCTGTAGCAACAGGTTGAATATATCAGGATGTGCTTTTTCAACCTCATCCAATAGCAGCACAGAATGAGGGTGTTTATTGATTTCCTCAGTGAGCAGCCCCCCTTGATCAAACCCCACATATCCAGGTGGTGCACCAATCAAACGAGAAACAGTGTGCCGCTCCATATATTCGGACATGTCGAAACGGATCAGCTTCATCCCCATAATGCGTGCTAATTGCTGAGTAACCTCAGTCTTTCCCACACCGGTTGGGCCTGCAAATAGAAATGAACCCACTGGGCGCTGATCGGCACCCAAACCCGAACGGTTCATACGAATAGCTGATGCCAAGGTGTCAATCGCCTCATCCTGCCCAAAAACCACCATCTGTAGATTCTTGGCCAGGTTTTTCAATACATCTTTGTCAGAGATCGATACCGTTTTAGCCGGTATCTGCGCCATTTTTGACACGATATTCTCAATATCAAGCACGCTTACACTTTTTTTGCGCTTTGCAGAGGGCTGTAGTTGAACACTTGCACCTGCCTCATCAATAACATCAATAGCTTTATCAGGCAGATGCCTGTCATTAATATAACGCGCAGAGAGTTCTGCTGCAGTTCGCAGTGCCTTTAAAGAAAACCGGACACTATGGTGCTCTTCAAAACGTGATTTAAGGCCTTTTAAGATTTCAAAAGTCTCATCTACTGATGGCTCTGCAATATCAATCTTCTGAAAACGCCGTGTAAGGGCATGATCTTTCTCAAAAATGGTTCGAAATTCCTGATATGTTGTCGAGCCAATACAGCGCAGGTCACCTGAAGCAAGCATCGGTTTAAGTAGATTTGAAGCATCCATAACACCACCCGAAGCTGCACCTGCCCCAATGATGGTATGAATTTCATCAATAAACAGAACAGCCTCTGGCTTTTCCTGCAGCTCTGCAAGAACAGCTTTTAATCGTTTTTCAAAATCCCCACGATATTTTGTGCCTGCAACCAAACCACCAAGATCCAAAGAGTAGACAGTGCACCCCTCAAGAACTTCAGGCACATCACCATCTACAATCTTCTTGGCAAGCCCTTCTGCAATTGCCGTTTTACCAACGCCGGCCTCACCCACCAATAGAGGATTGTTCTTACGCCGACGGCAGAGAATCTGTGCTGTACGTTCCAGCTCCTCTTTTCGACCAATCAAGGGATCAATTTTGCCCTGCTTAGCCATTTCATTGAGATCAGTAGCAAAGCACTCTAAAGGACTTTTCTTTGAGGCCTCTCCTCCCTCTCCCTCAACACCTGCTGAAGTATCTTCCTCTGATTCCGACTCCCCATGAACCTTAGAGATGCCATGAGCGATATAATTAACGACATCCAGACGATTAACATCATGCTGCTCTAGAAAAAAAACAGCCTGTGACTCCTGCTCATTGAATATGGATACAATGACATTTGCAGCGGTTACCTCTTTGTTACCCGATGACTGGACATGAAAAACAGCACGTTGTAGAACACGCTGAAAACCTAATGTAGGTTGGGTTTCACGGTGGTCTGAATCAGGAAGGATAGGGGTTGTTTCTCGGATGAAGGCGTCAACATCCACCCGCAGCTTCTCAGTGTTTGCACCACATGCACGAAGAACCTGGGTAGCCAAAGGATTATCTAACAATGCAAGCAATAGATGCTCGACTGTCATAAATTCATAGTGCCTTTCATTAGCCTCCTGAAAGGACTGATTAAGCGTAAATTCAAGTTCTTTACTTAGCATCATCGCCTACCTTCGACTGCATCCAGTCGTACAAATTTGCGGCTCAAGCACTACTGAATCATAGAATGATGCCAATCAAATGTTCTAAAATTCAGTTCTTTTCCATTGTACAAAGCAATGGATGTTGGTTTTTTCTCGAATACTCATTCACCTGAGCTACTTTGGTTTCTGCAATATCACGGGTAAATACACCACATACTCCCACACCTTTTGTATGCACATGCAACATGACCTGTGTCGCTCTTTCCTGATTAAGTTGAAAAAACAACTCCAATATCTTTACTACAAAATCCATTGGTGTGTAGTCATCATTCAACAGCATCACTTTATACATTGGGGGTTGCTTTAACTTCGGCCTCCCCTCTTGCACGGCCAGACCAGTATCATCACCGTCTTTATATTGCTCTGTCATAGTATGTATCGACCTGTATTACCTATAATTTTAGCTGAAATATGGATTATTTGTGCCAACCCATTAGCATTACAGAGATTGGCCCTACCATCCCAGCCTTTTCGCACTACGCTACATAATGGGTATTCACTTATATATTTCAAGGCATTACAACTCATTTCACATTAAATTTCACATCAAAGTAATTGACCAATCTACAGGGATGACTATACTTTGCGTAGCATAGCTTTTGCAGTTCCACCCTAACTATTTCAAAAATGGAAAGCGTGGATGAGTTAGCTATTGAAATATTAGCTATATTTAACACTTAGTAAGGGCAACCTAAGATTGTCTTAAATGTAATGTAAGGAGTAAGGAGGAGTACCTGCCATGTCGTCAACAGGTGTAGTCAAATGGTTTAACAACGCGAAGGGATACGGATTCGTCACCCCAGATCAAGGTGAAAATGATGTTTTTGTGCATTTTTCATCAATCACCATGGAAGGATATAAGACATTGAAAGAAGGGCAAAAAGTCCAATTTGAAATTACAGAAGGACCAAAAGGCCTACATGCATCAGATATTCAAGCTGTAGGAGAATCATAACTGAAACTGTTTTAAGCCCTCGACTCCCCTTTCGAGGCAACCAGCCCACTATAGGCTGGAAGCGGGATACGGAACACAGCAAGCGGGAATGAGAGTTGTAAAGGATACCCATCTCTTACAGTTCGCATCCCGTACCCCCCACTGCCAATTGCTGCGTTCCGTATTCCGGTTTTGTTTTGCCTGTATCATCGCTATCACCTCTATTCCTCCACACATGTTAGAATCACTAAATCTGCAACATTTCTTTAACGCTAGCCCTCAAATCCAAATTGCATAACTCTATCAAAACCAAAGGCCGGGTAATCGTAGGCATGTCTGGCGGTGTGGACTCATCCGTAGCTGCCCTACTGCTAAAAGAGCAGGGCTGGGATGTTGAAGGCCTGTTTATGAAAAATTGGGAGCAGGATGACACCACCGAATACTGCTCAGCTGAAGAAGACCTAAAAGACGCCCAAGCAGTCGCCGATCAGCTTGGCATCCCACTCAATAGCGTTAATTTCTCTGCTGAGTACTGGGATAGCGTTTTCGAATCTTTTCTTACCGAATACCAAGCTGGCCGCACACCCAATCCCGACGTACTGTGCAACCGTGAAATTAAATTCAAAGCCTTTCTCGATTATGCGCTGACACTTGGCGCAGATTATATTGCGACTGGACACTATGCTCGCACCACACAGATGCCGGATGGCATCAGAATGCAACGTGGAATTGACGAAGGAAAAGACCAAACCTACTTTCTTTATATGCTGGGACAACCTCAACTCCGCCATAGTCTGTTCCCTCTGGGCGAGCTACTGAAAAGCGAAGTAAGAGAGATTGCAAGAAATGCTGGCTTTCTAAACCATAAAAAGAAAGACAGTACAGGCATCTGCTTTATTGGGGAACGTAAATTCAGCGACTTTCTCAGTCGTTACCTATCTCCCAACCCGGGGCCAATTGAAACCCCTGAAGGCGTACATATCGGCGAACACCAGGGGCTTATGTACTACACATTGGGGCAACGCAAAGGATTAGGCATAGGAGGCCAACCAGGAGCCTCTGAAGCTCCCTGGTTTGTTGTGCGCAAAGATATTAGACGCAACAGGCTATTGGTTGCACAGCAGCATGATCATCCACTTCTACTCAGCAATGGCTTAGAAGCCAGTCAGCTGCACTGGGTAAGTGGGCAGCCACCCCAAACAATGCCTCTTAGCTGCACTGCCCGCATCAGGCATCGACAACCACTGCAGGCATGCACAATAACTCACTTAGAGAATGGTTGTTGCCAAGTGCATTTCAAACAAAACCAACGCGCTATCACCCCTGGCCAGTCCATTGTCTTTTATCATGATAATGACTGCCTGGGCGGTGGCATTATTGAGCAAACCCTGGAATTATAATGAAAACTGATCAAGATCGAATCATCGCCTTTGCGGGTATTTTTCAAGCAGCCTATTTGGTTGATCAGATCGCCCACAGTGGAATTGCTGATTCTTCAGCAGTGAATGCCAGCATTTACAGTCTATTCCAAATTGACGCAGAATCAGTTAGAGCTGTTTATGGCGGAGTCGACAATGTTCGAATTGGGCTGCAACAACTGGATCAGGAGATGATCTCTATCAATCTCCAAGGCTCAGATATCACTCGCTATGTACTTACCTTGATGCATTTGGAACAAAAGCTCAGCAAAAATCCCGCTATGATCAGGCAGATCACAGATGCCATAAATCTTGCTACACAACGGCTTGACCATTTCCCTATGCTACACAGCAACATCATTGCATTGTTAGCCGATACCTATGCATCAACAATCAGTACGCTTCACCCCCGCATCATGGTCAATGGTGAGCCTGAATACTTACAAAACACTGATAATGCAAATAAAATCCGTACTCTATTGTTAGCAGGAATCCGCTCTACCATGTTATGGCGACAATGTGGTGGCTCACGAATAAAACTGCTATTCAGTCGCCGTAAAACTATCAGCCAGGCTCAGGAATTATTAAAAAGCCTGCCATATGACGAGCAAAAAACTGACGCCTTATAATATTTTTATCGAAGGAATATGACACATCATGAATCATCAACGCACACATTTAGCCATTTTCCTGCTGCTATCACTCCTTACTTGTAATGTTACCGCTGCACCTACTACACAGTCTGGCGAGCCACAAGAGACCAACACCTCTAAACAGGATCTGGTTCAGCAAACCAAAGAGCTAGGCCAGACAGCATGGGAAAAAACCAAACAAACCACCAAACAAGCCAGCGGTACTATCCAAGAAAAATCGAAAGAATATTATGAGGTTGCAAAAGAAAAAGCAGGAGAAACGGCAGAATCAGTAGCGGAGAAATCAAAATCATACTATAAAACAGCTAAAGAGAAATCAGAGGAGTATCTGGAAAAAGCTACTGAAACTGCCACAGATATCACCGAAACAGTAAAAGACAAAGCAAGTGACTATTACGAATCAAGCAAAGAAAAAACCAAAGAAATGCTTGAATCTACTGAGGAAACAACCAACAACACCATCTAATCCAATACCTTCATATATGAACTAAGGAGTAGATCATGGGAAGCATAAAACACCCCGCTGTAGCAGGACTTTTCTACCCAGACGACCCAGAAGAGCTACGCTCACAAGTAGCCACCTTTCTCAGTGATGGCCAAGCTGGACGTGTTGAAAAACCAAAGGCCCTCATTGCTCCCCATGCAGGCTATATCTACTCAGGTACCACTGCAGGCCACGCATATGCACAACTAGAATCAATAGCCGACAAGATTCAGCATGTTGTCATTCTGGCACCTTCACACCGTTTGGCATTTCCTGGCATTGGCTATAGCAGTGCAGAGCAATTCCAAACCCCCATAGGCAATTTAAAGGTAAACCATAACGCCATTGCCCTAATCAGTACGCTTCCTCAGGTTAACCAAATTGATGAAGCTTTTGAGAAAGAACACAGCCTAGAGGTACAACTACCTTTTTTACAGATGGTACTTGGAGATATTCAAATTACACCTCTGCTGGTCAGCGATGCACGCAGCTCCGAGGTTGCAGAGGTACTAGAGCAACTATGGGGTGGAGATGAAACCCTGATTGTTGTCAGCTCAGATCTTAGCCACTATCTGGATTATAAAGATGCCCAAAAACGGGATCAGGAGGCAACGCAAGCTATCGAGCAACTAGAACCCAATGCACTTGCCAGCGATCATGCCTGCGGCCGCACCCCGATAAGTGGTCTCCTGATTGCCGCACACAATCACCACCTTAATGTAACAACTTTGGATCTACGCAACTCTGGGGATACAGCAGGCACCCACAGCCAAGTCGTGGGATACGGCGCCTATGCCTTTGCATGAGACACAAGAACAACTTAGCAATCAAGCTCGAGATATATTGATGCAGGTTGCTGAAGCATCTATTCGCCATGGTCTACTCCACGGCAGTCCACTCCAAGTTGATCCAAAAAGTTACATGGATCCACTGCAGGTAACTCGCGCCAGTTTTGTCACGCTTCAGCAACATGGGGACCTGCGCGGCTGCATTGGACATCTAGAGGCCTTTCAACCACTGATACGGGATGTTGCAGAGAATGCACATGCAGCAGCCTTTCAAGACCCCCGGTTCCCTCCTCTATCAGACAATGAACTCGGTAATCTTGAGATTCACATCTCTGTTCTCACTCCAGCGCAACCAATGGTATTCAGTAACGAACAGGAATTGATAGCCCAACTGCGACCGGGCCAGGATGGATTGATTTTACAAGACGGCTATAACAAAGGAACCTTTCTCCCTTCTGTTTGGGAGTCATTACCACAGCCAGAAGAGTTCATTAAACACCTCAAACTCAAAGCCGGATTGCCCATCACTCACTGGTCAGAAAGTCTCAAGGTTTTTCGTTATGAGACAGAGTCCTTTCCGTAAAGCATATTTCTACCAAAGTTACAGTTTTCATCAAAACAAATATTTTACGGCGGAAGCTGCAAAGCAACAAAAGCCATAACACATATCAACACAGCCTCCAGCTTACTCTTCTGACGCTCCCTCATCTTTGTCCTGCTTGAGCATATCAGCCAGACCCGCAAAGGGGTTGGAGGTAGCACTCTTCTGCTCTGATTTGGCCAGACCATCGTGTCCACGTACATGATTCACATAGCGCTGGTGTTCGTTATCATGGCAGTAGAGGCAGAGGTTCTCCCAGTTACTGCCATCAGAGGGATTGTTATCGTGGTTATGGTCTTTATGATGCACGGTCAGTTCATGAAGATTTGTCCGGGTGAACTCTCGGCTGCAGCGGCCACATATCCAGGGATGGATGCGCAGAGATTGTTCACGGTAAGTCAGAGAACGCTCCTCTGCTGCACGCCGGGCATCGATGACTATTTGATCCAGTTTTGAAGTCTCTTTTGACATACTTAACTCTTAGCTCATTTCCACCTTACTAAAATCCCGCTTACATTAATTTCAATAATTCACGGACAGTATTATCTGCACCTTCTGCAATCTGGCTGATGGAGGCATCTAACATGTAGCAGGGTGAAGTCACCAGCTTATGTTGCTCATCAACAACCACTTCAGCATGCGTGGTTTTCTGGTGAGTGCCTCCCATCGCTTCAATAGCACCAATGGTGCCTTCATCACTGCCTATCGTTACCTTGGCACCTTTTAGGATTTTGGCCAGCACCGCCGGAGCAATACAGAGCGCACCGATAGGTTTACCTGCATTAACCATGGCATTAACGGCGCTGGAAACATCTGCATTAACTGTGCAATCAGGGCCATCAAAAGCCAAGGTTGATAGATTTTTAGCTGCGCCAAATCCACCAGGAAGAAGCAGTGCACCAAAGGCAGCCGCATCAAACTCACTCAGTGGTTTTATATTACCCCGTGCAATACGCGCTGCCTCTGTTAATACATTTCTTGATTCCGGCATCTCATCACCGGTGAGATGGTTGATGACATGGTGCTGTGGAATATCTGGTGCAAAACATTGATACGCTGCACCCTGACGATCTAGTGCCAGCAGCGCCAAGACAGATTCATGAATTTCAGCACCATCATAGACACCACAACCCGATAAAATGACCGCGACATTTTTATTCGCCATTATACTCTCCTCATCTCTAACCAATTATTCATTACTACCCCACAGTAGATCCTGTAAACCTGTGGTTCTAGATAACTTGCGCTGTACTGAAGCCAATAGTATTTCATCAATAGCATAAAGCTCAAACCGGCTTCTGGCTCGCGTTATTCCCGTATAAACCAACTCCCGACTGAGCAGTGGATTATCCTCTTCTGGCAGCACCAGCAACACCTGTTCAAATTCAGAGCCCTGACTTTTATGTACCGTCATGGCATATACCGTTTCATGCTCCGGTAGGGTTGCAGGTGCAATCTTTCGAACCACACCATCACTACATTGAAAACAGGCACGTAGCAGCCCATCACACTCTGGATCAGGTAACAGCAGGCCTACATCACCATTATAAAGACGCAAACCATGATCATTGCGCGTGACCATAATTGGGCGACCTGCATAATAATCATTTCTAGTATCTACCAGACTGCGTGCAGTGAGTACCGCCTCAATCTTTTGATTCAGTGCAGTAACGCCGTACGGCCCACCTCGAATGGCGCAGAGCACCCGAAAGCCATTGAATGCAGCAAAGATGGCATCGATGGCCTCCCCTCTTTTCAGACACTCAAGGTAGTTTTGATAGCTGCCTGCTGCCTGCTCAGCAATAGCACCATGATCTGCAGGAAGAGAGATATCAGGCAGATCACTATTTTTTAACAATGAGAGCGCCTGTTTACCATCACCCTGATTCACCACTTTTGCTAACTGGCCGATGCCACTTTCATCCGTAAAACGATAGCTTTTATGCAGCAGCAAAATGGAATCGGCCATGGGTGCTGGTGGCACTTTTCGTGGCGGCAACTCATTTCCAATCAATCCGGTTAACTTGGCACGGAAGTCATCTGAGAATGCCTGTTGTTTTCCACAGATATCTGCCAATACGGCACCCGCTTCCACTGATGAAAGCTGATCCTTATCGCCCAGCATAATGAGTCTTGCCTTTTCAGGCAGCGCCCACATCAGCTTGGTCATCAAAGCAACATCTACCATAGATGCCTCATCCAGTATGAGCACATCAATGGGCAGTGGATTGTCCTGATTATGCCTAAAATAGACGGAATCCAGACTTGCTCCCAGTAGCCGGTGCAGCGTTGTGGCCTGTTCTGGGATGGCGTCCCGAACAGAGTCATCCACAGGCAACTCCTCTTTTGCTTGGTGAATGGCTTCCTGCATACGCGCAGCCGCCTTGCCTGTTGGTGCAGCCAATGCAATTTTAAGATCAAGCCCATTGGGTTGCTGACGCAGCAATGCCAGGATACGGATCACTGTACTGGTTTTGCCGGTTCCCGGGCCACCCGAAATAACGCTAAATTTATTAAGCACAGCAGCTGCCGCTGCTACTTTTTGCCAATTCGGTTCTGCAGATGATATTGGAAAGAGTTGATTCAGCCCCTGCTGAAGTTGGGCCTCATCAACAGATGGGGCCATTGCTCCAGCCCGTCGGTTAAGCGCGTGCGAAAGATCCTGTTCATATTTCCAGTATCGATAGAGATAGAGTCGGCCATCCTCATCAAGAATAAGAGGGCAATAGTCTCCAGTCTCACCCAATACTGGCATCTTTCGTAATACCGCTATCCAATCACTATAATCTGGAAACTTAACAGACCCAACATCATCACCAAGATAGACCTTTCTACCGGCCTCACAATTCAGATCAAGACAGACATGGCCATTGGCAGTGGCATGACTTGCCAACGCCGCAGCCATTGCCAACTCGTTGGACTCATTGAGAGACAAACGACACATCAGCTGTGCAAAACCCACATCTAATGAAGTCAATAATCCTTGCTTTTGCAGTGCCTGTAGTTGCTTCATATCTATTGCACAATCAAGTAACGATCCATTGCCTCAATCAACTGTTTTGAGGGTTTATTCCAATAGACACCACACTTTGGGCCTGTAGTTGGATTTATGCCCCGTACAAAAAGATAGAATGCTCCACCAAAGTGTTGCTCGTAATCGTAATCTGTAAGTCGTAAACTCAGATAACGATGCAGCGCCAACGTATAAAACAGATACTGAAGATAATAGCTCTCATGCGCCATTACTTGTGTCAGACGATCATTAGAGTAGTCACTCAACTCATCACCTAACCAATTGGATTTATAATCAGCCAAATAGAAACAGCCATCAATCTCAAAAACCAGATCAATAAAACCTTTCATAAATCCACTAACATCAGCAAAGTTAATACGTTCAATGGCCTGATGCAGCACAGCCTCTGATGTAAAATCATGTTCTAGTAAAAGATTGCGCAGACCTGCTGCATCGATGGACGCTAAAGGAAAGTGAAACTCCAGTTCAACCAGACGCTGCTTTGTACCAACTGATTTAAGATACAGTGTTTCAGCTGAGTCCAATGGTGTAGTCAGAACAGACTCTACCATGTCTGCAACAACGGACGTCCAGTCTGATTCAAATCCATTAACCATCAGCATATTTTCAACCAGCACTTCAAGCTTTGCTCGCTCATAGGTTGCAAAATCAATCTGCTCAAATATGCTGTGAATACAACAGCCAGCACGTGCTCCACGAGGGAAACCAAAGATATCGTGTGCCGCAGGACGATCTATCAATGCGGGCTGTTGCGCATCATAATCCGGTTGGTCGCCAGTATGCCCAGAGGTCAGTGCAGTAAAGCTGGTTACTCGTGACCTCATATCAAATTGTCTATTGAACTGCCTCACTGAGCCTATCTCATTCTGATTACCAGAGAGCTGAATAACAGCACCCTCCTCTTCAGGAATTAGACCAACCCAAACACCACCATCAGCTTTTCTTGCCCACTCACCAAGTTGTATTTGCATATCATCAACTTCTGCTGCGCTCTTATCTGGATGCAGCAACCACGCCAAGGCTGATTGTTCTGTACCACTAATATTGCCCCAGGTTATATAGCAGCGATGCTGTGCACGGGTCAGCGCCACATAGAGCAGACGCAGGTTTTCAGCTCGCTCTTCCTGAATGGCAAATTGACGATCCTCTTCAAAACGATTCGACCCCAATTCTAATACAGGCTTGTAACCCTGGGATTCATCATGAAATGAGAAAGGCCTTTTTTTATCCTCTGCATAGATTCTGTCTGCCCATAAAAAGGGACAGAACACGATGGGGTATTCCAAACCTTTACTCTTATGAATGGTGATAATCTGCACAAGATCTTCATCACTCTCAAGGCGTAACTCCTGCTCTTCAGATGTCGGCTCATTGCTTTGACATTGACGGGATAACCACTTTACCAATCCCTCCATTCCTGCTTGCATTGCACTATCATGCTGATGCAACAGTTCACCCAGGTGCTGCAAGTTGGTATAACGTCGCTCTCCATCGGCCCTGCTTAAGAGACGCTTGGCTACCTGCTCATGTGACAGCAGATTACGAAACATCCGGACAAAACCTCGTTCTTGCCAGAGTTGATGATAGCTACGAAATGACTCCAATTTCAGCTCAAGTGCCCGTTCATCAGTTTGCAGATGTTCAATATCATTACCATCCAAACCAAGCATATCTGTTGCTAGCGCAGCCATAATACGTGCCTGTTTTGCAGGCTCTGCAATCGCACTCAATAAGCACAGCAACTCAGCAGCCTCATGTGAATGAAAGATATTCTCACGCAACTGTTGGACACTATAGACACCCAATTTACGCAACTGCTGGGCGATAATCTTTGCCTGCCGATGTTCACGCACCAATACGGCAATATCACCACCGCTCAGCTTTCGATCACCGATTTGGATCTGGCCTTCCTGCCCCTGTTGCAGCAGTCGGGCAATCTCTGCTGCTGTGGCACGGGTGGCCAACTGCTCAGCATCCGCCTTGGCTATGGCTTCTTCACCCTCCATAAGCCATACCCTAAACGGTGCTTCTACATCCTCTGTATCCTTAAGCTTATCCCGTTGTTTTTCAGCAGCCTCAACTTCATGAAAAGGGATCCAATCATAGTAAAAGCTGGCATGAGACTGTTTAAATAGGGCATTAACCGCATTAATTAACTTGGGATCAGAACGCCAGTTGGTTTTTAGCGTGTATTGATTTTCAGCATCCTCACGAGCCTGGTGATAGGCAAAGATATCAGCACCACGAAAACTGTAGATAGCCTGCTTAGGATCACCAACCAAAAATACCGGCAACTCACTGCTGTGCGCAATCGCTGAAAAAATGCAGTATTGAATAGGGTCAGTATCTTGGAATTCATCAATCAGTACAGCTGAATACCGCTGACGTATAGCCTCGATCAACACAGCACCATGCTCACCAGACAAGGCCCTATCC
>Ga0316192_10001089_pt1 | contig 19973 bp, 14 predicted proteins | sample MerIslwburrow_MG_FD_204931 | JGI IMG/M metagenome (GOLD analysis project Ga0316192, IMG submission 204931) | Coastal sediment microbial communities from Maine, United States - Merrow Island worm burrow | ecosystem: Environmental > Aquatic > Marine > Coastal > Sediment | place: USA: Maine...
GTTTCTACCGGCGCCTGCCTGGTGCTGCCCAGCGAACACTTTGATCCACTGCCGGTTTTGCAGGCAATCGAACAGGAAGGATGTACGGCGATTCACGGTGTGCCGACAATGTTCATTGGGGAGCTGGGGCATCCTCGATTCAATGAATTCGATCTTTCTTCTCTGCGCACCGGGATCATGGCCGGCGCAAGCTGTCCGCCATCACTAATGAAACAGGTAATGGAAAACATGCACTGCAGCGAGATACTGATCGGATACGGCGAAACAGAGGCCTCTCCACTGACCCACCTGACTGATCGTGATGACAATATACAACGGCGTACCGAAACGGTTGGAAGAAATCTCCCTCACCAGGAGGTCAAGGTGGTCGATATAGAGACCAGGGCGACGCTGCCACTCGGTGAAGTTGGGGAGGTCTGTTTTCGCGGTTATCACATCATGCCTGGTTATTACGGTGATCCTGAAGCGACACAGAAGGCGATGGATGAACATGGATGGCTGTTTTCGGGAGATCTTGGGAGTATGGATGCAGGGGGTTATGTAAAGATCACAGGCCGTTTAAAGGAGATGATAATCAGGGGAGGGGAGAATATCTATCCACGGGAGATTGAAGACTTTATCTTCACTCATCCAAAAGTAGCCGGGGTCGCTGTATTTGGAATTCCCGATGATTACTTCGGTGAGCAGGTAATGGCATGGGTTCAGCTGCATGCGGGGGAGCAAGCAAGCGAGGAAGAGATTCGCGAATACTGCACGGACAACCTGGCGCATTACAAGGTGCCGAAATATATCTGGTTCGTTGAAGAATTTCCGATGACGGTAACCGGTAAACTGCAGAAGTTTCGTATGCAGGAAATGGCCGTGGAAAGAATGCAACAACATAACTGAGACATTACTGTGTTTGAGATTTTTTACATGCGAGCCGGCTCCTGAAGAGAACTCTCTTAGTAGAGAAAGATGATAATCTGCCCAGGTGCAAACCTGTATTAACATCGCATCAATGAATAAGAGAAATAAAAAATCTTACGGGACATAATCGTCGTATCAAACATAGAGATCATTCACGGTCGACAGCATGATTTCTCTTACTAAAGTCATTAACAGCCCGGATGCTGCAACTTAACAGGCTTTCGTATTTTGAGTGATGAATTCTTATTTAGATTTATTTTATTAGACTTATGTCATTCGTCTTCTAGTAGCGAAAGTACGCACGATATAGGTAAACAACGCAGATACCCAAACAGGAAATTGCATTTGCAGAAACTATTTAAAAGGAGTATTTTCAAAAATATACATAAAAAAAATGTGGTAATAGTCATCGCCACTGAATAAACCACCGATCAAAAAAGGGAGCCAGCGATGAAAAGAATAAACCTGATACCTATACTATTTCTCGCTTGTATGGGTCTTTCGAGTCATGCTGTTTATGCAAAATCAGACGTCAAGGCCGCTGGAAAAGGCTGTTTAAGCTGCCATAAAGGTATCGAAGATATTCGTGATCAGAAGAGTGGCATGATGGCCATGATCAACTCACTAGGTACAACTCATGGTGATGCTGATGGCTGTATAATGTGCCACGGTGGTGATCCGACAGCCTCAGAAGCGAATGCAGCACACGGTAAATCTCCCGAATCATTGATAAAAGCCAAAGGGCCGCAGACTTTCTATCCCGATCCCGGTGCGATGGATATCAATAAGTTCAGCTGTGGACAGAGTGCCTGTCATCAGGGCTATCCTGAGCGTGTCGAAAAATCATTAATGAACACCGAGGCAGGTAAGATTCAGGGCAATCTGCATACCTGGGGTATCGAAGAAGTACAGAATCATAAAGTCCCGTGGGGCAACTATGATGTAAAAGATGGCGACGGCCCTGTACCTGCTGTTGGAACAGACGCATATAAAGCCTACATGAAGGACATGATCACTGCGCATAAGGAGCAGTTTCCTACCGAGTTAACACAGATTCCGAACCCGACCGTCGAAGAAATTGAGAAAAATCCGAAATTAGCCGGGTTTACCTACCAGCGCCAGCAGTGTCAACGCTGCCATGTTACTGTAAAAGGTCGTGAAAAACGCGGTGATTATAGAGGCCAGGGCTGTTCTGCCTGCCATATTCCATATGGCAATGAAGGCATCTACGAGGGCAATGATCCAACAGTCAATAAAGCTGAAAAAGGCCACATGCTGACGCACCAGATACAGGCAACGCGTAAGTCAAAGGTGCATCATAATGACATTACTTATTCCGGTATCCCGGTAGAGAGCTGTAACTCCTGCCATAACCGCGGTAAGCGCATAGGCGTAACTTACCAGGGACTGATGGAGTTCCCCTACGGTTCTCCATTTAATGTCGATGGCAAAAAACAGCCGAAATTGCATACCAAGCAATACCTGTTTATTTCTGATGATCTGCATCACCAGATCAAGAGCCGTCCCGGTAATCCTGAAGGCGGTCTGCTATGCCAGGATTGTCATACTACTATCGACATGCATGGTGATGGCAACATTCCCGGCACCACACTGGCACAGGTTGAAATTGAGTGTCAGGACTGCCATGGAACGCCTGATCAGTATCCATGGGAACTGCCGCTGGGGCACGGTGAAGAATTCGGTCAGAAGCTTAGCGACAAAGAACGCGGCATATCGCCAACACTTCTTAACGAGACAGCTGCCTTTGCCACGACCTATGAAAAGAAAGACGGCTACCTGCTGACTGCTCGCGGCAATCCATATGGCAACGTTGTCAAAGATGGCAACAAAGCCACCCTGCATTCAGCTACCGGTAATGACTTCGATATACCGTTGCTTAAGCAGTTGAAGATCGATAATGCCTGGAAGAGTCCAGATGCGATGGTGGCAATGAGTCGTGTTGAGAAGCATGCGAAGAGTCTTGAATGCTATGCCTGTCATGCTTCCTGGGTACCACAGTGCTACGGCTGTCACGTCAATGTTGATTATGGCAATGATAAAGACGGCAAGCCGAAGCATGACACCGACTGGATCGCTTCCGGCAGTAAACGCAACCCGGATGGTTCAACAGCAGAATCTCCACTGGGAACCAAAGGTATTCAAAGCCCAGGTAAAGTTCAGGAAACACGTGCTTACCTGCGTTGGGAAGAGCCGATCCTCGGTATCAATGGTGAAGGCCGTGTGACACCGCTAATGCCTGGCTGCCAGATTGTTTACACCGTGCGTGCCAGAGACGGCAAAGTTATTGCGCTTGACCAGATTGCATTGTCGAAAGATGAGCAGGAGGAACTCGGTCAGGAAAGAACTCCACTTGCCATCGATATGGCGCCTGTACAGCCTCACTCAGCACAGCGTAAGGCGAGAACCTGCGAATCCTGTCATAATAATCCAAAGGCAATGGGCTATGGTATCTCCGGTGGTGTGTTCCAGACACGTTATCCGGAAGACATTGTTGAAGACCTGATTGACCAGAAAACGGGCAAGGTAATTCCCAAGAATTACCAGATTCAAATCCCGAAAATCGAGGCTCTTGATTTTGACTGGTCAACCATCATCAAGGATGGTCAGCAGGTACAGACTGTCGGTACGCACTGGCCATTGTCCAGAGCTCTGCCCAAGGAAATGCGTGATGCGATGGACCGCACAGGCCTCTGCATGGGCTGTCACCGTGAGATGACGAATGAGCAACTGTGGTCACAAGTGTCCACAGATGGTCAGCTAAACGATAAGCAGCATATTGAGTTAATGAACAAACTGCTGAAAGAGTTTGCTGCGAGCAAGAAGAAGTAAGCAGTTATGAGTAATGCTCACCGGCCTGTCTGGTCGGTGGGCTTTTATTTGTCTTCAATTACAGTAACAGATACCCGGTGGTGAAATGAAAAATAAATTTATCAATGGCTATACTGTAATTTTGGCAGTCATTGCAATTACCGTATTGGCATGGTTGGTGTACAAAACCGAATCTAAGACTGAGATGGATAACTTAAATGCCAGTTCAGTCGAAAAAGAACCTTTAAACAAAGCACCAAAAACAGCAGAAGCATTTAATAAAGCCTCTCCGGTTGTGAGACCAGTAGTGGCCGGCCCGCATAAATCGCACGACCCGCATTCCACATTGACTGCTGAGAAACATATCCAGGTCGCCCTGCAGCACAAGCAGGAAGGCCGAATGTTTGAAGCCATCCAGTCACTATCGATGGCTATTCCCAAATATAGTGATAACAAGGGCCTGTATGCGGTGAGAGCCAGTTTGTACCTGGAGCAGGGGCAGCCGGCTGCGGCATTGCAGGACTTGCAGATGGCTCTCAAACTGGATCCAGAAGATCCTGCCTTATTAACCAATCGGGCACAGGTTTATCGGCAATTCGGTCAAATAAGAGAAGCACTGATTGATCTTAATAAAGCTATTAATCTGAGCCCGAATTTACTGGCCGCAAGGTTTAATCGTGGCGCGATATATTACAGCAGCGAAGATTATCAGCTGGCACTGGAAGACTTTGATCAGTGTGTTGCTATCGATCCACATGTTGCAGGGCCCTATTTTAACCGTGCATCAACCAAGCAGGCATTGGGTGATACTGCAGGTGCCAAAAATGATCTCAATCGCTTTATCCAGTTAAGCGATAGTGAACAGTGGAAATCAACAGCGCAGGATCTATTACAACGGTGGGAAAAAGATGAAGCAAGAAAAGCCGTTGAAACACCAAAGTCATGAGAAGAAAGTCAGGCATGTATATCAGGCCATCTGCTTTACACATATTCACGGTTTTTCTGTTAGCCATTCTTGCTGTTCCGGCGTATTCCAGCGATACCACGTATACGTTTCAGCAACTGCTGGATGATGCCAGCTTGGTACTGGTTGAACCAGCAGGCTTCGTTGAGAAGGAGCCTGAAGAAAATACAGTGCTATCTTATGAGCATGCATTGCAGCACCAGACAAAAAAGCTCGCTGTCAGGTATGCAATCAGGCCAATTGCTATGGTGCAGATTGATTATGAAGACCCGCATAATGCTGCACCTGAGCCGAACCACCTGTTCCCTATGCTGTTCCAGACCCTGGTTTCTGATTTTTCACGTGGTGGTAATAGCCCGAGTAATGAATACTCGACGAGTGATGCAAAAAGTAAATTCAATGCTGATTGGGCAGCTGCCGCCGTTATGGATGTAAACCATGACTTCTCGACGGAATATGAGCAGTTGCTGCTGCTTGCCCTGCACAAAAACAATGCCTCAGATGCATACGTCATTATTCTGTTTGATGATTATGAAGCGGTTAAACCTGAGATTGATTTATTACTTGAAAGTTTAAAATTCAAATAGAGCTTATTGCAGTGTGAAAATAGTGCTGTCGTAGTTCATCCTCAACATGCTGGCAGGACAGAGAACAGATTTTATTGGCTTATCTCCGGAACCCAGTCCCCGCAACAAAAAAACCACCCAGGCGGGTGGTAGAAAGTGATCAGTAACCGGTAGCGTATATGAACACAATGTTCAAACCGGTTTTCTGATCTGGGACAGGGATCAGAGGCGCCTCCCTGTCATAGGAGGATTAGCGCTTGCTTAGCCATTCACCGATAGCCGGTGTGACCTCTTTCTGTGCACGTCCACTGACATAGATGCCAATGTGACCGCCAGGGAAGGCCAGTTCTTTATAGTCATCGCTGCCAACCAGGCCACCAAGCGGCGTTGAGGCATCGGGTGGCACCAGGTGGTCCTGCTGAGCATAAATATTGAGTACCGGGCAGGTGATATTAGCGAGATCGACAACATGCTCACCAATCTCGACCTCACCGGCCATCAGGGCATTCTTCTGGTAGAAGTCCGTAATAAACTGGCGGAATGTTTCACCAGCCTGGTCCGGGCTGTCGAATATCCACTTTTCCATGCGCAGGAAGTTTTTTACCTTTTTCGGGTCATCCAGCACATCGACCATATTGACGTATTTCTGTCCTGTCAGGCTGAACGGTTTCAGTGACAGGAAAGTCCAGTTCAGCAGTTCACCGGGGATATTGCCGATGGTGTCAACCAGCAGGTCGATATCGATATGCTGCACCCAGGCGGAAAGCAGATTGTCTGGAGTCTTGAAATCGACTGGAGTCACCATGGTGACCAGGTTGCGAACTTTATCCTGGTGCATCGAGGTGTAACACAGACTGAATGTTCCACCCTGGCAGATGCCCAGTACATTGATACTGTCCAGCCCGTGAGCCTCACAGATATGATCCACGCAGCGGTCAATATAACCGTTAATGTAGTCATCCATGGTCAGCGCATAATCGGAACTGTCCGGGTAGCCCCAGTCGATCAGGTAGACATCCTGCCCGGCATCCATCAGTCCACGGATGGTTGAGCGGTCTTCCTGGATATCAGTCATGTATGGCCGGTTGACCAGTGCATAGACAATCAGCAACGGCGTTTCATTACTGGCCTCTGCGCCTTCCGGGCGGTCATAGCGGTAAAGTACCAGCTTATCTTCTTTGTAGACTGCAGTTCGTGCAGTGACACCGGTATCGATTTCACCTGCATCAATAAGGTTTTCTATACCGTGGCCGAGTTTGCGGCTGTAGTCAGCCATCTCTTCGGCAAGTTTGTCAGGTCGAATCTGAAAATTGATCACGTCTTATCCTCCTGCGGGAATCATTTTGTTGAGCGCTTGGCCACAGCTGCTTTCTTTTTGCGCGGCGCTGCTTTCTTTTTGGTTACTTTCTTAGCCTTAGTCTGCGCTGCTGCTGGCTTTGCATCGGTTGTTTTTTTCTCGGCCTGCATTTTCATGATTTCACGACGCAGGGCAGCTACTTCTGAATTCAGTTTTTTATTTTCCCGACGCTGCTCCTGCATACGTATTTGTATGGTGCGAAGATCATCATGGGTGGGGATATTCATAGTGCTAAGAGACTCATTGAGTATCTCGCCGTAGCGGCTCTTCAGTACCATCAGGGCATTAACCAGACGACCATGAAGCTTTGCGTAGTCTTCTGTTATGACATCTTCGGCATAAAGTTCTTCGCAGCAGCCTACCCATGTGTCATACAGATGTCGGGCTGATTCTACCGGGGTATCACCGATCTTCTGTTGCAGCAGCTTGGTTGATTTCTCTCCCATGCTGCTGAAAAACAGGGCGTACTCAGCCATCGCTTCCTGGTAATCCATGGCAGCCTGCATCAGGCTCTGATACTGGGTCTGGCTTTCACGTGTATAGCCGAGGCCGGGCGTGCCTAGCAGGCGATCCAGGTGCTCTTTGACGTCACCATGTGGCATACCACGCAGGGTATCGCCGGGAACCGGAGACATCGCAGATGCCATCCTGTTCCAGTTGTCCATAGGCATTTCCCAGAAAGCGCTGGCCTTCTTGAACGGGTCATTGGAAGGCGTCTGGTGAAAACTCTCAGTCAGGCCATGAAGCATTTTTGCCCAGGCATCAGATATATTCTCCTGCCCATTGGCTGCCTGCATGGCCTGTTCTGCCATCTGGAAGTAATTTTTCCCCTGGTCCATCATTTTGCTGAAAAAGTCCTGGCCTGTTGAGGGCACAGCACCCTGGATAGCACTCCACCAATGCTCCATCGACTGTTCCCATGGATTGGTTGGCGGCTGCTTGACTCCAAGTGCCTGTTGTTGCATGTTATTCAACTGTTCCCAGTATTGGCGCTGGGTGTTCATCCAATCGTCATTCCAGAATGCATTCTTGGTCATGATCATCTACTCGTCTTTGTTGGTTATATATCAGCCTATCACCCAAATTTGTGCAATGCAACAAAAATTTGTGCAATGCAACAATTTTTGTTCTAATGGCTTGAATGCGAATTACTGAATTAAACAGAAAAAACAGAAAGCTGTATTTTTAGTCTATTAGATTTAGAAACCACACTTATACAAAGGAGATTTAGCATGAATGATGATGTCGTGATCGTTGCAGCAGGCCGTACTGCAGTTGGAAGTTTCAGTGGCTCACTATCCGGAATCCCGGCAACCGAGCTGGGTTCAATCGTCATAAAAGGGTTGCTTGAGAAAACAGGGGTTGCAGCGGATCAGATCGACGAGGTGATTCTAGGCCAGGTACTGACAGCCGGAGTTGGACAGAACCCCGCCCGCCAGGCGGCACTCGGTGCAGGCCTGCCTGAAACAGTTCCTGCAATGACCATCAACAAGGTCTGTGGTTCAGGTCTGAAAGCGGTTCACCTCGCCATGCAGGCAGTAGCCTGCGGTGATGCAGACATTGTCATTGCCGGAGGCCAGGAAAACATGAGCCTGTCTGCACATGTTCTACCGGGCTCCCGCAATGGTACCAAGATGGGTGAGTGGAAAATGCTGGATACCATGATCACGGATGGTTTGTGGGATGCGTTCAACCAGTGCCACATGGGCGTCACGGCAGAAAATATTGCAAAGAAATATGACTTCAGCCGCGATGGTCAGGATGCCTTTGCCGCCGAATCACAGCGTCGTGCCGAGGTGGCACAGAATAATAATGTGTTTGATGAAGAAATCATCCCGGTCGAGGTTCCACAACGGCGTGCTGATCCAATTATCTTCAAACAGGATGAGTTCCCCCGCCATGGAACGACCGCAGAAGGTCTGGGCAAGCTGCGTGCAGCCTTTGATCGTGAAGGAACTGTCACTGCAGGCAATGCCTCGGGTATTAATGATGGTGCTGCGGCTGTAATGGTCATGAAACGCTCCAAAGCCGAGGAGCTGGGACTGCAGCCACTGGTTTCAATAGTCGCCTTTGCGAGTGCCGGGGTAGATCCTGCCATTATGGGTACCGGTCCTATACCTGCTTCAACCAAGTGCCTGGAAAAGGCAGGCTGGCAGGTTGCTGACCTGGACCGGGTGGAGGCCAACGAAGCCTTTGCAGCCCAGGCAATGTCTGTCAATCAGGAAATGGGCTGGGATACTGATAAAGTAAACGTAAATGGCGGTGCCATCGCCCTTGGCCACCCGATAGGTGCATCCGGCTGTCGTGTTCTGGTATCCTTGATTCACGAACTAAAGCGCAGCGATTCAAAAAAAGGCCTAGCAACTCTGTGTATCGGCGGCGGTATGGGTGTCGCCATGGCAGTAGAGAGGGCCTGAGGATATGTCTGCATATACCGAGGAGAGGAGGGCATCTCTATGTCTGAAGTGCAGCAAGTACAGCGAGTGGCATTGGTCACAGGTGGTTGTGGAGGTATAGGCAGTGCAATCTGCCAGCGCCTCGCAGCAGATGGTTTCAGAGTGGCTACTAACTATCGCGACGAGGCGAAGGCACTCAAGTGGCAGCAGGAGATGAAAAAGCAGGGCGCGGATTTTGCAATCTACAAAGCCGATGTTGCTGAGTTTGATCAATGCCAGCAGATGATATCAGCGGTCGAAAAGGATTTTGGTCGCCTCGATGTGATAGTCAACAATGCGGGCATCACCCGTGATACGACTATGCGCAAGATGGAAAAATCGCAATGGGATGATGTTATCTGTACCAACCTGGATAGTGTTTTCAATGTCGTACGACCTGCCTTGAATGGTATGATAGAGCGAGGCTATGGAAGAATCATTAATGTCGCCTCCATCAATGGCCAGAAAGGACAGATAGGGCAGACAAATTATTCTGCAGCCAAGGCGGGCATGCATGGATTTACCAAGGCGCTGGCTCAGGAAGTTGCCAATAAGGGCATCACCGTTAACACGGTATCTCCCGGCTACATCGCAACCGAAATGGTAATGGCCGTGCCGGAGGCAATCCGTGACAAGATCATTGCCCAGATACCGGTTGGTCGTCTTGGCCGCCCGGAGGAAATCGCGGCGGCTATTGCCTATCTGGTTTCCGATGAAGCGGCATTTATAACCGGTTCGGATCTGTCAATCAATGGCGGCCAGTACATGCATTGACGAGCTTTAATAAAACCTGGTACGTCATCGAGTAAATAATGGAGTAGTGGTGTGACCGAAGAACGTATTATCAAAAAATACCCTAACCGCAGACTGTATGATACCGCGGAAAGCAAGTACATCACCTTTACAGACATACGTGACCTGGTCATGTCTGGCGTCAAATTCAAAGTACAGGATTCAGCTAGCAAAGAAGACCTCACACGGCAGATCCTGATGCAGATTATTATCGAAGAAGAATCAGGGGGCAGACCGCTGTTTTCTGCTGATATGCTGGCGCAACTGATTCGCTTCTACGGCGGTACAATGCAGGGAGTATTTGCCCGCTACCTGGAAGACAGCTTTAATATCTTTGCCACTCAGCAGAATGATGCCAGCGCAGATTTTATTAACAATCCGGTGGATGCCTTCAATACGATGACAAAGAAGAACCTCGAGATGTGGACTAACATGCAGAAGAGCTTTACACAGGTCCCCGGGTTCAGCACAAAAAAGTCAGATAAGCCCTGATTTATCGCTGTTATGAAGCGTTAACTTAGCTTCCCACTGCTCATCCGATGCAGTGTTTTTTAGAAAAAAACAAAAAAAATTGTGCGATGCACAAAAAAATGCTTGACATCAATGCAGAGTTTGCATATTGTGCACTGCAACAATTGCTGCAATGCACAACAACAGGAGATTTAAAATGAACTTTGATGACACAATCGATATGGTTTCAAAAACTGCAAATGAAAACTACACCAGCCTGCGCAAGCTTGCTGAAATTAACCTGAACAGCTGGGACCAGCTGGTAAACAAGCAGATGGAAGTAATGAAGCGCTGCTTCGAAACCACTGCAAAGACAGCAGAAATCGGAAAAGACACCAGGCGTGTTGACGAACTTTTCAGCAAGCAGGCTGATGTGGCCCGTGAACTGGGTGAGCAGCTGGTAGAAGGCAACCAGCAGGTAATGAACATTCTTAACAAGACACGTGAAGAATACCAGGCCTGGGTTGAAGCAGGTGCTGCAAAGGCGAAAAGCCAGCTGGAGCAGGTAACACCGGCTAAGACAAAGAAAGCTGCCTAAGCATGACGGACACAACAGATATGGGCGCAAGAACTGCGCTGGTCACCGGCGGTACCGGAGGTATCGGTAGCGCCGTCTGTCGCCATCTGGCCCTAAAAGGCTATCATGTAGTTGCTGTCCATCATCCTGCTGAAGCGGAACTGGCTGAAGCCTGGAAAGCGGAAATGGCTGACGATGGTTTCAATGTAGAAACAATGGCACTGGATGTGTCATCTGCAGACGCATGCCGCACCACACTGGTACAGTTGCTGGCAGAGCGCGGATCCATCGACGTGTTAGTCAACTGCGCCGGCATTACGCGTGATAAAACCTTCAAGCGCATGGAAGATGAGCACTGGTATGACGTCATTAATGTAAACCTCAACAGTGTTTACAATGTGACGCAGCCGCTGTGGGATGCCATGCTGGAAAAAGGATTTGGCCGTGTGGTAAATATTTCCTCAGTAAATGGTCAGCGCGGACAGTTCGGTCAGGCCAACTACTCCGCAGCCAAGGCCGGGATGCATGGCTTCACTATGGCCCTGGCCCAGGAAGGTGCTGCGAAAGGTGTGACAGTTAATACGGTATCACCGGGTTATGTATCCACTGCGATGACCGAGGCAATTCGAGAAGATATCCGTAATGCGATTATTTCCGGAATCCCGATGGGTCGCATGGGCTCCACGGACGAGATTGCCGATGCAGTCACATTTCTGGTCGCTGATGAGAGTGGTTACATCACAGGTGCCAATCTGCCGGTAAATGGTGGGTTATATATGTCCTGAAGTGTGATCACCCGCAACAACACTTGATAGTATGTAGGTCTGAAAACCTACAGATTTTTTGGAAATGGTCGACCAGGATCATTTTGATCCTGGCCCATCTCCCTGAAGGAGACCAGCCATGATTCTGCTTACTACTGATATCAGTGATGATCTGGGTGATGATGCACGCGTCGCCGACCCTGTTTTCAGGGATTTCGGCGGCCGGGCCATTTTTAATGGCCCTATCTCAACGGTCAAGTGCCACGAAGACAACTCCCTGGTGCGCCAGGCGTTGGAAGAACCCGGTAATGGCCGTGTCCTGGTTGTCGATGGCGGTGCTTCAATGCGCTGCGCGCTGTTCGGCGACATGCTAGCCACTCTTGCAGAAGAGAACGACTGGGCCGCCCTGGTTGTGAATGGGTGTATCAGAGATTCCGCGGAGATTGCCTCCATCGATATTGGCGTCAAGGCATTGGCGACTCATCCACGAAAATCTGTCAAACGCGGTGTTGGTGAACGTGATGTCGCTGTACATTTCGCCGGTATTAGTTTTTACCCGGGTCAACATCTCTACGCAGATGAAGACGGTGTCGTCGTCACCGCAAAAGCCGTTCCACGAACTCCCTGAACATATTGTTACAACATTCCAACCCAATATCAGGAGACAATTATTCCACATAGCACCATCACATATTAGGTAATGTTGTAAGAGCTTAATATGAAGACATAAGAAAAAACTTACTTATTAAATAGCCACAATGAGGATGAACAGATGAAAACACGTGAACAACAAATTCAAGAACTAGAGCAGGACTGGGCAGAAAATTCGCGCTGGAAAGGTGTTAAACGCGGATACACTGCAGCTGATGTTGTACGTCTGCGCGGGTCTGTGCAGCCAGAGTACACTTATGCCCGTAATGGTGCTGAAAAACTCTGGAAGCTGGTGCATGGTGATGCCAAAAAAGGATACGTGAATTGCATGGGTGCAATAACGGGTGGTCAGGCGATGCAACAGGCAAAGGCAGGTATCGAAGCCATTTACCTGTCCGGCTGGCAGGTGGCTGCTGATGGTAATACATCTGAGACGATGTATCCCGATCAGTCACTCTATGCCTATGACTCTGTTCCGACCATGGTGAGACGTATCAATAACGCTTTCAAGCGCGCCGATGAAATTCAATGGTCGCGTGATATCGAGCCAGGTATGGAAGGTTTTGTTGACTATTTTCTACCCATCGTCGCTGACGCAGAAGCAGGCTTCGGTGGCGTACTAAATGCCTTCGAGTTGATGAAGAACATGATTGCTGCCGGTGCTGCTGGTGTCCACTACGAGGATCAGCTGGCGGCGGTGAAAAAATGCGGACATATGGGCGGCAAGGTGCTGGTGCCGACCCAGGAAGCCGTGCAGAAACTGATTTCTGCTCGACTGGCAGCAGATGTCTGCGGCGTGCCGACGCTGCTGCTGGCTCGCACTGACTCCGAAGCGGCAACGCTGTTGACCTCGGATGTTGACCCAAACGACAAGCCATTTTTGACTGGCGAACGCACGGCAGAAGGCTTCTACTGTGTTAAGAACGGTCTCGAGCAGGCAATTTCCCGTGGGGTTTCCTATGCTCCATATGCCGACCTGGTATGGTGTGAAACGGGTGCTCCGGATCTTGGTTTTGCGCGAGAATTTGCGCAGGCTGTACTGGCTGAGAATCCAGGCAAGTTGCTGGCCTACAACTGTTCTCCATCTTTCAACTGGAAAAAGAATCTTGATGACAGCACAATCGCCAGCTTCCAGGACGAGATTGCTGCGATGGGTTATAAATACCAGTTCATCACATTGGCCGGTATCCATAACATGTGGTACAACATGTTTGATCTTGCATATGACTATGCTCGTGGTGAAGGCATGAAACATTATGTTGAAAAAGTTCAGCAGCCGGAATTTGAAGCGCGCGACAAGGGTTATACCTTCGTCTCACACCAGCAGGAAGTGGGTGCCGGTTATTTTGATGATGTAACGACCACAATTCAGGGTGGAGCATCTTCTGTAACTGCACTGACCGGCTCGACTGAAGAGGAGCAGTTTGACGAAGCATAAACCGCAGACAGGTAAAGGCATGACCAACGATCTTGCCCACCAGGTTTCATCTTCCCTTCCGGGGCAGACGGAAAAATCAGGGCACCCGATGGTGGGCGAGATTGCGCGGACTATTTTACGCGGCTTCAACAAACACTTTGATATTTTCCTGGCGACGACACGCGAGGCTCACGATAACTTCATTGCAGGCAAATGGATGGATAGCCGTCGTGCTGCTATCCGTCGCATCAGCCTGTACGATGCCCGCACTCGTGAGACCATTGCCGAACTGCGTAAACGCCCCGACACTGAGACTTTCGACCCGGAACTGTGGCAGGAGATCAAGTTTCATTATATGGGGCTGCTTTACCGCCATCGTCAACCGGAGTTAGCAGAGACCTTCTATAACTCGGTTTTTGTCGGCCTGTTTGAACGCCATTTTTACTACAATGATTTCATCTTCGTCCGCCCATCGGTGTCGACCGAACGGCTTGACAGTGATGACCCGGTCTATCATTGCTACTATCCAATACGTGAAGGCTGGCGGTCAGTTCTGACGCGCCTGCTGGAAGAGTCGAACCTTGGATTACCATTTGGTGACCTGAGGCAGGATGTGCGTAATATCACGGCAGATATGCGACGCCATACAAACCTGCCGCGAAGACTTGCACAGCATTTTCAGATACAGATGCTGCGTCCGACATTCTATCGCAGTCGTTCAGCATACCTGGTCGGCAGGGTAATCAACGGCCCCGATCGCTATCCCTTTATATTACGAATACGCCGCAGCGAAGACGGTACAGCTTACGTAGAGAACCTGATCAGTGAACGCAATGAAGTAGCCAGCCTTTTTACTTCGGCAAGGGCCTACTTCCTGGTGGATACTGAGGTGCCATCAGCTGTGATCAGTTTCCTGCTTGGTTTCCTGCAGGAGAAGACCGCTGCCGATCTTTATACACAGATCGGTTTTCATAAACAGGGTAAAGCAGAATTCTATCGTGATTTCCTCGATCATCTGCAGCGTTCATCAGATCCGATTGATGCGGCACCGGGCAGCGAAGGCATGGTCATGCTGGTGTTCACACTGCCTTCCTACCCGTATGTATTTAAAGTCATCCGCGACCATTTCCGCCCGCCCAAAGATACTACCCGGCAGCGGGTCATTGACAGCTACCACCTGGTTAAACAGCATGATCGTGTTGGACGCATGTCAGATGCCTGGGAGTTCTCGCATACGGCCTTCCCACTGAATCGCTTCACAGAAGACTTTCTCAATGAACTGATGACCCAGGCGGCCTCACAGATCTCGATTGAGGGTGACCGTCTAATTATCAAACACCTGTTTATTGAGCGCCGTCTGGATCCGCTTAACCTCTACCTTGAGCGTGCCGATGAAGCAGGTGTCAGGAATGCTCTGAAGGAGTATGGAGATGCAATTTTTGATATCTCTGCAGCCGGCATCTTCCCTGGAGACCTGCTACCGAAAAACTTTGGTATCACCCGATACGGTCGTGTAATTTTCTACGATTATGATGAGATTGAACTGATGGGTGATTGCAACTTTCGCGAGATTCCGCCACCGCGCTATCCGGAAGATGAATTCGCTGCAGAACCCTGGTACTCGGTAGCGCCAAACGATATCTTTCCTGAAGAGTTTGCTGGTTTTCTTATAGCTGATCCCGCGCAGCGCAAGTTACTGGAGCAGCTTCATCCGGGATTATTCCAGGCTGAATACTGGAGGACACTGCAAAGGTTTGTCGTCGAGGATCGTTTTCCTGATTAACAAATTCTGCTGATTAGAACACCACTAGCACTGCCTGCATCTAAGTGCTTAATAATCGTACATCGTTATACAGTTATATATTTGAATAATTGAATACGATCTAAAGTGTGTCATATAACTCACAAGTTTTTGTGATTAAACACAGATCTGTTATAGCGCCATAAATACTTTTAAAAATCAGCTAAATGTTTGACAATTATCAAAGTTATCAACATACCGGTACTCCATAATCGCACTGCACAAAAACTTTTGCCATATTATTTAGCTTAAGTTATTGCGTGTTATTAAAAATATTCCTGCTCCGGTATTTTGTATTCGATTGCCAGGGAATGACGTCGATCCGAGAGTGATTTTTTTAACCTGTTAAATGTCACCGACATACGTTGCCGGTTTTCATTCTCATAAGGACCACACTGTGGAAAACATAAAGTATCTTTTCTTTTCCGGTAAACCAATTCATCCGTCATCGAATCGACACGAGAAAAACCAGTGCACATACTGCAAGGTGTTGTACAAGATGATGCCTTATTTTTTCTTTGTCAATGCGATCCTCTGCCTGGCTGCATTCCGCTCGGGTTTTGGTGTAGTCATCGCACTAATTTTCACCGCATGGGGCGCAACCAGCCTGTTGTTTCGTTATTGCCATCGCTGCCGCGATGCATTCTTCAAAGAATCATCAAGGGAAAGCACATAGTGTTGAGCTAGTCTCTGTTAAGGAGGCTAGCTGATGTATTACCCTGCCTGTAGGATTTAAATTTTTCTGTTTTAAAAATTATTAACTCTATCGGTCTAATGGTTGACTCACCTGGTCATGATGGCATCTAAGGTCCAGTGCAGTTTATAAACTTCATCCCATCCTTCACAAAATTGTGCTAAAAGTATCTATGACTTAGTGCAGGAAAATAAGCCCAGCATAACGGCATGGACTAAATGTATATATGAGGATTTTCTTGTTCTATTTTAAGAAGGTTGAGTCTTCTTTATATGCCTCATGTATTTATGCATTATCGTCGTATAGGCAGGGCATTTCAAAATCACTCTTACAAAAACGGGATAATCTTCAAGAGAATAAGCAGTATTCACGTTACTCTGTTGAAGAGTGTATAGAGACTTGCTGACCAGACAATGAAATCAATACAAGTCATAAGATTTCTGAATCAGTGAAGTATTTTTATTTTCAAATCAGTCCCACTAAAATACTAACAGTGATACAGCATAGCTGTTTTAAATGCATCCTGTTCAAGACCTGGAGATTTAAATAAAATAGAACAAGATTGAATAGATTATAAAGGCGATTTATGAAAATTGAACGTTTTGAAACTGGCCAGCGTATGAGCCGAATCGTTAAACATAACGGAACCATTTATTTATGTGGCCAGGTATGTAAGGACGCCACTCAAGGTATTCAGGAACAAACTTCGACTATGTTAGAAAAAGTCGATGAATTACTTGAACAGGCGGGCAGCGACAAGGAACATATTCTAACCGCTACAATCTATATCAAGGATATGAAGTATTTCGGCGAAATGAATACTGTTTGGGAAAGCTGGCTACCCGAAGGTCATGCTCCAGCACGGGCCTGTGTTGAAGCGAGTATGGCACGCGATGCCCTGCTAGTTGAAATATCTGTTATTGCTGCAGAAAAATAAGTTGCCAACCCTGCACCATAATGCACTTGTTGTGCATTATGGTGCAGATGCAGCAATCTGCGTAACACGCTTATTAACAGGCATCGCCGAAGTCATTTCGATGTGGTCTAAAGCGCCTCTATTTTTTTCAATTGATCTCCCAGTGAGGCAAGCGCCTGTTCCATTTCAGTGACTCTTTGACGTTCTTTCTCAACAACGGCCGCTGGAGCCTTATCGACAAAACTTGCATTCGATAGCTTACTTGTTGATCGCTCCAGGTCTTTGTCGAGCTTTTCCATCTCCTTCTGCAGACGTTTAATTTCTGCATCCTTGTCGATAAAGGCACCGAAGGGAACCAGTACTTTCATGTCACCAACCAGCGATGTGGCCGCATCAGGCGGTGTTTCATCATTTGTAATACAGGTAATGGATTCGATTCTTGCCAGGGTTTTCAGCCGTTTTTCATTGTCTTCAAGCCAGGCATGATCCTGATCGCTACAATTCTGGAAAAGTATAGGCAGCGGTTTGCCCGGCGAGATATTCATCTCGCCTCGTATGTTGCGGATGCCGGTGATCACAGATTTCAGCCATTCTGTCTCAGCTATGGCCGCACTATCTATTTTTGCTTCATTAGCAACCGGGTAGGGCTGCAGCATGATAGTTTCGCCGCTACAGTCGGCAAGTGGAGCCACACGCTGCCAGATTTCTTCCGTAATAAAAGGCGTTAAAGGATGCAATAGCCTTAATAATGTTTCCAGTACTCTGATCAAGGTGCGACGGGTACCGCGCAGGCTTTCAATGCTAGCATCAGGGTCATTCAGCACAACCTTGGAGAGTTCGAGGTACCAGCTGCAATATTCATCCCAGGTAAAGCTATAGAGGGCCTGCGACATCCGATCCAGACGATAGTCCTTGATTGATTTTTCAACCGTGCTTTCTACTTGTTGAAGTCGCGAAATGATCCAGTGGTCAGAGGCATTAAGATCAACAGTATCATCCGTATTCTGACCGCAGTCCTGTCCCTCAGTGTTCATCAACACGTAACGCGCAGCATTCCACAGTTTGTTGCAGAAGTTTCTGTAGCCTTCGACCCTGGCAAGATCGAAATTAATATCCCGGCCATTGCTTGCCAGTGAGGCAAAGGTAAAGCGTAAAGCATCTGTACCAAACGGCGGGATACCTTCAGGAAAGTCCTTGCGGGTATGTTTCTCAATGGTGCTGGCCATTTTAGGCTGCATCAGGCCGGTTGTGCGTTTTTTGACCAGTGTTTCCAGTTCGATGCCATCGATCAGGTCGATCGGATCAAGGACATTGCCTTTTGACTTGGACATCTTCTGCCCGTGTGAATCACGCACCAACCCATGAATATAGACCTCATGGAAAGGCACCTTTCCGGTAAATTTTATACCCATCATGATCATTCGGGCGACCCAGAAAAAGATAATGTCGAATCCGGTTACCAGTACAGAAGTAGGATAGAACGTATTCACATCCTCCATACTGTCGGGCCAGCCAAGGGTTGAGAAGGGCCAGAGTGCAGAAGAGAACCAGGTGTCAAGGACATCGTCATCCTGCCTCAGCTGGAGATCATCGGCGAGATTGTTTTCTTTCCTGACTTCCTCTTCATTGTGGCCAACATAGAAGTTGCCCTGTTCGTCATACCAGGCGGGAATACGGTGCCCCCACCATATCTGACGGGAGATGCACCAGTCTTCAATGTTATTCATCCATTCGAAGTAGGTCTTGCTCCAGTTTTCAGGAACAAACTTTATATCGCCATCTTCTACTGCCTTGATAGCAGGTTCAGCCAGCGGTGCAACTTTTACATACCATTGATCCGTCAGGTAAGGCTCGATGACGGCATGTGACCGGTCGCCACGAGGAACCATCAACTTATGATCATCAATTTTTTCCAGCAGATCCAGAGCCTTCAGGTCTTCAAGGATTTTTTCACGTGCAGCAAAGCGATCCATGCCGGCGTAATTACCCGGTGCGTCATCATTGATCGCAGCATCAACAGTAAATATATTGATTACCGGTAAATCATGTCTCTGGCCCATAGCATAGTCATTGAAATCATGCGCAGGGGTGATCTTGACGCAGCCGGTACCGAATTCCGGATCAACATAATCATCTGCAATGACAGGAATCTCCCTGTCAGTCAGCGGTAGCTGTACCATTTCACCGATCAGATGCTGGTAACGCTCATCATCAGGATGGACGGCAACGGCAGCATCACCGAGCATGGTTTCAGGCCGTGTGGTTGCGACGATGAGATGACCTTCGCCGGAACTCAGCGGATAGCGCATATGCCAGAGGTTGCCATTCTCTTCTGTTGACACGACTTCCAGGTCAGAGACCGCAGTGTGCAAAACAGGGTCCCAGTTGACCAGGCGTTTGCCACGATAGATAAGGCCTTCTTTATACAGTTGCACAAACACTTCATTCACGGCATGTGACAGGCCTTCATCCATGGTGAAGCGTTCTCGGGACCAGTCTGGTGAGGTCCCCATGCGCCGCAGCTGACGGGTAATGGTACCGCCAGAATGTTCTTTCCATTGCCAGATTTGATTTATGAATTCTTCCCGGCCAAGATCGTGGCGAGTCTTACCCTCTGAGTTCAGCCGGCGTTCTACAACCATCTGCGTGGCGATACCTGCATGATCGGTACCCGGTTGCCATAAGGTGTTCTTGCCGCTCATTCGGTTATAGCGTGTCAGGGCATCCATTATGGTGTCCTGAAAGGCGTGTCCCATATGCAGCGAGCCTGTCACATTGGGAGGAGGTATCATGATGCAATAGGGTTCACCCTGACCGCTGGGGCTGAACCAGTTGTTTTTTTCCCAGGTTT
>Ga0316192_10001091_pt1 | contig 19963 bp, 20 predicted proteins | sample MerIslwburrow_MG_FD_204931 | JGI IMG/M metagenome (GOLD analysis project Ga0316192, IMG submission 204931) | Coastal sediment microbial communities from Maine, United States - Merrow Island worm burrow | ecosystem: Environmental > Aquatic > Marine > Coastal > Sediment | place: USA: Maine...
GATGCACTGGCAAAAGGGGATCGCGTTGAAATCCGGGGCCTTTGTTCCTTTTTCGTTAAAGAATACGGTGGGTATACAGGGCGGAACCCCAAAACCGGTGAGAAGATTAAGATTGCACCGAAGAAGCTGCCTTTTTTCAAAGTGGGCAAGGAGCTGAAGGATCGGGTGGATGGTTGAGTATATAGGGTTGGATTTAATTGACCGGTAATCAAGACAAACAGAATTTTTCATTGAATTGATATGAAAACGAAACAAATAATCAGACTATTATCTGCCGTTACCATTCTTTCTTTGATTTGCAACTGTATCGAGGCATCAAAGAAGGCAAGACCTCACGATATTCAAGCCAGACCAGAAAAAACTAAGGGTATTCAATCAAATGTTTCTAAAGAGTTTAAGACAAAAACCGGTAAAACGATCATGATATCGGAAACACACCCGGTCGGTCAGAGTCTTAGCACCATCAAAATTAGCACCAAGGACTTTGGATACAATTATTCGGGAATATATAAAGACAAGGATCCGATTACAGACATTTTCCTCTCTGACCTTGACGGTAACGGTTTTGATGAAATTTACATCATCATAACCTCCGCTGGCTCTGGTAGTTACGGCACAGTTTTGGGATTTGCTTCAAATAAGGATAAAAGCCTGTCAATGATCAATTTCCCTGAGGTACAGGAAGGAGATATTCATTTCAAAGGATATATGGGGCACGATACTTTCAAAATAGAGGAACGAAAGCTCGTCAGAATATTTCCCATATATAATCAGGGCGACACGAATCAAAATCCGACCGGCGGAAAAAGAAAACTGATTTATGGTCTATACCCCGGAGAAGCGATGTGGCAACTAAAGATAGAGAAGTCAGAAACGCTGGACAGTCCATAAATGCAAGATTGGTTTAAAAGAAATATAACACAAAGGAGATTGTTATGTATGCTTTAGCGATAAGCGGAAGTCCACGTAAAGGAGGAAATACAGAGCTACTTCTAAAAGAGGTTCTGACCGAATTGAAAGATGCTGGGTGGGAAACAGAACTTGAAAAAGTTGGTGGAACGGCAATTCGTGGTTGTATCGCTTGTGAGGAATGTTTTGAAAATATAGACAACAAATGTTCCATCGAAAAGGATAAATTTAACGACATCTTTTCAAAAATGTTAAAGGCTGATGCTATGGTTTTAGGCTCGCCAACCTACTTTGCTGCGGTATCTGCGGATTTGAAGGCACTAATCGAGAGGGCAGGATATGTTGCTTTTGCTAACAATCACGCATTTTCCGGAAAAATTGGGGCAGCAGTAGTGGCAGTTAGACGCGGAGGAGCCACACATGCATACGATACCATCAACCACATGTTTCAAATGTCAAGAATGATCATCCCTTGCTCAACCTACTGGAATATGGGTTTTGGACTAAACAAAGGGGAGGTTCTTGAAGACGAGGAAGGTTTGGCCAACATGCGTCACCTTGGAAAATGCATCGATTGGCTTGCCAAGGCCATAATTCCCAATTTACACAACTATCCAAAGTCTTAGCTATCTTGGCGGAACCCTTGTCATGCTGGCAATGATCGTATAAATGCGCGAACCGTTTTTAACCGTTAGCGCATTCACTCGGAGCACTTGGTGGTCTTAGGGTGGAGGATTTTTCACTGCAATATATATATCAATTTCGATTCTGCTTTTGCCACGGATCGGCACTTTTGCCATCGTTGTATTGATTGTGATTGGGCAATTGGCAACTTCATTGGCCTTCGATCACATCGGCATAATGAATGTGCCACACTATCCGATCACCACTGCGCGAATTTTCGGAGCTTTTTTTCTTGTTGTCGGAGCGATCCTTATTCGATTGTAACTTACAAGGATAATGGAATTTGAGGATTTAGAGGGCTTGGAATGTTGAACCAGGAGGAACTGAATTATGAAGATAAATCCGGATCTTATTGCACCTTGTGGTCTTTATTGCGGAGTCTGTGCCATTTATATCGCACACAGTGATAGAAATCAAAAATTTAAGGAGCGTTTAGCGAATCTTTACAAGGGAAACATTGCGGGAAAAGGGACTCTTCCTAATAGTGAAAACCTTTCCGCCGATGATATTCGATGCCGTGGCTGTTTATCTGATGAACGGTTCATGCATTGTCAACAGTGTGAGATCAGGAATTGCACAAAAGAAAAAGGATTTACAGGCTGTCATCAATGCGACGAATTTCCTTGTCATCATATTAAAAATTTTCCCATGACAATTGGTAAAAAGGTTATTTTGCGGGCAATTCCATATTGGCGAGAGGTTGGTACTGAAAAATATATTCAAGATGAAGAGGCCCGCTATATTTGTCCTGAATGCGGCAATAAAGTTTTCCGTGGTGCTGTAAAATGCAATCAGTGTAAAGCGCAGTTAGATCTGGATTAATTTTCAATGAGCAACCCAGGTAAGATGGTAATACTCTCAATGTATCTTTACCTCTTGACCCTTGCAATTGATTAATTTTATTTATAATTAGCATTTGTTAATTGTTCCCTTCCAACTTTATGCGAATAGTCATTTTCGAGAAAACCTGGCCCCGGTAATTATTGACCACTGTTGGACCAATGCTGATTGGTTTCCCGTCATAGTTCGTGAACCTATAAATCCTTCAAGTGCCGCATGGTTGATAACACCACTCAATGCAAAATGGTAGATGAGGTTTTTGTACGATATGTTAGTGATCCAATATTTCGCTATGTAATTTCGATGTAAGCGACTTCAGGTCACTTTAATTCTTATAGGGAATCTTAACACAGAAAGGAGAAGAAGCAATGAGGATGCTATCAGAGTTTTTTCCGGAATTTACCAACAAACTTGATGAAATGGATGCTCTTTATGCTGACAAACGCAACATTGATGAAAAAACATATCAGTTCATTTGTTTTGCACTCTCAATAAAGGGCAGATCAAAACCTTGTGTTCTGAAACATTTCAAAGGAGCGTTAGAGGCTGGTGCAACTGTTAAAGAGTTGGCGTATATTTTGGCCTTGGTCATGCGTGAAGCTGCCGGTGCCGATGACTGTTGGACTCACGATGTCATCGGGGATTGGAAGGAAATTATTACAGGCAACATTGTTTGTGATTGTCAGAAATAGAGCGAACGTTATTGCATTAGGTATATACCCATGAATAGGAGCACTTATGTTTAAAGTAACACCAAACGGAAAAAATCGTTTAGATATTGAGCTGAGTGGAAAGTTGAACGCTGAAGATATGAAAGTTGCTTTGGATGAATTAGTCAGTAAGTCGGAAAATATCGAAAAGGGCAAAATGTTGTATGAAATTATAGATTTTCACCTGCCGTCACTTGGTGCAATTGCAATTGAATTTTCTCGCCTACCCTCCATGTTTGGTCTTATAAAAAAATTTGAACGCGCAGCGGTTTTGACTGATAAGACTTGGTTAAAGACAGTAAGTGAAATTGAGGGCACCTTTTTCCCAGGTTTGGAGATTAAAGCTTTTAATAGAAACCAAAAAGCAGAAGCAGAAGCGTGGTTGTCGAGTTAGGTTTAGGTATGCGACTCATTGCCAAAAGATAAATTTCGTTTGATAGTATTGCAACGCAAGATTTATTCGACTTGACCGCCACGTATTATGGTATCTGTAATCTGGCCATCCTGGTGATTATCTCAATATATCTGAAGCGAGGTATATCCAAGATAGAGAAACCGGAGCCCTGAAAATCTTTGATGGAGGCTGATAATGACTGATTTGCCCGTGACGATGCGTGGTGTGTGGTTGACTGGCCATGGCGATATGGACAAGCTGGACATCCGTCAGGATATACCAGTACCCGTTCCAGGACCGCACGATGTGCTCATACGCGTTGCCGCTGCGGGTGTCAACAATACAGATATCAACACACGGATGGCTTGGTATTCAAAAAATAAGGGTGCCAGTGAAGATGCCAGCTGGTCGGGTCAGCCGATCAATTTCCCGCTCATTCAGGGGGCTGACGTATGCGGCCATATCATTGCTGTAGGTAGAGAAGTTAGCTCTGACAGAATTGGTGCGCGAGTGTTGATCGAACCTTGTATACGAGAGTCAAACGGCAAAATTCTCGACCAACCATGGTATTTTGGATCAGAGTGTGACGGCGGTTTCGCTGAATATACAGTTGTAGCCGCCCGACACGCCTACAAAATCGAAAGCGAACTGTCAGACATTGATTTAGCTTCCTTTCCATGCTCCTATTCCACAGCTGAAAATTTGCTGACTCGCGCAAATGTTAAAACCGGAGAACGTGTCTTAGTAACAGGGGCTTCTGGAGGTGTCGGGTCTGCTGCCATTCAACTTGCCAAGGCTCGTGGCGCATGTGTCTGGGCGGTGACCAGCCCGGCCAAATCGGATGCGCTACGCGAACTGGGTGCCGATGAGACGATTTCACGAGAAACAGATTTAACCGTGGTACCTGGCTTAAACAGTGTGGATGTCGTGATCGACCTCGTGGCTGGTGAAAAGTGGCCTCAGTACTTGGAAGCTTTGCGTCCCGGTGGTCGTTATGCAGTGGCGGGTGCCATTGCCGGTCCACTTGTTGAATTGGATGTCAGGACCCTGTATCTGAAAGATCTCAGCCTCATTGGATGCACAGTTCTTGAACCTGAGGTGTTCAATAATCTGATTAAACGCATTGAGCAAGGTGCGATAAAACCGGTTGTGGCCCGATCCTTTACGCTGGAAGAAATCTGTGATGCGCAGAGCTTGTTCCTGAAAAAGCAACATGTTGGGAAAATAGTGCTCAGGATATAAAGGCCAAACGATTTTTTTGATATCTCCAACTTATTCAACGCTTAGGCGATCGACAACCTGCTGCTATCTATATGAATCAAAACAAACCCCGAAATTTGTCAGATTACCAAAAGTTATTTCATCAGTTGTTTAAGCTAAATAGTGCCCATCCGGAATTGGCCGATTTGCCCGACATGCGTGATGTGCGGAAAATTCAATCCATGGAATATCAGATAGATGCCTGTCGAAGATCCCGAGCCTTTTTCCGGGGCGGTAAAATGTTTCGCTTGCCTTGATCTCGACCCGACCTTCCTATTTCCGGATGGACACGGTTTAACAAAATGTTATTCGAATGCACGCCAGACCCAGATGAAACAAAAAATTAAAGGAGGGAGCTATGACTGGCCAACGTCTATTGGTTCCGGTTGACGGTTCGTCGCATTCGTGCCGCGCGGCCGAATACGCCTTAAAGGTGGCCCGTTGTATGGACAAAGAAATTTTGCTGATACACTTTCACAAACATTTTCCGGGCTTAAAAGGGGAACCGTATTATCAACAGGCCGTGAGCAAAATTTTGTCCCAATCCCAGGAATTGTTAGCGCCCTTTCGGCAGTTGATGGCCCAGGCGGGAATCAATTTTGAGGAAAGGATCATGGAAGGTCCGCCAGGTGATAGAATCTGTGAGGTCGCCCAACTCGAAAAGTGCGAAATGATTGTCATGGGATCCCGGGGCCGATCTGAGCTCCGCGGATTGATTCTGGGCTCTGTGGCCCAACGCGTGCTTCATTCGGCGGCTTGCCCGGTATTGGTGGTCAAATAAATCTGAAGTTGGACCTGGTTGCAACGGCTTCCGATCTTGCATCGATTATCCTGACGGCGATAGGAGCCTCTTTAACTTAGCCTATTTCTGGACGGATACTAAGTAGCTTTTTTATTTTTTTATCGCGATTCGATTCCTGAAATATATTATGGCTTTTTCAACACTATCAAGAATTAGTGAAACCGTTTTCATAGATCTTTCCTTGTCTATTACTTCGCAAAATTTAATCGATTAACCCGCCCGTTTAATCTGCCGAAGTTTCTGAATCAGTCGAATCACATCCGGATCAATTTTGCTTCCCTAGTCCGGTTTACACTGATCGCGGGCGCCGGACCGGAACCGACGAAGGCGAAGCTGCAGCCGCTTCCTGGTTTCGTTTGGTCGTTTGTCCATTTTTAAAACCTTTTTTTTGTGGACTGGCGGTCTTGTAATAAAAAAAATCAGATGATTAATAATTACCCTATCGATCTCATTAGCGTCTATAGGCTTTAAAATACACCTTTTCCTTCCCGATATAATCAATCAAAAACGCATCCCAAACTCTCCTATGACCACTCTGCTGGTAGTTCTTTATGAAATGCACCTCATGTACGCTTTTTCTTTTAGAACCTAAAATTTTGTGATCTCGTAATCTTCAGTCAATAATCTAAATCGAAAAACGGATATCGTTCCGAAAACGGATCTGCAGATCTCGTCTGTCTGTTTACCAATAGAATATGTTGAATGATCTGATCTAAATGAAATTGTTAAGCAACGCTTTTCTCCAAAGTGCGGCTGCTGCTTAATATCTTAAATCCCGGGAAAAAAATCTATAGTAGAAAATAAAGACGGTTGCTGAAAGAATTGATGCTTGCTTGGGCGAGATTAAACTGGAATTATTTCTGAAGAAAAGGCAATAATCCTGTTTTTAGAATGAAATCAACCCGATAACCTTAAGATTAAAAAATTAACGCGATTTTGAACTTATTTACCTTATATATGTTTCTTTCATATATTTGTATATTTTTATCCTTTTGAGTATTTGGGATATAAATGTCGTTAATTTTTTAATTTTCGTTGTAAGATATTGCTATCAAACCATTTATTGGATTAATAGCAATATAATCCGTTTTAATTTTATTAATCTAATTTTAAGGGTCAATTATTTATAGCAGCCGGCAGCTTTGGGGAAATGCCCCTTTTAAATTCTTTTTTTCGTTTTAATGTAAAGAGAGATTACCTATATTTAAAATGCCAAAGATAATCTCTCCCATTTCCCATATAATTTACATTTCCGCTACTTCAGAAAATATCCTGAGTTGATTAGCATGCTTGCTTGAATTCTTTATTCGATATCCTTCAGACTCAAGAGCTGTACGGAAGTCCTTCTTTTTCAGACCCCAAAAACCTGTCCAATCCGGATCGCAGGTCATACTTTTAAATCGAAAACAGATATTCGATTGAAAACGGATCTGGAGATCTATGGCTTGAACGATTATAATTTCTTGATAATGTTCAATTCAATTTTGAATATATCACAGGTTTTTCCCAAAGGATTATTTTTAAGATACGTTAAAGATACATCATGTATTATGGCTGATAGAAAACCTATAACACATGCTAAGTACAGCTGGTTTGCCCATTCTATAGATACGTTAATAAACCTACAACTTTGTTAGATTCGTGTTCAATGTTGACGAAACCATCTTTTACTCAGGCCTGGCTACCAAACTGGAACAACCGGGCCAAAAGTTAGCATTCCTCATCGCTTCATGCCCTCAAACGTGATCGTAAATTCGTTTCCTTCGACATCGGAAACATCCACGTAGGCGTGCAGCTTCCAGGCTTTCACTTGCTTAATCAGGTTATTTGCTCCAGATTTCGATTCTCACTCGGAGAGATTCCCTTCCATGATTTATAAGCCCGCGAGAAGGAACTGTATTCCGAATATCCCAAAACGAAGGCAATCTCCATCAAACTGATGGTTGTATCTTTGATGTAATTTTCTGCAAGCTCCTGGCGCACCTCGTCGAGCAAAGTTCGAAAGGTGGTGTGTGCGGTCTTAAGTTTGCGTTGCAGCGTTCGTGTACTCATGTTCAATTTCTGAGCAACCTTTTCATTTGAAACTCCACCAGAAGGCATCGAGTCTATAATCGCCCCTTTAACACGCTGAGCGATGTTATTATCGTCCAATTCGGCTAAATAGCGGATGATATATTGATCGTTAATTTTAGCAAGGTGAAGGTGACCGGTCGGCAAGTGTTTGTCGACTGCATCTGCCGACAATATTAGCTTGTCGCTTTCGGCATTGAACATAACTGGAGCATTGAAATAGGAATAGTATTCCTTAGCGCAGTGAGGCTTGGAGTGGATAAAATGAACAGCCACTGGATTTAAATCTTCTCCGTAATTTAAACGACATGCTGATATCAAGATCGACATCGCCAAATCCATGAGAGGCGGCAGTTTCAAAGAATCGGACAACGTAATGCTTAATCCCTCAGGTATGTCCTCCAGCCGGGTTTCCCTGTCTTCTCCAACAATATGAGCGTAACGCGAAGCCCGAACAAGCGCTTCCCGCAGGCTACTGCTGGCAAGCCAAGCATACCCAAGTGCATTAAAGTGAGAAGGATGCCAGAATTTCGAACCATGCAGCCCGAAACAGGGGTCTTCAATCCGTCCGGCTATTTTATTCCAAAGGCCTTCAACCTTCGCGTGGGAAATGCGTATACCGGGCTTTGAAATCATTTCACGGTCTATGCCCTCATTTAGGAATACAGATTCAGCGTCATGTCCATAGTCTTCTAATATTTTCCACAGAATATCCGTTGGGGACAATAGATGGGTTGCGTCCATACGCTGTTTTCCTTTTGAGCCCAGCAATATTACATCTAAATTTCAAGTATTTTAAATCCCTATCAAAAATGGCGCTGAAGGTCAAACGAATGGCGCAAAATGTCAAGGACACTAACAAACAAAGCGCTTATTATTTGGTTAAAAAATAGATGAAGTTTAAAAATTATAAATGGATGATAATGAAAAAGGTCCTCATTATAGATGATGATAAAATTGTTCGTGAACCAATTAAAGAATACCTCACTAATATGGGATATAGCGTGAATGTCGCAAAGGATGGGAAAGATGGAATTGACATGTTTAGAAAAGCCGGCAACTTCGATGTTGTTATAACCGATATTGAAATGCCAAAAATGAATGGAATTGCTGTCGCCCATCTCATAAGGGCTTCAGAAAAATCTCAAACATATATCGTGGCGATTACTGGCGTTTTTGATCCCCTGTTGCGAAAAGAAATGTTTGACATTGTACTGCCAAAGCCTATTCCTCTTGAAAGGTTGGCATTCATTATTGAATCCTATTTCCGGAAAAATAAATTTTCATCATAATAGTAGATAGTCTGCTATCCTGGTTACATTGCAAATGAAATCGATAGCCGAAAATTATGAAAGAAGGTTAGGAAGAGAGGAGGAGATTTTCATATTTTTATCATATTCCAGAAAGAAGATCAGGCAAGGAGCGTAGAAACGAGTTTAAACCTCGGAGTTGTAAAGATATTAAAAATGATAATTTTTCATGACCTATACTTGAGTTGACAGAATCTTAAAGTGAGACCGAACTTCAATTGGCAATATAGTATCATAGCTATTTGGGAATCCCTGAAATTTTGTATAATTTGGAGGTATCAATGGTTTGCAAACGATGAACTAGGCTGGCCGGGAGTAACCTGATGATACAAAGCATTGAAAGTACGAAGCATCAGAAAGAGATGAAGGTAAAGAATGCACCGCTCCTCCCGGTCCGCTTGAGTGACGGGTTATTTTTAGTTCTGTTTTCGGATAGCTTTAAAATCAGAATCATCGCCTTCATGAAAAAACAAGTGCCCATTTAAAACATCCCCATCAATTGTGGCGAATCCTCTCCCTGAAGCAAGATCCATTTCATCATTTCCTTCCCAAGAAAATTCTACAAAGTCCTTCTCGTTTTTCATTGAGAATCGACAGTCCATAAAACCATGAACGTATCCAAATTGGAATTCACCCATTTCATCATCATCGAATTGAATGTAACCTGGCACCTCAGCGTCAATAAAGTCTTGATCCCACATTTCCATTTCATTTATTCGCCAATAGCCATAAAATTTATTTTCATCCATTGATAATCGTTCTCCATATGAAAAAAAAACCAGTTATTGTGCAGAGCTGTATATTACCACCTTTGTAATGTTATGCAGTAAGAACTATGCTTATTTTGAACTACAGATTCATTGAGAATATTCAAATCCGGCCAATATTACAGATACCATAATTGACCATCACCAAGTCAAGCAAATCCTGTCATTTCTGTCCACCGGCATTTTAAAACACTCAACACGGCCAAGATTTGAACTAATCCAAATCCGTACCCGCCGCTAAAAATTCGCAGGAGCTGCGAAAACCCGCCGAAAACCGGTTGTTTTGCAGGAAATCGCAGCAAGCTGCGTTTTCTCTTTCAAACTCGAAAAAATTGTCCAGTCCGGGTCGCAAGCCAATATTCTATATCCAAAACGGATATTGGGCTGAAAACGGAAGTGCAGATCTTGAATTACCATCCCATTTCAAATCATTTATTGCCATTTTGAAAATTATCATCGTTTTCCGTTTTTTCGCTTAACACCTTAACAGCATCGCCTGAATCCAATGGCGCTGAATTTTCTTCGATGAAATCCTCCGCCTCCATCTCATCTTGTATCCCCTATCAACTGACACACAGCGGGCAAACAACATCTTTCAAAAAACCCGGATATGCGCCGTACCCGACCGTTTCGCTTTTTCAAGTGTAAAAATAGGTTAGCCCGTATTCTGTGGTCAGATTTCTAAATCTGAAACGGACACTGGGCTGAAAACAGATCTGCAGTTCTGTCGATACCAATGCCCGCCAATACATCCCCAGAATATCCCTGATTTAAACTCCTAATTTTTTTCAATTAGTTTGAATAATGTCCTTTTTTCGCACCCGCCCTAACAAACGATCAAATTGTTAAAGGAGGGTCAAATATCATGATTTACGACAGTTTAGTTCATGGGAGTCACAATCAAGGAACTGTCGGCAATGGTCCTGGTGCTGAAGATCAAAGCTCCCGGGGAGTCTTGAATTATTCGCAGATGGGGCTGTTTGTGACTACCAGCGAAGAAATCGCCGAATTGCCGATAGTATCGATTCGACCCTGCCTGAATATCCCTGACTACAGGGACCTCACCGAATCACCTCACCCAATTGTTATTCAATCCCCGGACGCATGCCACTGCATCGACGGATGGAACCTGATCGAACAGGCGCTGTCTGAGGGCCGGTCAAGCATTCGCTGCCACGTCTTTAAAATCGAGCGGCACTCTGAAACCGAACTGGCCATCCGCAAGGTTGCCATTCGGACGAAACCTGTGGGTGGCACCTGCTCATATGCCGAGCTGGTTCGAAATACCTGTCGTCTTTTTACCATCCTCTGTGAATCCGCTGATGATCCCGTGGTCTTTTCTCACGGGGGTAATCGACGCAGCACAGATTTCGCTGGCAAACGGGAAAACAACATCCGGTCTGTTCTGTCTGAAAGACTCGGAAAATCGCAGACCACCATCAACAAATATCTTCAGCATGGTGAATACGTCAGCGTCGATGCTTTCAACGAACTGATCGATGCCAATGCGCCCAAGGGATTTTTTGAGGCAACACAGAAACAAAAACAAATTTATGCTTCCGAGTTGATATCCCAGCAGACCACATCCGATGAGATCATAAGGCTTGTCTCCACAAGAATGCTCGATTGGCTGCAAACGGGGCAAACACCAATTGTCACGGAAATTCGCCCTCCTGAAATAGCCATAGAGCATCAAATGCCAGCTACCCAAAACTCGGCCAGTCGGATCGAATCCCATTCGACAACGCGCAGAACCCCTAAATTCAAAACACCGGAGGTGACTGAACCAGGAACAGATAATTGCGCCAGCACCGAGGATGATATCCGCAGTCATATCAGGCGGATTGGGTCGGAGCTGATAACGGTCGCGGACAATTGTGAAATTACCAGCGAGCAACAAATCACGATCTTAAGGGATCAAATCGCACGGTTTGCCGCGATCCTCCAGCACCTTGCCTCCCGAAGCACAGAGATAATCGAGATAAAGGAGGATAAGGTCGATGGGTAAGCTCATTAATTTCTGCGCCGGTGCCGACATCAAGGCGATGCCCAACCAAAATGTTCATGCTTTGCTGCTAAATGTTCTGGATCATGGGTCAGATGATCGAAAAATGAGGCTCTCAATGGAGATGCAGCGAATGGCTGGGTCAAAATACGTCATGCTTGATTCAAGCGGATTCCAGCTGCTCATGGGAGAGGAAAAAGGTAAGAAGCTCGTTTTTAATTCCGACCTTCCGATGAAGCACAGCGGCAAGGAAATCAACCTGACCCCGAAACACGTCATGGAAGCCGCATCCTTTATTCGCCCGGACATAGTGGTCGGTCTCGATTTTCCGATCCGTAAAATGGACACGGACGCCGAAAAGGAGGCCGAATTCGAATATAAGCTCAAATACAATGTTCGCTGGGCATTTGAATCGGTCGCCGAGTGGAAGGAGCGCTGTCTTGGAGCCCAATTCTTTCTTCCCATCCAATGTTACAACCTCTCGCAGCTGGACCGGTTTCTGGGCATGACAGGCGGTCTTGAATATGACGGGGTGTCGATGCCGATAAGGAGCCTCAAAATCCATGAGATCGCCTTATTTCTGGTCAATTTCTATCAGCGCGGGATAAGACAAATCCACTTGCTCGGCACCTTCAGTTTTCCAGTGATCGCCCTCTGTGCTTACATGGCACGTCACCTCTTTGATTGGGTGTCGCTGGATGCGACCACCTGGAGGATGGCCGCTGATAAGGGTGAATTTCTGGATCCACGGAATTTGTCCCGGGTGAAACTTCAGCCCAAAATTAACATCCCCCATGACGCGCAAAACAACTGCCCCTGCCCTTTTTGTAATGGACAGAATTTTGCCGCCATCCAGGGTCTCGAACGTAAAAAAAAGATTCGCCTGTTGCGGGAGCATAATTGGTGGGCCGTTAATAAGGTTTTTTCAAATCTGGAGAGGAACTGCGCTGATATTGTCAAGCTTGAAAAATTTATGCTGCCCAAGTGCAGGACCGCCCACATGGTGAAAACAGAGGCAGGTCTCATCAAGACATTAAGTCTTGTTGACATATTCAAGGACAGTGACATCAGTATCCTTAAAAACCTGCTCACTTCTAAACCAGTAAAAAAGAAAAAAATCTCGCCACGGTTACGAACCGTATCTGCCTGACCTCCAATGTCCGAAGTAAACCAGAACAAATTATCAAAAGTACAACAGGAGGCATGTAACCATGACAGAAAACGGAAAAGTGTCATTGACCATCAGCATTACAAGAGCCTGCAGGGATCAGCTGCGGACCATGGCAGCGGGGCGAAACTTTGAAAACCCGAACCAGGTCACATCGGCATCGGCCATCGCCCGGGAGATTATCTACGAGTACCTGAATGCCGCCGAGGCGGCAGTAAAACAACACCAACAAAAGGAGGGCCAGATGAATGAGTAATAAAGAAATTGCGCTATCTTATTTAAAACAGGGCTTGAGTGTCATACCGGTCACAAGCCCCCAAATGATAAGTCCGGATACATCGGAAAAGGAGATGATCGAAAAATGCAAAAGGCCCTTATATCGTGGAAGGAATACCAATCAAGACTGCCGGCGGAAGTAGAGGTCTGCCAGTGGTTCGAACAGAATCCGGATGCGAACATTGGAATCGTGACAGGGAAAATCTCCAATCTGGTGGTCTTTGACCTGGACTCCACTGACGCCATTGAATACGCTGAAGCTGAAGGCGGTTTTCCGGACACGCCCAAGGTCAAAACCGGCAAGGGATATCACGTCTACATGCGTCATCCCGGATTTGAAATTCGAAACAGCGTGAACAAAAAACTGGACATAGACATCCGCGCAGACGGTGGTTATGCGGTTGCCCCGCCATCAATCCACGGATCGGGTTGTCAGTACCAGTGGGAACCGGGGTTCTCGATTCATGAAATAACACCCGCTGCTTGCGAGTCGTGGATGATCGAGTACCTGCAAAACATTTCAAGTCCTGACAAACAAAAACCCACCCCAAAACCTGCCGTTAAAAACCCTCAGGACGTCTCAGGCACTCGCAACGATGATATCGAAGCCCTTTATGCGGACCTGCTTGAAAACGGTGCCCAGGAAGGAATGAGAAATCAGAGCGCCACCAAACTGGCCGGGCATCTGCTGGCCAAGGGCCTGCATTCAGAGGAAGTCTGGCAAATCCTGACAACTTGGAACTCGAAAAACACCCCGCCGATTGATCACAGCGAGCTGCGAAAGACCTTTGAATCCGTTAAGAGACTCGAAACTCAAAACAAAACTGAGTGCAAGGAAGACAAAGATTACGACATCCTTGACTATCTGGACACGCCCGAGAAGGTGGCCGCCGAATATGACGAGCAATATGTCAGGGTGCCCTTCGCCCTTAATATGCTTTCCAATATGGAAGCCAAGTTAAACGGCGGTCTGGTCGGAGGAAGGCTGTATGTTCTGGGCGGTATCCCGTCATCGGGAAAAACGGTGCTGGTCAACAACATCGCCGACAACATCTGTATCTTTGATCACCCTGTTCTTTTTTTCAGCTACGACGATGGCAGAGTGGAACTTCGCTACAGGACCTTCTCTCGTTTCAGCGGCTCCGACATCGAGCAGTTCAATCAAAGGCAGCTCGAACCGGCCGATCTGGAAGCGATCTGCAAAAACCGTCCATTGGGACGAATCAACACGAATAAATACGTGATCCAAGAAATGATCAAGGTTGATGACTGGCACCATATCCTGGACAAAATCGTAGCTCGCCATGAAAAGGCGCCCGTGATCATTGCCGACTATCTGCGTAAATTGAAAATGAAAAACGGATCCGGTGACGAGCGTCTGCGGGTAGACGGACTCTTATCCATGCTGACCGACCTTGCCAAAGGGTACAACACGCCCGTGATTGTCATCTCGGAGCTTGCCCGGGACTCGTACAAATCGGGTCAACGGTTGAGCATGGCATCATTTAAAGAATCCGGTTCTATAGAATATGAGGCCTCGTGGCTGGGGATTCTGGCTGCCGTTGAGGAAACCGGCGACGGGTACAATCTGAAGCATGACTGGGAGCGAATCATCAATTATGATGGGAACATCGATCTGATCGTGTTCAAGGCGAAGCGAGGAACCGGCGAAACGGGAAAAATACCGCTTAAGCTTGATAAGGCGAAGATGACAGTCCGCGACCGGATTGAATCCAGCAAAATGGATACGATCAATGCGATGAAAAAACCATCGAACTTCGACTAAAGGGGGACATCATGAATGACAGACAGCACAGCATTAGAAATCTTTGCAGCGGTCCAGGCGTATTACGACTCGGTTGAATATCCGAAATACCGGAACGTGGACTTGGCAGCGTTCAAGCAGAAATACGATGCACTTGAAGGCATAAGGACCCATCTGGAAACCAACATGAAATATATTCGCCTGGTCAGCGCCATGTCACAGATCATTGCCAGGTTGGAGCATCAAAATAAATTGAAAGAAGCACCGGAGGACAAAATCTGGTCGAATCTCTCTGAGCGGGGAATGAACATTGCCATACGTCCGGCATATCGTTCCAAGACAACCGGTTTTCCGGTGGAGTGGACGGATAAATGGGGATATGATTGTTATTTGAACCACGGGTACTGGGAAGCGAAAAATTATCGCGTCATGGATGCTCTGGGGTACATGTTTCTTTTAAAAGAGGGAAGAAACACTCTGCCAACCGATAACAGGCCGATATTCAACGATCTTGGCGATGTCATGCTCCGGGAAAATCAGTTGGATCCGAATAATTGTCAAGGCAGGGCATCCGCCAGATACAGCATCGGATTTACCGACAGCGATTTCAGAAAGATGACCGGCCTGAAACTGAGTTCCCTTGAGATCCTAAAGCTTCTGTTGGAAACCCAACGGGCGGAGTTCAAGCTCACGTTTCCCGTCCGATTGAAAAGCACGGAAGCTAAACAGAAGGTCCACCGAATGAACATTTACAGCAGGTTCTTCGAGTTGGCTGCCGAAGAATTTAAAGTTCGCAAGGACGGAGTAATTCAGGAAAGGCGATACCGGGTGTTGTTCAATACGATACTGGGTGAACTGTTCGTTAACAATCTGAAGGCCAGGTTCAACGACAGGATCGACCAGAGACTATATGCCCTCCTGCCGGATTCCGCCCAGATATTGTACCGGCGACTGTTGCTGCATCACAACGGACCAAGAACCGAGGTGTATTTGAGCAGGATCGCAGAGCTGGCCGGCCTGAACGACAGCAACGCGACGAACCTTAGAAAAACAGTTGAGCAGAACATCCTAATGCCCCTTCAAGAACATGGTTACATCAATACATACGAAGAAACCAAAGGCCTCAACGGTACGAAATATGTTATCTGTAGAAACTCGAAAACAAAGGGCAAGGATGGGGGGTCGGTAAAACCAGGATAGGGGGTCGGTAAAACTATAAGGGGGGGTCGGTAAAACGAAATCGATGCTAAATGGTTGAAAGAAATCCGGATCTGAAATGCTAATGATATATAATGATATATAATGCTGGACAGACCCTCCCTTACTGGAGGTTCTGCCTGAGGGACCATTTAAATTTAAGATCTAACCTGAGGGATTTGTAGAAGGTTTTTGGAAATAGTCAGCAGAGGATGATTGCTATTAAATTTTGGTTTAATGTTGGTCAAAGGTCATGGACAACTGTCAGGATTTGCCAGCAGGTTATTCAGGCACAGGAAGGTTAAATTTTAAATGGTCAGAGAGAGGAATCCACTGCTGCTTCTTGCTGAAAATTTTGTTTGGAAGTCTTGATTTGATTGGTGGTTGAGATGACAGGATTTGATTGATTGGGAGATGATCAATTATGGTATCTGTAATGTTGACTGGATTTGAGTATTCTCATTGAATCCAAACTGTAACACATCCATCACCCAACCCCCACATCTTGTAATTTTCTATCAAACTGATATGTAAAGGAAATCCACACTGAACGACAGTTTTAGATTCATGTCCACACGAAACGCTTGTGATTGATAATTTCATGATTCAGGATCAACTTTAGGATACCAATCATATTGTAAACTGTTGCCAGATTTACGGATAATGCAAGTAATATGGAATTGAAAGGACCGGCGAATATAGTAAGAAACCATTTGAGATTGTAGTTTTAAATATAACAACTCAGTTTACGGTGTTATATGGTTAGAGAAGAAACGAAATGTGCCATTTTTTAAGCAGTTAAATATCAGAATTAAATATTGTATAGAAACTATAGAATCACTGGTTAGGCGGCGCGAATGGCGTGAGCTATAAACTGCTGTAAGAAGGAAGAAGGCCATGTGGAGTGACAAACGCGCAATAGATCTTCTCGAGATTGAACATCCGCTCATTCAGGCGCCAATGGCAGGTCCAACCAACCCCCAGCTCGTTGCTGCTGTCTGTGAAGCTGGCGGACTCGGGGGGCTTGGTGCTGCCGGAAAGTCGCCGGATGATCTTAGAGTGGCCATCAGAGAAATCAGATCGCTGACAGATCGTCCATTCAATGTCAATCTCTTCAACCGAAGCACTGAGAGGTATGACTCAGAAGTTCGTTCGGGGCCGCATCTCAACGAGTTGCTCCAGAGTTACCACTCCGAGATGGGACTCGGGCCCGTTCCTGATCCGGTTCCATTATATGGTCCCGCCGACAAGCAGCTTGAAGTCCTGATCGACGAGAGAGTTCCCGTCGTCAGCTTCCATTTCGGTGTTGATGCGCCAACGGTGGCTACGGCCAAAGAAACAGGGACAAAAGTCCTGTGTTCCGCAACTACCGTGAACGAAGCTATATTGCTGGAGGAGTTGGGTGTCGACGTAATTATCGCTCAAGGTGCCGAGGCAGGTGGTCATCGTGGCACTTTCCAAGGCGACTACCGTCAGGCACTTATCGGCACTGTCGCTCTTGTCCCTCGAATCGTAGATGCTGTGTCGGTGCCAGTCATCGCGGCCGGTGGCATCATGGATTCGCGTGGCATCGTCGCTTGTCTCGCTCTGGGCGCTTCAGCAGTACAGATGGGAACAGCATTTCTCGGTAGTCCCGAGGCAACCGTTGCGCCAGTCTGGTGCGATGCTCTGGAGGAGGCCGAAGCGGAGTCGACTGTGGTGACCGAAGTGTTTTCCGGAAAGCCGGCACGCGGCCTCCACAATCGCTATATCGAAGAGCTGGAGGCCATCGACGAACCGTTGCTTCCGTACCCAGCTCAATTTGCTGTGTCCAGGGAGCTACGAAAGGAGGCCGCCAGACGAGGCGAGGCAAGTTTTGTTGCGATGTGGGCAGGCCAAGGCGTCGGCCTCTTTCGACGTCAACCGGCAGCCGAGCTTGTCAAACAGTTTGTCACGGACTCACAGCAACTCATCAACCGCTTAGCCAAAGGCTGAATTACGGGTCTGTTTGTATTGGCACGTCACTGATATGCCTAACAAGACGCATGCAGCTGATGGGATGGGGGTGCGGGGAAGCCCGTATAATTATTAGCTTCTTGAACTTCCTTTGCCCGCAGCTGATGCGCAGTCGTTCAGCGCGGCTGCGTCGCGATTCAACAATAATTATCCTAAAACTGATTATTTTGAGGCTGTTTTCTTTCAGGATATCAATACAATGCAAAACGCATGATTATCCATAGCCCATTGTTTAATGATGCAAGTATGGTTGATCGTAAGCCACAAGGATGTCGAGGCGACAATGAAGAAACAGGCAGATGAGACCTTTGACAAGGGAATACTCTTGGAAAAGGAGGCACAATTCGAAAAGGCCAAAGCCATTTATGAAGATCTCTTTCGTCATGTCACCGACGAAACGTTCCTGAGAAAAATTAGATGTCGGATGGAGGACATCGTCGACCTGATCGCAGAGAAGGCTGTTTACCAGCGCATTGACGAAAACGCAAAACGGGTGCTTACGGAAATCGGTATAAATGTCAGCGAGAACCAAACCCTTATGGATCTTCTTATGGAAGCCGACGCCGTTGATTTCGACAATGAAACGGCGCTTTTCATTCCCTTGAAGCGGAATTATATCGACCACTGCCTGGAGCAGGTGCCCCGTAAAATGCCTGGGGACCCGGGAATGAACACTTTTGGCACCGGTGCAACATCACCCTTTCTAAAGCGGGCCGGCGATGAAGAACTGCGACCGGCTAACCGAGAGGAATACAAAAAAATCATCCTCACGGTGGGAGAACAACGCGATATTGTAGGTATTTTCAGTCTGCCGGTGGCCTGCGACAAGAGCATTTCCCTCTTCGAGATCGCCCAGCTGATGGAGAAAAACTACCAAGGACTCAAGATGATCACCACCAATACGATGAGAGATGGCGAAGTATCATTTTTGAAAGAAAAGGAGCATTGGCTCGATGGAACTAGCCTGATTACTTCCTTAGCGCCAATGAACAACATGGTTGATCCTTTTTTGCGCAGTGCCCGCACAGGAAACAACCTTTTATTGATAGACCAGAGCATTGCCGGAATCTCTGGCCCCGGTAGCCCGGAGTCTTTCCTGACGCAGACCCATGCCCAGGTGATTTTCATGATGGTTATCGCCCAGACCGTCAACCCGGGTATATCGTGCATACATTGTGGCATACCCAGTGTTATCGAGGCAGGCGGCAATCTTTCTTACAGTTCTCCCCACCAAACGTTCATCAACGCTGCCTTGGCGCGGGTCAATACCTGGATTACAGGTTTCCCCTCCGCCCAGACCGGAGGCAGTACCAGTCTTTCCGATGTGACTCCCCGGGCACTGACCGATTCAGAATTGAGCCGCAACGCGTTGCGGAAGTATGGGGTACATATTGTACGACACGCCATGGGTGCTTTAGGCAGCCTCAACTTTTTCAGCCTGGAAAAATTTTTAGAAGACTGCGAGCGTGAAAGACGTTCCAAAACGGTATTCGATGCAATTCCAAAGGATAAAGGTGTGATACCCATGTACTTTCCTAGCGACTTTCAGGCTCTTGCAGGAATACGCGAAATTGCCGAAAAGGGCAACCCAAAGGATGCCGATCACACTTTGAAGAATGTGGATTCGTTCAACCAGTGGGAGGATACCATCAAACAAGCTGCCAAAAAGAAACTCTATTACCCTCAGCTCAACGATACTGTCATCGATTCAATCAAATCCGATGCGTAATTTTATAATCTTATTCATAAGTTTTGATCACCTATGGTGGCAAGTCCGCTGCTATCTATATCCCTTTTTTAGGGTTTCTTAT
>Ga0316192_10001094_pt1 | contig 19950 bp, 16 predicted proteins | sample MerIslwburrow_MG_FD_204931 | JGI IMG/M metagenome (GOLD analysis project Ga0316192, IMG submission 204931) | Coastal sediment microbial communities from Maine, United States - Merrow Island worm burrow | ecosystem: Environmental > Aquatic > Marine > Coastal > Sediment | place: USA: Maine...
TAATGCGTCTCACCATTGATCCACACGAAGACTTCGTCCAAGTGCCAACGCCATTGCGAATACGATCGAGTCTGAATGCGATGTTTTCTGATCTCGTTGGTGAACATCGGACCGAAACGGTTCCACCAGAACCGCACCGTCTCGTGACAGATGTCGATGCCCCGCTCGAACAAAATATCCTCGACCTGCCGCAGCGACAGCGGATAGCGGACGTACATCATCACCACGAGGCGGATCACCTCGGGTGAGCTGTTGAAATAACGGAAGGGATTGCGCATCGCCGGAGGCTAGGGATGTCTCCTGCCCGGCTCAAGCCGATTTGCTCTGACATTGCCCGCCAAGCCCTAGCCGCCTACACCTTGGCGTAAGATGTCAGGCTCTATGGCCTTGGGCCCCCCAGCGCTTGATCAGCATCAAGGCAACAGCGGCGCTTTCAGCTGCTCATAGGGCTGCCGCGCAAGGCGTCGCTTTCATCCCAATCGCTACGACGCCTATGCTGTCGGTTCTTACTTGCGCAAGTGTAACCGCTAGATATGGAGACGCAGCCGATGGACATGAACAAAATCCACGACTATGCACGGCGCTTCATTGGCACGCATGGTGAGAAGGCAGAAGCCGAGGCCGCGCAGAAAGTCGCCGAGTGCGAGAAATTAGGCGATACGCGAGAAGCTGAAGACTGGCGTCGCATTCAGGCCGCGATCAAGGAAATCCGTGGGCCGCATTCAAGCTGATCCGTACTGGGCAAATCGTCTGGGGGCTTGCGCTTGGTGCAGCCATCCTCTTCGCTCTCAGCAACGCCATAACCCTTAACAAGGCAAAGCTAGTCCAGAACCATGATGGTCCCGCATTCTGGGAGCAGTACGCACGCGCGAGTGCAATGAGGGATGCGGTCACGAAAAAAGGCCCAAGGCTAAGCCCCGGACCTTCGATCCTAAACAAGAAGTACTCGGCAGACGTTCTTAGCGAGCCTGTGGCTTGAACGCGCTCTGCACCCAGCTGGCATACATCTCACCCAGCTTTGTCATCTCGGCAATGTGGGCCTCGTAGGCCTTCTTGACGTACTTTGACTGGATTTCGACTGCTTGCTCGACCGACTTCGCGCCGACGAGCTTCTCAAACGCCTTGGTCGAATCCTCAAAAACCTTCTTGGAATAATCGGTCCACTCCGCGGTGATGGCCTGGAAGCCCTTGTTCACCTCACCAAAGGAACGCACGTAGGCATCGAAGCCGTCTTTGCCGAACGTCTGAAGCTCATCACCAATCTTAAAGTGCTCAGTCATTTTTCACCTCTTATGCGGCAGTGCGTTTAGCGGTCTGCGTTGATCAAGCACGATACATGGTGCGCTGCACAATAACTTTCAACATTGAAATGCTGAGCTACTAAATCTTCATGGGACGTGTAGAAATATTTTTAAATCAAAAACCTGATGGGAAATTCTTTGCCATCATAGCTTGCATCCTGAACGCCTCAGACCATAGCCCTTCGCAGCCCCGTCTGGGTTTGTCTGACAATACCGTTATAGACGCCAGATGCTCAGCGCCTGGATGTCCTCCGGGCAACGCCGGCAACGCTCACTGGTGACAGGGGGCGCCCGACCTTGGCATCTGCCGTCAAGACGAAACTGTGTACGCCGGGGATCGAGATGCGCTCGCCGAGGCTGAGCCCACAAAGCCCGATGATCCCGGTCAAAACAACGATTCCAAGTTGTTTGGACATGCTCATTGGGTGTCTCCTCTTTTGAAATTCTCGGGCAAGTCACTCATCTTATCTTTGATCTCATTCGGCTCGATCTTTTTGGCGTTCGTTTGATTTTTGAAACCAAAATCATCCGATGCAACCTGATCTCCAGTTTTCCAGTCCCTGGTCTGGATACTGTATTGCGGTTCCCCAGCAATGAGCTTGGAAGTGATGACATATCGGCAAGGATAGGGACGATCCCCCTGTGCGATCCAAATCTGCCAGTCGACTTCCTTCTTACGAAAAGCGAAGTAATCACATTCAACGCCGTCAATTACGCCGCTGCCAAGGTCCTTTACGTCAACCACACCAGGCATCAGCTCATCGTAGGCGTTCGACATCAGCAGGTCTGCGGCAGGGAGGGGCCTGTTATATTTGTCCCTCAATACATCGACCAGCTGGTCGACCGTGCCGGGCACAACGACCTGAGTAAAAAGGTTCTTGGTCTTGCCGAACAACGTCAGCGTATTCCCATCAAAGATCATTTCGACATCGGCAAACCCGCCTGCGCGCGTGGAGCGGATCTTGTCGGGTCGGTTGAGGGTAACGGTCCCTGAACTCGCCAGCGCGAGTTTCTGTTCCTCTTTAGTAACGACCTCAAGGGTGGCATCAAATCCAAATGAAATGGCCTCCTGCGCCGCCATGTAATCGGACATGGCCTTGAGCCGGCTCTTGGCGTCTGCCTCATCGGCACTGGCTCCTGATGGGGCCCCCAACACAACAATTAAGGACAGCGCCGCGGCGGATATGCCGGCCGCAGAGATACTCAGTAGGCTTCCGGCTACCGTTCTCATTTGTTCAAACTCCGTGCGTTATCTTTTTTAGCGGCGAGGTGTGGCTGGGAGCGGCCCTCAAGGCCACACCAATTTTGCTGCGGGATCTTCGACGTAGACCCGGGACTACGCTTGCTCATTAAAAAATCACGAATAGCAACTGTGTACTCGTCAGGTGCTTGAAATAAGGCGAAGTGGCTCAGATTTCTCAAAACTAAAAGGTCGGCATCAGGAATTTTAGCCGCAATTTTTTCGGCGTGATCCACCAGGACAGCTTCGTCGTACCGGCTCTGAACAACCAATGTCGGGACTGTCACGTTACCCAGTGCTTCTAGAGCACCCGGCTTTTCGAGTTTCCCACGTTGCGGCAACCCCATCTAAGAAGGCATCAAGCCCTTCAGGAACGGGGGACATCGCATCATAGTCTGCAGCCATCATATCTACGTAGCAACCAAATACTTCGTTTGTTTCAGCCGAAGGATTTACGCCTGCTAACGTGACATTGCCTGCATGCGCGAAATGGCTGGCAAGTCGATCAGGAACCGTCGTCGACATCGTGTAGCCAATGCTCGCACCATCAGACCATCCTACTAGATGGACTTGTTCAACGCTCAGGTAGTCAAGCAGCGCGACATAATCCTGCGCCAGCAGATCGAGCGAAAATGCACTTCCATCATTCGTTGAACGCCCGTGGCCGCGCGTATCCGCAACAATCACTTTCTAGTTCGCCGAAAGATCGGCGACTTGTGATGATCAGATGTCCCCGTGGGCCAAACCGCCATGGATCATAAGTATCGGCGTTTCATCAGCGTCACCATAGACGGCACAATACATCTCGATTCCGTTGACAGGAACGGTGCCGCTTTCTGCTGCTTTCGGCACCTCTTGAGCGGCAGGAATTGACATCCACGGCTCTTCAGCAGGTGACGTTGGCATGCACGTTCTTCACGAAGCGCGTTTCAACTGATCGGTTCGATGTCATTTAGCTTCCAGGTCTGATCAAAGAACGGTTCAAGGGGCCCGTAGAGGCGGAAGATACCAGTCCACCCCTTCTCTGGATCTGTTTCGACCCAGTTGCTTTCCTTTCCTTCAGGCGCTTTTGGCCCAAAATAGATGTCGATCGTTCCGTCCTCGTTCGTCTCGACATCCGTATAACTGCTGGCCGCCGGGAACTGCTGCGACGTCGCCATCATTGAGCGGTTTGCACTATCGTAAACCGTGAACGACCAGAAGTCCTTGGCCGGTATGTCGGCCGGGATCGTGAGCTTGTAGGTCTTGGAACCGTCCAGCGGGGATCCCGATGCGTCGGTATGCGTACAGAGATACTGGGAGCCGACGCCGGCCTTCTTGGTCGCCATGGCCGGCGTCACGCCGGTCGCATAGGCAGCAAAGAAGGCTTGTGCATCGTAGTCGAGGTACCCGTTGGGATCGAAGGTATAGACCCCGCCAACAAAGGGGTTCCACCACTTGCGGTCCCCATAGATGTACTTCTGGTCGCCAGTGTACTCCCACATGTTTGTGCGCAGCAGCGCAGCGCCGAGCCGGGCGGCCTTTTCCAAGAGAGGCTTTGTCTCGTCATCCGGAGCGAACGGTTTGCCGAACTCAATGCCAATCGAGGCGAGCAAGAACTTCTGCGCGCCGTCCACCGCATCCGGGTGTTCCTCTTCAACGAGTTCTCCAAGTTCCTCCAGCAGCCCGAAGTTTTCGGGGTGCACCGTGAAGATTTCCACGCCTGAGGCGTTGATGAGTTCTGTCGGCTCGGGATTGTCGGCCTGCGCTAGCGGATAGATTTTTAGCTTACTATAGAGTTCCTTGGCCTCTGAGTTCCCGCCATCAGCGTCGAGCCTGGCGCGTAGCGCGAGCCAAACGCCGTAGGTCTTCGACGTCGCGACGAAGTAACCCTCTGGCACGTCGCCGTCATAGCCTGGCGGCAGGATCAGGAACTTGCCGCCCTCGCCCTTGTCCGGGCCGGCTGCGCCGATATCGGTGACATAGCGCATCCACATGTCGTCCATGAAACCAATCATCCGCGCCGATGCCTCGACCACTGTTGGACCATCGGTCTTCAGGTCTAGGAAGGTAATCGCGTAGACCGTGTCCGTGTTTGCGGTCAGCAGCTCCGATTTGGCGTCCATCCGGTCAAACCAGACCAAGACTTGATTTGGTTTGCCCGCGCCGGCATCGGCAAAACCCTTGCGCATGGCGTAGAGTGAGGCCGCGAAGGCGTTCTGTTGGATCGCCTCCATCACGCGATAGGTCGTGCGGACGTCGAAAAGCTTCTCGGTCGTTTCGGGCGTGGGGAAGCCTTTGACAAACTCAAAGTCGCCGATGACCGATTCGATCGTGTCATTCTCGATAAACCGTGAGTGGCCTTCCTCAGCAAGACCGGACGTAGCAAGTGACGCCGCCAACGCGGACGCTCCGCAGAGCAGCAAAAAACGGTTCATTCCAGTATCCTTTTTCAATGTGAGCCCGAGCGGTCTTCTGCCCCTCAGCGTACCTTCTCGACATCCGGCAGCTTCCACCCGCTCTCCATCCAGCCCTTTGCGGGGCCGTAGAGGCGAAACAGCAGGAAGAAATCCTCCCCGGTGGGAATCCAGTTGTTCTCCATTCCCTCGGGTGCTTCAGGCGCGAAGAAGACGTCAACTGAGCCGTCATCATTTCTTCTCATGTCCTCAAGACCCGTGGAGGCCAGCCCTACGACCGGCGCACCTTCGATGAAACCCTTGGTCTTCATGCTGTAGGCGATGACAGACCAGAAATCCTCCGCAGGTGTGTCCGCCGGCACATTAAGTTTGTATGTGTCGGAACCATTCAGCATGTTCCCGTCGCTGTCGCGCAATCCGGTCAGGTAGAACGTGCCGCCACCGAGTTTTTTGGGAAGGTAGGTGATCCAAAAGTAGGAACCGCCCGCTCGGTCATCAACGAGAACGCGGTCCTCTGTTTCGTAGGGAAAGCCTGCTTCGGGCTGACCCTCGGCAAAGCGCCAAACACCCCATTGTCGGCCCTTCCAAAGGGGTACTACTGACTTGGTAACGAAGTGCTCCTGCATGGCGTCATAGGCGCATCTGAGACCCTCCAAGAGCGCTGCCTGCATGCCTTGGTCTGGCTTGAAGGGTTTACCGCGCTCCATACCCAATGACGCCAGCATGTTCATCATGACCTTGTCGCGCGCCAGTGCCGGCTCGCGCTGTATAATCGTGTTTAGGTCGTTGAAGTAGCTCATGTCATAGACGGGCAAGGTGTTGATCGGCGCCTTCTTGACGTCAACGAACGTCGTTAATTTAGGCGCCTCAGCCTCGGAAAGCGGATACCAGCGCAAGGTCTGCGCATAAGCCGCCTGATCGGCACTCCTCCCGCCGTTCTTCGCGATGGGGCGAAAAGCGAAATGGACACCGTATGTGTTAGCGCGAAGGACAATGTATCCGTCTGGCACGTCGCCATCGTATCCCGGCGGCAAGATCAGGTATTTGCCGCCCTTGCCCTTGTCGGAGCCGCTAGGGCCGACGTCGGCGAGCGGGACCTGCCAGGCGTCGACAATCGTCCCAAAATATTCCGCCTTATCGCTCGCGGGCGGAACGTCGATGACAACGGGACCGTCTTTCGTCGAGAGGGCGCCAAACACGTACGGCGTGACGTCATTGGCGGTCAAAAAACCATGCCGCGAATCCATGGGCTCGCTCATATAGCCCACGGTCCCGAACACCTGGCCGGCATCGCGTTGGAGGGCCAGTTCGATGTCGTAGACGCCGACAGCCGGCATACCCCAAATTGCTGCCTCGCAGGCGCGTTGGACCGCCACCTTCCGTTCAATCTCGGACATTTTAGCCGCCGCCGGTGCGCAGAGAACAAAACCAAGTGTGAGCGCGCTCGCGAGACTGGCAACGGTTGCAAGGGCCTTGCGGGCCATGATCGCGTCTCCGTTTGGATTGAGGGGCCATCTGCCAAGAGGCCGGGGCGAGACTGGCATAGTCGAGCATCGGCGTGTTACCAATTTGCGTCAGAGTTGGTGCAAAGGAGCGATAATGGCCGCTAGTCCACTCGTTACAGCATTCGCGCTCGGACCGGCGGCGGACATCATCGAACGGCACGCAGGCTGGCCCACGGTCGAGCGCTCTTTCCGCGCCGCCTCACTTCCGCTCCAGGTGATTGAGGAGCGGCAGGTCTATATTCCCTATGCGGCCGAAGCCACCTTGATCGAGCATGCGGCGCGAGAGATTGGCGATGCCAATCTCGCGCTCCATATTGGGCGCGCGTTCGCCTTCAAAGACCTTGGCGTCTATGGCCGGTACGTGGTTATGGCGCCCACCCTTGTTGGCGCTCTTGAAAGGGCATTGCGTGGCATTCGATACGCTTCGAACACCGGCATGTTCGCGATGGATGTTGGTGTTCGAGATGTGCGCATCACCTTCAGTTCCGGCATTGAAGGACAACCCGGTGCCCATCACATCCATGCCGGAACCCTCCTGCTGACTGCCGACCTCATTCGCCAATACGCCGGACGGCAATGGAAACCTATTCGCGTAGAATTAGATCAAGCGAAGGGTCCGAACCTCGATTCCGCCGAGGAGTTGTTTGAAGCGCCAGTGGTGTTCGGGTGCGCAGAACCCGCCATCGTCTTCGAACTGGGTCTCCTGCAGCAACCGAACCTGCAGCCAATACCCGCGCGCGAACAATTGACGCTCGCGGACCTCAGGCAAATGGTTCGAGACAGACCACGCAAAGACGTTCAGTCTGTCGTGGAGGCGGTCCTTCGGCTCCGGCTCCTGGACGGTGCGACCGACATCGACGGAACGTCCGAGGCTGTGGGCCTCGGCCCTCGGACATTACAGCGGCGACTCAACAGTGAAGGCGCGTCCTACAGAGATCTGGTCGAGAGTATCCGACGCAAACGGGCGACATCTCTTCTCCTGGAAACGCCAACGCAGGTCGCCGATATCGCCATTGCGATTGGCTATTCGACGTCTGGCCATTTCATTCGCGCGTTCCGGCGGTGGACGGGCCTTACCCCAGAGGCATATCGACGAACTATGCTTGCGACACACGCAACCATGTCAGCGTGACGAATTACGAGGTCCGCTATGGGTCAGAAGCGGAAATTGGAACTCTGCCCTTGGACGTCCGCTTTGTGCCACTTAGCGGATACGCCTAACCTCGGCATCGATGCCCGATAGTAGCACTTTGGAAGAGATTGCCGTCACCCGCACTGCAAAAGGGGATGACTGATTTCTTTTGAAGGATATTTGGTAGCGGAGGACCGTTTTGGTCGTTCCCCCCTTACGTTTTTTGCCCTGAAATTGTGGGCTTAGCTTCCCCTACCCGATCGCCCGGATCAGCGGGCTTGAGATAGCTGCATCGTTGAAAGGTGTACATAGGCGGCGCGGATCATGGATGTCTGCTTACCGCTCAAAAAGGGAAATGATCAACATGGGACCACATGTCCGCTTTACCCCAGAAGCAGACATAATGACTTAAGCGGCTACGGACCTAGAAGGATCGCACCAAGTACCGTCAGAACCTCTTCTTAGACCGGCCCTCTCTGCGATCTTATCCATCGCCCCTATGCCAGGCATATGATAGATGCGCCTGGTTCGGCTGACATTGCCCTTTATGATGCATCCGTCCGAAAGAGGATTAGGTTCACGAGGGCAGCCCGGCGGTAGCATGCGTTGCGCTTCTGACTGCTTCCTTCTGTGCTCACGGTATTCCCAGGGCAGTTCGAAGGTTCCAGCCCATAGACCACGCTTTGCCGCCCGCGCACGTTGTTCGTGTGCGACGTATTTGTCCGAGTATCTGCGGAATGCAACTGCGAGACCCTGATTGACGATGACACCGCCAAGATCTACGTCATCTGCGTAGCAAATAGCCACAGGGCGTCCGTAGCGATCTCGCGTTTTGACTTTGCATGAGATTATCTTGTCGCGAACGAGCCTCGTGAGCGCATCGCTCGCGACCTGCCCACAAGCGTATTCTCGTGCCTGAGCGTCCTTACAGATTTGGCCCGGTTCAGGCGTATCGATGCCAAAGATGCGGATCTGCGTGTTCAGAGAGTCGCCATCGATGGCGCTCGCCTCTCCCTCGACTTCGCCGGCGTAGGCGCTCGTCGAGATTAGAAGAAGCACAATGGCGAGCGGCAGGATCTTCGCTTTAAGCACCGATGAAAAACACATCCAAGAGAAACCAGACAATCATCACCAATCCGAGAACCACTTTTACCAATACAGAGGAGAGTGCTCCCACTGCAGAGCCGACCCCTGATACCGCTGCTTTTTCCGCGTCCAGCTTTGCGAACAATAGCTCGAACGCATAGGCGCCGATCAACGGACCAAGGATTAGTCCGAACGGCATGAAGAAAAGGCCCACGATCGCACCGACGATTGCGCCAGTCGCCCCCCATTTCGTCCCCCCGAACCATCGGGATCCGGCAGCACCACCAACGATGTCAAAAATCTGCGACGCGATCAGCAGAACGATGAGAACCACAAAGGTCCACCATTCGATGCCGGAGTCTTGGCCCAAAACGAACCAGTGGAACAAGACAGCCAGCAAAATGATCAGCGGCCCTGGGATCACCGGGAGAAGACATCCTACCAATCCAATGAACAACAGGCAGAGCGTAATAAGCCAGGCGCCCGCGGCGCCCACCTCATTCCAGCCATCCCATCCGCTAATTGCTTCCCACATCGTTGACCGTGACTAAATCAGGAGGCGCGAGAATTCAATGACAGCCAGAAATGTGGACAACAATGCTCTGGCCATCGAATGTTGGCCCATTAGTCGTCAAAGCGACTAAGGACATTCCGAGGCTCACAGTTCTCAAGGCTTTTTTTGGATTCTGCACCTTCGATGCTTGCGTCTGCAGGAATAGAGACGCGATCTAAAAAAACAAGCGCTCCCTGATCCGGCTAGGGTTTTCCCTGCTCTCCGAGAAGAGTTCCCTGTTCCCGTTTTTAGGGAACTGGCTCCCTACTTATTGATCTACATGCGGAAAAGCCGGGTCTGGGCTCATGTCCTAGGTCAGATTTGGCAAATTTCCCTGTATTTTCCTGATGAACAGAGAATGGGCGTTCAGAGACAGTTTCGCAGATGACTGCTTCCACCACCAACAAGCCGTTAGGTTTCTTGCGATTCCTCTACTCGGCGTTCTCCCGGAGAGCGCGCTGCAAGCTGGACGATTGGAGCGATTTGCAATCCAATTGCAACCAACGCGCTCACGATCACGTCACTTGACCTTGAGTGTCACGAGCACATACTCAAAATCATCATGAGCAGGTTGAGAGCCATTCTTGTCGCCATCCTTAGCGTTGCGGTCACCTCGTTTCCGCTGGCTGCGGCATGCGCGCAAGGCGGCATTTCGGCTGCTGTCACGGAAATATCCGACCATACGAGCTGCGAAAAGCAAGCGCGAGATGGCAACACGGGCGGCGACCCGCTCATGTCCAGGAAGGCGACAGCCGATCCGAGACAGGCCCCTCAAGGCCCGTGTGGAATGCTTGGCGATTGCGGCGGGACCTGTTTGTGCTTTGGCCTGACGGCAGCGCTGTTGGCGACGCCGGACGTGCGCATGGCGCCTTTGCCCGCCGCGAAGACGGCCCGAGTTGCGGTGAGTGTCAGCTCGCTTGCCTATCTGCCCCCGTCGCCTCCTCCACGACTTTGAATCCTCAAGACTGACGTTGTTCCGACCGGCCAGCTCTCGCTCGAACGGCCGCAGCACGATTGATCCTCTACCGCTTCGCGGGGAGAGGCCATGCAACGAGGATTCGGAGACGCACACCATGAAGCGTCGAACAACATTGCTCCTTGTAGCGGCTGTCATCTTGGCTAGCGCTGCGGGCGTCTACTGGCATGCGCATCGGTCGCAACCGATGAGCACGATGGCTACGACAGGACAAGGGAACCCGGCCAAGGCCGAGCGAAAAATCCTGTACTACCGCAATCCCATGGGACTCCCCGACAGGTCCCCGTCGCCGAAAAAGGACTCCATGGGAATGGAATACATCCCGGTATACGCGGATGAAGCGACGGACAACTCTGTCTACCTCAGTCCCGGCAAGGTGCAGCGCAGCGGCGTCAAGACCGAGACGGTTGGAAATAGGGCAATCTCCCGCGCTGTGCGCTCGGCCGGGATCGTCGAGCACGACGAATCCTTGCTCACCAGCATTACCGTCCGTTCCGACGGCTATGTGGAAGACTTGTTCGTCGACAAAACGGGCCAATCGGTCAAGAAGGGTGACGCGCTGTTCCGCTTCTACAGCCCGCAAATTCAGCTCGCCCAAGTCGATTTTCTCGTCGCCATGCGTTCGCAAGGAAGGCGTGTAGGCCGTAACGTCGAAGGAGCAATTCAGAGGCTCCGCAATCTCGGCGTACCCGAGGATCGGATGCAGGAAATGCGTCGAACAAAGGAGAATCCGCGCACGCTCAATTGGCCATCGCCGACGACCGGCCTCGTGACCAAGAAGAGCGTCATCAACGGCCAGTTCGTGGAGGCGGGCGATGAGCTCTTTCGGATCGCCGACCACTCGCATATGTGGGTCATCGCCGAGGTTGCCGAAGCCGACATTGGTGACATCGCTGTAGGCACGCCTGCGACCGTCACTTTGCGTGCCTTTCCCAACGCTCCGCAGAATGTAGAGGTCGACTTCATCTATCCGGCGATGCGGAAATTGGAAACCCGGACGGTTCCAGTGCGCATCGTCCTACCCAATGAGGATGGACGCATCAAGCCCGGCATGTATGCCGATGTGGTCTTCCGCCCCGACGCTAAACAGGCGCCAGTTACCGCGGTCCCGGCAAGCGCCATCATCGACAGTGGGACGCGCAAGATTGTCCTGATCGCCAAGGGCGGGGGGCGATTCGAGCCGCATGACGTCAAGATCGGGCGCACCGGCAACGGGTATGTCGAAGTTCTGGATGGTGTGAAGAAGGGCGACGAGGTTGTGACCGCGGCGACTTTTCTCATCGACTCCGAAAGCAATCTAAGAGCCGCGCTCCGCAATCTCGACCATGAGGAATTGATGCCGTGATTTCCGCCGTCATCCGCTGGTCCGCCAGGAACGTCGTTCTCGTCGGCATCGCAACGATCTTCCTCGCCGTGGCTGGCATCTATGCGGTCAAGCAGGTTCCGCTCGACGCCATCCCCGACCTCTCGGACGTTCAGGTCATTGTCTATACGGAGTATCCCGGCCAAGCGCCGCAAGTCGTCGAGGACCAGGTCACTTATCCGCTGACCACCGCGATGCTCACCGTACCGAAGGCGCATGTGGTACGCGGCTTCTCATTCTTCGGGGTGTCGTTCGTCTATGTGATTTTTGACGACGGCACGGACATCTATTGGGCCCGCTCGCGCGTCCTTGAATATTTGAGTGCCGTGGCCGGGGATCTACCCGCCGGTGTCACGCCTGAACTCGGCCCTGATGCGACGGGAGTCGGCTGGGTCTATCAATATGTCCTGCGCGGGACGCAAAAGAGCCTCGCCGAGCTGCGCACGCTGCAGGATTGGTATATGCGCTTTGGGCTGTCTAAGGCCCAAGGCGTGGCCGAGATCGCGAGCGTGGGCGGATACGTCAAACAATATAGTGTCGTCGTCGATCCGCGCCGGCTTCAAGCACTCAGCATTCCGCTCTCAAAGATCAGAGACGTTATCCGCGAGAGCAACATGGATGTGGGCGGGCGCACGCTCGAGCTATCCGAGCGTGAGTACATGGTGCGAGGGCGCGGCTACATCACGAGCCTCGAGGACCTTGAGGAGATCGTCGTTAGAAGCGAGGGTGGCGTACCTGTTCTCTTGAAGGACGTCGCCCGCGTCGAACTCGTCCCAGATGAGCGCCGCGGGTTAACGGAACTGAACGGAGAGGGCGAGGTTGTCTCGGGCATCGTCATCCAGCGCTTCGGAGAGAATGCTCTCTCGGTCATTCAAAACACCAAGGACCGCTTGGCGGAGATCGCACCGAGCCTTCCCGAGGGTGTCAGCGTGACTGCCGTCTATGACAGGTCGGATCTAATCTATCGCGCGATCGACACGCTGAAGCGGGCACTGATCGAGGAAAGCCTCATCGTCGCGCTCGTCTGCGTCATCTTCTTGATGCATGCAAGGAGCGCACTCGTTGCCATCATCACTCTGCCGCTTGGCATTCTCATCGCCTATATCTGCATGTGGGCCTTGGGCCTCTCGTCCAACATCATGAGCCTCGGGGGTATTGCTATTGCCATCGGCGCCATGGTCGATGCGGCCATTGTCATGATCGAGAACGCCCACAAGCGGCTCGAACACGCACCAACTGGAAAGGCCCGCACGGAAATCATTATCGAGGCAGCTGTCGAAGTCGGGCCCGCGCTCTTTTTTAGTCTTCTTATCATCACCGTTTCATTTCTACCGATCTTTGTGCTCGAAGCGCAGGAGGGGCGACTGTTTAGGCCACTCGCCTATACCAAGACTTTTGCGATGGGTGCGGCGGCGCTGCTGTCGATCTTCGTCGTACCTGCGCTAATGGTGTTGTTTGTGCGTGGTCGGATCATTCCGGAGAACAAGAACCCTGTGAACCGACTCCTGACCTTCCTCTATCGTCCTGTCGTCGCACTCGCACTCCGGTTCAAGGCAACGACGATCATCATCGCCCTCTCAATTCTCGCCATCTCCGCATGGCCCGCCTCCAAGATAGGCAGTGAGTTCATGCCGACACTCAACGAGGGCACGTTGTTCTATATGCCGACGACTCTGCCCGGCATCTCGGTGACCAAGGCCGGCGAGCTGCTCCAGACGCAGAACAAGATCATCAAGAGCTTCCCGGAAGTGGACTCGGTCATTGGCAAGGCGGGGCGCGCTTCCACTGCGACCGACCCTGCGCCAATGGGGATGTTCGAGACGGTGATCAACCTGAAGCCGCAGAGCAAGTGGCGTGATGGCATGACCATCGATGACCTGATCGCCGAGATGGACAAGGCGCTTCAATTCCCGGGAGTATCGAACTCATGGACAATGCCCATTAAGGCCCGGATCGATATGTTGTCGACGGGCATCCGAACGCCGGTTGGCATCAAGGTCATGGGCCGCGATTTAGGCGAGATGGAAAAGCTCTCCCGCAAGATCGAGGCGGCGGTCCGCACCGTTCCGGGCACGACCAGCGCCTATGCCGAACGCGCCACCGGAGGCTATTATCTCAACATCGTGCCAGACCGCGCGCGCCTCGCCCGGTACGGACTCATGGTCGGCGATGTGCAGAACGTCATTTCCACTGCGCTTGGCGCCAACCCCGTCACCACGACCGTGGAGGGGCGCGAGCGCTACAAAGTGGTGGTGCGTTATCCCCGCGACTACCGGAACAACCCTCAAGCCATTGCCAACGAAGTGCTGATACCAACCCCGAACGGGGGCACGGTTCCCTTGAGTGAGGTGGCGGCGGTGAGCCTCGGACGGGGTCCCTCCATGATCCGCACTGAGAACGGGCAGCTTGCGCTCTATATCTTCGTCGACTTCCGTGACCGCGATATCGGTAGATATGTCGCTGATGCGCAGCAGGCCGTGGCGAGCCAAGTGGATTTCCCCGCGGGCACCTACGTCACGTGGAGCGGCCAATTCGAATATCTGGAGCGGGCCAAAGAACGGCTTCAGGTCGTCGTTCCGCTCACCCTGCTCATCATCTTTGTCTTACTCTATCTCAACTTCCGCCGCCTTACCGACGCTCTGATCGTCATGTTGTCCGTGCCCTTCGCGCTGGTCGGCGGTCTCTGGCTGATGTGGCTGCTTGGCTTCAACTTCTCGGTCGCCTCAATTACCGGCTTCATAGCGCTGGCCGGCGTCGCGGCCGAAACCGGCGTCGTGATGTTGATCTATCTTGACGGCGCCCTCAAAGACATAAAGGCGAAGCGGGAGCGCGATGGCAAAGCTTTAAGCCGGGCCGATTTACATGGCGCGATCATGACAGGCGCGGTCGGGCGTGTGCGCCCCAAAATGATGACGGTGACCGCGATCATGGCGGGTCTCTTGCCGATCATGTGGAGCCAAGGCACTGGGGCGGAGTTGATGCAGCGCATCGTGGTACCGATGATCGGCGGCATGGTATCCTCGACCGTACTCACTCTGATCGTAATCCCCGTAGTCTATGCTTTGGTCCATGGATTCGCCTTGCGCTTTCAGAAACGGCCCGACTCCGAGGGTCTACCCACTGAGGCCGTGTCACAACAGCCGTAAAGGACTAATTTGCTCCAAGATGAATGGATAGGCTCCACGATGGGGAGGACGGTTCTGTGGCACGATGGAACGAAGGTCACACGCGGCGGCGCGGCGTGCTCGCTTCTCTCGCACTGGCAGCCGCCTTGCTGACGGGGAGCCCAACCTTGAGCCAGGATGTCAAAGCACCGCCGGATGTCACCGCCAAATCCGTTTTCGTCGTGAACGCGGACACCGGCAAAGTTCTTTATGAGAAGAACCCGGACGAGGTGTTCCGAATTCTTAGTCTCACGAAACTGGTCACCGCCTACATCCTGGTGGACCAGATGGGAGACCGATTGGCAGAGACCGTGACAATCAATTGGCCGCATCTTGCGGGCGGCTCCTCCGCCGAGTTGAAGCGGCGCGATGTCTGGAGCCTGCAGGACCTGCTCTATGGCATGATCCTCGTCTCGGGCAACGATGCCTCGCTCGCCATCGCCGACGCTGTCGGCCGCGATCTCCTTGCAAAAGAAGGCAAGCGCGGCGATACGCCTGAGGCCACGAAGCGCTTCGTTGAGGAGATGCGTGCCACCGCCAAGGCGCTCGGCGCCACCCGCGCGGACTTCGCCGACCCCTACGGCCTGTCCGCCAAGAATGCCGCAACGGCGCGGGATATGGGACTGATCGCGGCGCGGATCTTCACGGACGAGCGGCTCCTGCCCGCCTGGGCCTGCACCGAGCGCAACGTTGATATTGTGGGTAAGAAACCACGCACCGTTTCCTTAAAGACCAGCCTTGAGATCCTGGGCGAGGGCAGCGTGATCGGTGCAAAAACGGGATCGTATGTCTCAAAGAAGATCTACAATCTCGTGACCGCCTGGCGCACGCCCAATGGAGAGACCATTGTCGGCGTGGTGCTGGGTAGCAGCAGCCATGATGCGAGATACGATGAGATGCGGGACATGATCGCCTCCCTGCCGCGCGACTTCCCGAGGCTTGCGGACCAAAGTCGCGCGGACTCGTCCGGGACGCCTAGGCCACCCCCGGCGGGGCCCTGCCAGTAACCTTATCGGGGCTTCCAGGACATCCGGGTGGGTGGGCCTCGGCGTGGCGCCGGAGCTGGGTCTCATCTGGCGGTTGCAGTGCGGGAACCAATTGCCCATAAAGACGTTTGCCTGTCTGGCCACCTGGATCGTCAATCCAGGCTATGGCATACTGCCGCCAGCGTAGGGAGTATCGTCAATGGCCGAGCATAAGCTTCTCGGAATTATTCTGGCTGTCGGCCTGTGCCTCGTTGCGGGCCTTTTTTTCCTCATCGACACGGAAGATTCAACGACTCAGAAAAAGATTGGCGCAACCGTCTCCGTGGCGCCAGCGCCAGAGGATGAGAAGGCGGGCGTCAATGCCAAACCGGCTATGGGCACAGCCTTGCCCTCGGACTCGCCATTGGCGGGCAAGGTCCTCGTATCGCAGCGGCCCGTGCAGGTTCTGTCGGCGCCGAACCCGTCCGCCTCGGCGCTGTATGGCTTCCCCGCTGGCCGACCGTTTCGCGCGGTTGCAAAGCAGTCCGGGTATATCCGAATCCAAGATTTGAATAGCGGTGCGAGCGGCTGGATCGAAGAGGCCGCGCTTGCGCCGGCGCCGGCGCAGATACGGGCCACAAAGCCTGCTCCGTCCGGCACGCCGTCCGCGGCTAAGCCAAGCCGGAGCAGAGCCTCCACATCAACGGCCAAACCGCCAAAGAGAACAACGTATTCCGCACCACGTGCAAAGCCAAAGCCAAAGCCACAGCCGCGCAAGCGGAACTCTGGCGGCCTCTTTGGCGGCAACGGACCGCTGAAAGGCCTGTTCGGCGGCCGGTAGCGGATCAACCAGGCACAGCTTCCCCTTTCGGCACAAGGCATCGGCCGAGGTGTCAGGCATCCCCCCCCCGGCGACCAGAAGCAGCTTTGTCTGGCGCGTTGCCGCGCGGTGAGGAAGGCAAGCCGAATGCCGCCGAAGTCGAACAGAGCCGGGTCGAAGAGGATACGCTCCATCGTACCGCCCTCGGCAACGAAGAACCTCGACCGGCGTCTCATTGAGAACGTGCGCGCAACAAGACGAGCGAGAAGCGCGGTTAGAACCGCCTGTGTCTACCGACCGGAACGCCGGTGATGAGGTCGGCGCTTGCGGACTCGATTCCATCCGGCTCGGGTGTCTGCACATGCACATGCTGGTTGTCGAGGTGAACACCCAACCAGACGACCGCAATCGCTCCCGTCAAGCCGACCAGCTCCACAAGCTGATAGCGGCGCATCAAGTTCCAGATGGAAAACTGGCGCTTCCGCCTCAGAAAGCGTTTGCGCCGGTAATAGGGTGTCATCAGGTTGCACATCATATTAGGCTGATCGTTGGAGCTGTAGGAGTTCCGCGCTTATCCTTGGAGATCTAACAGGGCCCGCCTAAAAAAGTGTTCACCGCAGCGCCAAATTTCTTTTTCACCCCGGGAAACTGGCGACAAGGTAAGTGAGACGTTGAAGTTGGAAACGCGATGCGCCTTCTCCTGGTCTCGGACCTGCACTATTCACTGCCTCTCTTTGACTGGGTGGTAGACGTGGCGGCGAGTTTCGACGTCGTCGTCATGGCGGGCGATCATCTCGATCTTGCCTCGCTCGTGGATGGTCGCGCCCAAACCACAGTCGTGAAGAAATACTTCCAACGTATCCGCGCCAAGGCGCAACTTCTGATTTGTTCAGGAAACCACGATCTTGATTCTAATAACGAAGCCGGCGAGAGAATGGCTAAGTGGCTTCTCGGCCGGCCCAACGACGGTATCCTTTCGGATGGTGAGTCGATGGTGATCGGTGACACCTTGTTTACCGTGTGCCCCTGGTGGGACGGCCCTGTGTCGCAAGCCGAGATCGGCAAGCAATTGGAAGATGCCGCAAAGAAACGACAAGTGCGCTGGATCTGGATCTATCACGCGCCACCGTCTGACTCGCCTGTGGCCTGGGCCGGACAGCGTTATTTCGGCGACGATGCGCTTCGAAAATGGATCGAAAAATACCAGCCCGACATCGTCATGTCCGGTCATGTACATGAAGCGCCTTACGTCAAGGACGGATCATGGGTCGACCGCATCGGCAACACGTGGGTCTTCAACACGGGTCACTATATGGGAGCGCCACCTGCCCGCATCATCATGGACACCGAGGTGGGGGAAGCGGTGTGGATCTCCGCCGCAGGCAATCAACATGTCCTCTTCGATAAGGCTTTGACGCGCCCGGTGCCAGCGCTGACGGCGCTGCCAGACTGGCTTACAAGCGAGGATCTGTCTCCCGCTCTGGGCGAAGCTTGAAATCACGATCCTGATTGTGAATCAGCGTGTCCAGCACTTCACCCACCATGCCCAGATGATTGCTGTGGCCTTCAAACTGCCGCTTGATGTCCGCTAGATAGCTCGTAGCAGCGTTCAATCGCCCGGCAATGAGCCGCCCAACTTGAAATGCTATTTCCGGATTCGAACGCAGAAAGCTCGCGGCATCGTCAAACACATAGAGCTTGGCCGGCGTTAGGCCGCGCACGGTTGCCGTGTGCGGCCTGCTCAGCAAGACGGACATCTCGCCGAAGATCGCGCCGGGCTCATCGACAATCGCGACTTGCGTCTCCCCTCGCAGCACTTCGATCTCACCATCCTTCAGCACATAAAGATGTCCCGAAGTCGTGCCCTCCGACAACAACACGTCACCCGCCGCAAATTCGGCTAGCGGCGCGCCGTGACAGACTTCGAGGAGTGACTGCATGACCGCAAGCCTATCGCGGGCCTAAGGTTTGTCAAACGGACCGGCACGAGACAAAGCGCCGCGGGGTTATTGGCCGGAGAGCCAATTGTTCAAGAGCTGTTTTCCCACGTCCTCGGCCTTCAGCTTCTTTTTCTTTTTAGCCGGTTTCCGATTCTGAGTCGTCGCGTCCGCCGGAGCAGCTTGCGCATTTGGAGCCGGCGCCGCGTTCGGTTGCGGCGCCGCGTTCGGTTGCGGCGCCGCCTGGCCACCGCCAAGCAAGCCGCCGATGCCCTGGATCAGAGCATCCTGATCGACCTTGCCATCCTTAATCACGTTCGACAGCGGAGCCGCCGGTGCTGCCTGAGGATCTGGGGCCACGGCCGCAGTCCCGTCCGGCACCGCCACTGCGTTCGACTGCGGCGCCGCCTGACCACCGCCCAGCAAACCGCCGATGCCTTGGATCAGCGCATCCTGATCGACTTTGCCATCCTTGATCACGTTCGACAGCGCGTCTGCGTTTCCGCCGAGTCCCGGAATGTCTTTCAGTTCCTTTCCAAACTGCTTGTAGCGTGCAATGGCCTCAGCCGGATTTTCCAAAATGCCTTTAATATCGGGATAGATCTTCGGTTTCGCCCAGGGACCAACAATCATTACCGGCACGCCGAGCCCCGATGCCTGATTCTGGGCGCCCTGCCCCTCGAGGGAAGCCACGAGCTGCGGGTCGACGCGAAGCTTGAGCGACTTCTTGGGAATATTGACCGTGCCTGCGCCGTTGACGCGCACCAGCGGACCGACAAGGTGAATATCCTTCGTCGTGGCCTGACCCTTCGCGATCTGGAATGTCGCACCAAGGGCGGCGAAGTCGGTCTTCTCCGCAACGCTGCCCTGCCAGCCGTTGATTGCGCCCTTGCCCAGATTGCGGATCATCTTCGCAACGTTCACGCCGCGTATGGCGCCATTGGTGAACTCGATCTTGGCATTTCCACCAAGCGATCCGACCATCGCGCGCTGGCTCGCACCGACGGCACCAAGGTCGAACGAGACCGTCCCCTTACCTTCGATCTTCTCAAGCGCGGCCGCGTCTTTCAGGAATGTGTAGCCATCGAAGTTCACCAAAGAGACATTCACTCGCTGGGTCGGTGTCTTCCCGCTGGCATCGACGGCAATTGACGCATTGCCCGCACCGCCGTAGAGCCCAAACTGCGATAGGGTCGCGTTGAGCTTGCCGCCATTGAGCGTCGCTTGCAGGGCGATAGGCTGAATTTTGACCTGTTCATAGATGAGTTGCTGTGCGGTGATGTTGAACTTACCGTTCACTGCCTTCAGCACCGAGAAATCGATTTTCTCATTGCTCCAGCCCGCGTTAGCCTTCTGACCGCCGCCGCCACTTGCCGCACCGCCACTACCTTTGGAGGGCTTCGATTTCCCACCACCCTTCATGGCATTAACATTGATCGTTTTCGCGCTGAGGGCCGCGACGACATAGGGGGTTTTGTTGGCGAGATTGGCTTGAACCTGCCCTGCCAAGAC
>Ga0316192_10001098_pt1 | contig 19931 bp, 20 predicted proteins | sample MerIslwburrow_MG_FD_204931 | JGI IMG/M metagenome (GOLD analysis project Ga0316192, IMG submission 204931) | Coastal sediment microbial communities from Maine, United States - Merrow Island worm burrow | ecosystem: Environmental > Aquatic > Marine > Coastal > Sediment | place: USA: Maine...
GGCGACGGCCAGCCACAGGAATTTTCCGGTACCCCACCGAGTTCGACGAGTAACGCAAAGGATCTTTCATCCGGATCTCAAGGCGAAACCTCATTGGGTTCACCACCAATCGGGGCAAGGAACTCCGTGATTGAAACTGAAGAAGCTTTTGCGTCGAATCGGCCGGCTGAGGCCTGGAAACAAATTTCAAAGGTTATTTCAAATAAAAATCCATCTCTCGCCGTCAATCTGGCAAAGTGCAAATTAAAGAAAATAGAGGACCATCGACTGGAAATCGAAGTGCCCGGTAATGGAATTACATTGAAGATGATCCAGCGAGAAAAAAACATGGCGGCGTTGCGGCAGGTCTGTGCGGATGTGTTGGGCAGTCAAAAAGATATCCAATTGACGTCCGGAACAGGGCCGGATGATAGTTATCAAAAAAAAAAGTCTCACGACAATGAACTCAAAAAAAAGGCGCTCAGCCATCCATTGGTGGCGGATGCCGTTGAAATTTTCGATGGTAAGCTAGTTGATGTGAAGCTCCTTTAGGTGCTTAGTCCATTTTTTCTGACAACATATTGTTAGGAAATGAAGGATTCAGGTTTCAGCAATTAAAAAATTTCAAATAACAAATACCAAATAAATCACAATGACCAAAATTCAAATCCCAAACAATTGGCCTTTGAACTTACTTCAGATTTGGATATTGTAATTTGGAATTTATTTGTAATTTGTTGCTTGTATTTTGTTATTTCCGGTTTGTCCGGGTTTAGGTCCTTATAGGGTTTTATTCTAACAGAAAACAATATGACTCAATCATAGTCTTTAATCTAAGGAGGTTCATCTATGAAGGGTATGGGAAATATGATGAAGCAGGCCCAGAAGCTTCAATCAAAAATGATGAAAATGCAGGAAGAACTGGCTGAAAAGACGGTTGAATCCAGTTCCGGCGGTGGTATGGTCCAAGTTGTTGCCAACGGCCGGCAGCAGGTTGTATCGATTCATATCGAAAAAGAGGTCGTCGATCCGGATGATGTCGAAATGCTTCAAGATCTTGTTCTGGCGGCGGTCAACGATTCTTTGGCAAAGGCCCAAGAAATGGTCAGCGGCGAAATGAGCAAGTTGACCGGCGGGCTGAATATACCGGGATTAACGTGATCCGCGTTGCGGGTTACGGGTTGCGCGTTGCGGGTTACGAGTTGCGGGTTGCGGGTTGCGGATTTCAGGAGAACGACAGTCATTAAATCAGCCTGGGGCAGCGTAACGAATTTATTTATATCAGACCAAGGTTGAGCGGTTCAGGGTTGAAAAACTCCTAACCAGCTCCTATCAAAGGGATTCAGCCTTTTTGTGTTAATAACGCCTTATCACCCAATGGGTGACATCAGGTATTTTGGATTTCGATCAATATAGTATGCAGTTTCAAACTGTTGTAACCTTTGAACCTTGAACCCTGAACCTGGAACCGATCAGTTTAGGTTAGACTTAGTCTGGTTGACGCGTATTACAATTGCTATAGATCATTTGGGACAATTTAACTGGGAACCATAAACGTTGAACCACTCAACCTAGATTACACATTTTAGGCATCTCCCTATGGGCTATTATCCAGCTTCGATTCAGAATTTGATAAAAAATATTGCCAAATTACCGGGCATCGGTGAAAAAACAGCCGAGCGTCTGGCCATGCACATCCTGCGTGCACCTCGACATGAAGCCGAGCAATTGGCGCAAAGCATTTTAAATATCAAAGATAAAGTCAGATTTTGCACCCGCTGTTTCGCTTTAAGTGACGGTGATTTATGCAACCTGTGCAGCGATCCGGCCAGAGATCCGTCGCTTTTATGTGTGGTCGAACAACCGGCGGATATGGTGGCCGTTGAAAAATCCGGTGCTTTTCGTGGAATGTATCACATTCTCTCGGGCGTGCTGTCACCCATGAACGGCGTCGGTCCCGAAAATATCCGGATTCGAGAACTGATGGCCAGGGTTCAGAAAGATCAGGTTAAAGAGGTTGTGCTGGCAACGAGTACCACCGTTGAGGGCGAGGCCACTGCTTCATATGTCGCTCAGCTCCTTGAGAAGCATCGGATTAAAGTAACCCGGATCGCCTCGGGGGTTCCTATGGGGGGGGATCTTAAGTATGTGGACCAGGTTACGCTGAAAAAAGCCATGGATACCCGTCATGCCCTCTGATTGCATCGGACCACAAGCGCTGTTTGAATGCCGCCGGTGCGGTGATTGCTGCAAAGGATTTGGCGGCACCTATCTTACCGATGAAGATATCGAAGCCATCTCCCGTTATACCGGCCTTCATCCTGAAAAACTGATTGCCCGCTATTGCAGCCGTTCCGGCTCAAAGCTGGTATTGGCTCAACGGTTGGACGGTCGTTGCATTTTCTGGGATGAACTTTGCACGATTCATCCGGTCAAGCCGCGGATGTGCCGGAAATGGCCTTTCATTGAGAGTATTCTGGTGGATGCTGATAACTGGCTGATCATGGCCGATTCCTGTCCCGGAATTCAGACCGATGTCCCCCTCGACGCAGTCCAAAAATATGTGAAAAAGATCCTGGGAGAAGACTAACTAAATATATTTGAAATTTGCTCCCATTTTGAATCAACGTTGATCATTGCTTCCACGATTAGGGTAGTGCGAGCGTTCAGAGTTCAGGAGCGAGGATCCTCCCTGTGCTGCACCCCTGAACACTCATATGAAACTTCATTTAATTAGACAGGATTTACGGGATTAACAGGATATTTCTGGTCTAGTATCGTTTTTTATATCCTGTCCATCCTGTTGATCCTGTCAGGAAATGAGACGTTTATGCTTTTAAGTTTTTTATTCGATCAAACTGGCCGCTTTATAGGCCAGCGGCGGCGCTGAACACTCAAAATACTTATTGTTTGCAATCCCCAATCGAAATTGTTTGACACATTTAGTCAAAAATACGGCATGTAAGAAGCTTATGAACCAATTGGACGACAAGACCAAAACAAAAGAGGGACTGGTCCGTGAATTGGCCGAGATGAAGCTGCTGATCGAGCAGGCAGAGTCGGGGCAACGGCATGCTGAAAAGGCCCTTCGTGAAATCCAGCCGCAGCTTCAGCAGGCCCAGAAGATGGAAACCCTGGGAACACTGGTGGCCGGCGTGGCCCATGAAATCAACAATCCGATTAACCTGATAATGTACAACATCCCTCTTCTGAAAAAAATATGGGTTGATTTCCTACCGCTCCTGATGGAAAGAAGGCAAAGAGAGCCGGAACGAAAATTTGGCGGCTTTGACTATGACTTCTTGGCGGATAATCTGAGTCAACTCGTCGTCGACATTGAGATGGCTGCCCAGCGTATCGCCAAAACAGTCTCCGATCTGAAAAATTATTCACGGCAGTCCAATGTCGCCGAAAAGGTGCCGCTGCAAGTCAACCGCGCCGTGAAAAACGCCTTGCGACTGGCCCAAACCACCCTGCGTGCATCGGACGTGAAAATTAAGCTCAACCTGGCGGATGATCTTCCCGACATTGAAGGTAATCTTCAGAGCATCGAACAGATCATTTTAAATATTACCATCAACGCCGTCCATGCTGTTCATCACAACCGGGGAGAGATCGAAATTACAACGGGTCTGAGAATCAAAGACGGAATGATCTATATCCGCATCACCGATAATGGCCGGGGCATTTCTCCGGAAATCTCTGATAAAATTTTTTTGCCGTTTGTAACGGACAAACAATCCGAAGGTGGCACCGGTCTCGGGCTTTCCGTTACCTATTCTCTGGTCAAGGCCCATGATGGTAAAATTGACTTTGAGACCAGCCGGGACCGGGGAACTTCATTTAATGTTTACTTGCCGACACTGTTAAAACACCGGGCTGCCAAAATTCTGGTGGTGGATGATGACGATGCCATTCGTGAGCTTCTCATCGAGGCACTTACCATGGATCGGAAGTATCTGGTGAAAGAGGCATCCAATGGCACTGAAGCATTGATAAAGCTGGGGACTTATCGCCCGGACCTTCTTATCCTGGATATATTCATGCCGGAAATGGATGGACTGGAGGTGTGCCGTAGTATTTGCCGTGAACCTGCGTTGTCGGATTTAAAGGTTATCATTACTACCGGACATCCGGATCACCCCAAACTTGATGAAGTCGTTAAACTGGGTTTTACCAATATCCTGTCGAAGCCTTTTGATTTGCTTCATTTGGTTAAGGATATCGAAAAGATCCTGGGCGGGTAAGGAAAGGGTACTAGGCACTGGGTATTCGGTATTGGTGTATATTGGAAATTGGGGCATATTTCATATGCCTTCGTAAATAGATAGAACCTTACCTTCGATGTTCGATATTCATTATTCGATATTCGGTTTTTTATTGAGTCAGCAAAGCCCAAGTCACATTTTCGATTAAACTATCCTTTTTTTGACCCGGCGGTTGGGCTGATTCCAAATATCAGATACCCAGTACCAAATACCACCTCAATTGAGTTTAACTCAATTGAAGTTAAATCTTCCCTTTGATATATATATCCCTTTTCGGATAGGGAATCTCGATTCCCTGCTCATCAAACGCAGTTTTAACCCGGTCGGTGATATATGAAATCGTGCGCATGCGTTTGCGGGCGTCATCGATCCATACCCTCAGTTGCAGGTCGACCGAAGAATCCCCAAAATTTCTCACCACTACAACCGGTGGTGGCTCTTTTGCCACCCATTCGGCCGAATCTGCCACGTTGAGAATGATATCTTTGGCCGTTTGCATTTCGGCATCATAGGCGATCCCGATATTGATGCGTAACCGTATTTTTTCCGTAATGGTGGTGTAATTGATGATGTCGCGCACCATGATTTCATTGTTGGGAATGATGATGACGATGTTATCCGTGGTCTTAATTTTGGTCGCCCGCAACCCGATATCGATCACATCTCCCCAGGTTGCGGTCCCCGCCGGTGCACTCCAGACTTCGATGCGATCGCCTACTTCAAAAGGTCGATCAATGATTAGCAGTATGCCGGCGATTAGATTGGACAAGGTGTCTTTGGCCGCAAAACCGATCGCCACCCCCGCCACACCGGCACCGGCAATAAACGGCACAACATTAACGCCCAAAAGGTCCAGGGCAATGATAATGGCCGTGGCCAATATAATGATTCCGGAAAATCTGGCCAACAACTCGAAGACAATATCATCAATTTTGCTTTCAGTTCGATGGGCAATTTTTTTCTGAAGATAACCGATGGCGATAACGAGGAAATTTTTAGCCGGTATTGCCAGAAAAATAATGAGCAGTGCATGAAAGATCTTCTCCAGTATCGGAGCCCGAGTCAATCGAAAAAGATAGGTACCGGCTACAAACACCAAGGCTAAAAACATGACCCGGCGAATGAGTTTAAAGACCTGGGTATTGATCTGAATAAATTCATACTTGCTGATTCGCTTCTCCACAAAATGAAGCAACCCTCTTAAAATCATCCAGGCAACAAAAAACCCCGCGACAACAAGGATAATATGATAGGCGGTAACCAAGTAGGGCGGACCGTCGGGGAGTCGTGTTTGGAGTTCGGATATAAATGCAAAAAATCGGTTCATGGAGTCATCTAATTTTGGATTGGGGGTTCGGATTTAGGCCTTTAGCAGGATTTATTTGATGACATGTTGTAAGAAGATTGAGGCTTCAGGTGTCGGGTGTCAGGGAAAGGAGATGTTAGAGCCTGAATCCTGACACCCGACACCTGAAACCAAATAAATTATTTTTGTGTTTGCTGCCCTTAAATGGCCACTTTCCCCGAGCGCGGTCAGGGAAAAAGCTCTGGTAAACTTTCACTGTTCCTCAGATCCAAAACTGGCCTTAAGGAATTCCCGGTTCAGGCGTGCAATGTTGACAATGGAAATTTCTTTGGGGCATTCAACTTGGCACTCTCTTTCATTGGTACAATTGCCGAAGCCCAGCGCGTCCATGGTCCGCAGCATGTCGATGGCACGTTTAGCGGCCTCCGGCCGTCCCTGGGGCAGCAACGCCAGATGAGAAATTTTGGCTCCGGTAAACAGCATGGCTGCTGCATTGGGACACGCCGCCACACAGGCACCGCACCCGATGCAAGCTGCGGCATCCATGGCTTTTTCAGCATCGGCCTGGGGAACGACGACAGCATTGCCGTCCGGTGCGCCGCCGGTATTCACCGATATATATCCGCCGGTTTGGATAATCGTATCAAATGCGCTGCGATCCACAACCAGATCTTTAATGATGGGAAAGGCCCTGGCACGCCAAGGCTCAATGACAATGGTATCACCGTCTGAAAAATGCCGCATATGCAGTTGACACAAGGTTGTGCCTTTCTCAGGCCCATGGGGACGCCCGTTGATCACTATCCCGCACATTCCGCAGATGCCTTCCCGGCAGTCATGGTCAAAAGCGACGGGGTCCTTGCCCTCCATTGTCAATTTTTCATTAATGACATCTAGCATTTCAAGAAACGACATATCGGTAGAGATATCGGCAGCCTGAAATGTTGCAAGTGTGCCTTTGGCACCAGGTCCGTTTTGCCGCCATATTTTCAATGTCAAATTGATGGTTTTTGTCACTTGTAACTCCTTTGGGTCAGTTCAACATTCTCAAAGACCAGGGGTTCTTTGTGGAGTTGCTCCTTGTCGGTATCACCGGTAAATTCCCATGCCGCCACATGACAAAAATTTTCGTCATCGCGCCTGGCTTCGTGTGCCTCGGTTTGAAATGCCTCGTTAAAATGCCCACCGCAGGATTCCTGGCGGGACAGCGCATCCATGATCATCAAGTCGGCAAAATCAAGAAAATCCGCCACACGTCCGGCTCTTTCCAAGCTCTGGTTGAAATCTTTGCCGGATCCCGGCACAATTACATCTTTCCAGAATTCTCCCCGCAAATGTTCAATGAGATTGCGAGCCATTTCAAGCCCTTCATTGTTGCGGGCCATACCGCAGTATTCCCACATGACCATACCCAATTCTTTGTGAAAGTCGTCCACGGTGCGTTTGCCCTTTATGGAGAGCAGGGCCTCGATGCGAGAATGCGCATCACTTTCAGCCGCTTTGAATTCGGTATGCTCGGTGGTAACGGACGCTAATTCCGTACCTGCCAGATACCCGCCGATGGTATAGGGTAGGATAAAATATCCGTCTGCCAGACCTTGCATGAGAGCACTCGCACCGAGACGATTGGCCCCATGGTCAGAAAAGTTGGCTTCTCCCAGTACAAAAAGCCCATCAATTGTGCTCATCAGGTTGTAGTCCACCCAGAGCCCTCCCATGGTGTAGTGAACGGCCGGATAAATCATCATGGGCGTCTCATAAGGATTTTCGCCGGTAATTTTCTCGTACATTTGAAAGAGATTGCCATATTTTTTTTCTATCACCGCTTTGGTGTCGCGTTCGATGGCATCTGCAAAGTCAAGATAAACCGCCAGTCCCGTATCACCGACGCCTTTTCCCAGATCACACTGCTCTTTGGCATTGCGAGAAGCGACATCACGCGGCACCAGATTACCAAAACTCGGATATTTTTCTTCTAAAAAATAATCTCTTTGCGCTTCCGGAATTTGTTCCGGGGGCTTTTTGTCGATGGGATTTTTCGGCACCCACACGCGGCCGTCATTTCGCAGGCTTTCACTCATCAGGGTCAGTTTGGACTGATAGGTACCATGAACCGGAATACAAGTCGGATGAATCTGGGTGAAACACGGATTTGCAAAAAAGGCGCCTTTCCGATGGGCTCGGTAAGCTGCGGTTGCATTGGAGGTCATGGCATTGGTTGAAAGGAAAAATACATTGCCGTAACCTCCCGTACACAAAACGACGGCATGGGCTTCATGGCGTTCAAGGTCCCCGTTAATCAGGTTGCGAACCACAATTCCTCTGGCCTGGCCGTTAATCACGACGAGCTCCAACATTTCACGGCGCGCAAACAGTTGGACCTTTCCGGCCGCTACTTGGCGGGATAAGGCGCTATAAGCTCCTATTAGCAGTTGTTGCCCCGTTTGTCCTCTGGCGTAAAAAGTGCGGGAAACCTGGGCACCGCCAAATGACCGATTGGCCAGCAGGCCACCGTAATCCCGCGCAAACGGGATCCCCTGGGCAACGCAGTGATCGATAATATGATTGCTGACCTGGGCCAGACGGTACACGTTGGCCTCTCTGGCTCTAAAATCTCCGCCCTTTATGGTGTCATAAAATAATCGCCAGATGCTGTCTCCATCATTTGGATAGTTTTTGGCGGCATTAATGCCTCCCTGGGCGGCGATGCTGTGCGCACGACGGGGACTGTCCTGAATGCAAAAAGTTTTTACATTGTAGCCCAATTCTGCCAGGGTTGCGGATGCGGAACCACCGGCCAGGCCGGTGCCGACCACAATGATTTCAAATTTTCGCTTGTTGGCCGGATTGACCAGTTTTAATTCAAAAAGATGTCGATCCCATTTTTCTGCCAGGGGTCCCCCGGGAATTTTTGCGTCAAGCAGCATGATTTTTCCTTTCTAACCCGCAACATAAATGTATATCGGCAGCAGACCGAAACCGATTCCTACAGCCAGGCTGAAAAAAATACTGAACACCATGATAAGCGGCATGTACTTAGGATGATTGGCGCCGATGGTCTGGAAGGCACTCCAAAACCCGTGGCTGACATGCACGGCCACTACAATCATGGCAACGATATAAATGAAAACGTAGAGCGGGCTTTCAAAGGTTTGCGAAACGATTTGATAGATGGTCACATTACTTTTATCCACAAAGTGGAAGTTAATCAGATGCATAATAACAAAGGCCAGTAAAACAATACCGGTATACGGCATGGTGGCGGAACCGATGGTGCGCCCCCCCGCCCATTTGTTGACGACATATCTGCCGGGCCGGGCCTTGAAGTTTTGGTAGAACAGGGTGAGCCCTGTACCAATGTGTACAATGGCAAAAATCACAAGCCCCCATTCCATAAAAGTGATCAGCGGTCCCAGCGCATGGAGATGTTCAGCATACGAGTTAAAAGCATCCTTTCCTCCGTAAATCGTCAGATTACCGGCGAGATGTCCGGCCAGGAATCCACAAAATCCAAGGCCGGTGAGGGCCATTATTAGTTTTTTGCCGATGGAAGACCAGAGGGCTCGCTTTATCCAGTTCATTTTGTTCTCCCTGTTTTCGTTGGAAAACCCATTAGGTCATATAAAAGATTCAATTTTTAATAATTTCCGGTTTGCCTGTCAACAGAATTGTTACGCCGGCCGAAGGAAAGACAACGCAGTAGTTTTACCATAGGCTGGTGAAAATGATACTTTTTTTTAAAAGATTATTCTCAATTATTCGTCGCGCCACCACTCATCGCGACAGGTATCCATGACGGCGCGTGCGATTTTCTGACCGGTTTCAGTCTCAAGCCGGCCGATCACATTCCCGATCCAGGTTTCGGGTGGTTTATATCCTATATCCTTCAGATCCTTTAACTCCAGAATAAGCGCGAGCTGATCGGCATCATGGGCGAGTTTGGCTTCCAGGGAACGGCCGTCGCTAAATTCCTTGAAAAGATCGGTCAGATCCTGTCCAAAAGCTAGACCCTTGATTGTGTCCCCAAGCGCCTTGGATTCGTCGGCCTTGAGGTATTTTTTATTTACGGTGTTGAGATCCCCGATCCTGGCTTCCGGCAGATCATGGATCAGACACATGCTGATTAATCTCATAGCGTCAACATCCGGTTCCATGCGCGACATCACGTAGGCGATAAACGTTACGCTGAAACAATGTTCAGCAACAGATTCGTTGCCGGCACCCAGGAATTGGTATCCCGACCTGGGAATTTCTTTTAGCATTTTGGCCTCAAACAATAAATTGGCAATGTTTTTCATACGCATCCTCTGTCAACGGGTTGGTTGGATCGTCATTCATAAATGCCGCCGGCCTCGAAGGCAAGCTTAAAATCTCAATCGGGACCTACAGAATTCAAATATGTTGACACTCTTCTCATTTCTGATATAAGTAAAGATATATCGGAATTTCTACAATTTATTGGAATAACGATGCTTTTTGCGGTCATTGTCTCTGTGAACCCCATAGAACGTCGGCCTCCGGCTCGTAGAGCCTAAGCCTACGCCTCGGAGAGAATAGTGGAATATTGAAAGACTGGGTATGAAAGGCGGAAAAAGGTCTATTCCACAAAAAATGTTGAATCCACCTTCTTTGATGATGCTCACCGGTCATATCATCCCATTAAACCATGCGTTTCAATATAGAATATTTGCGTTGCGTCTTGCTATTGTTGATGCCAACATTCAATTAATGTCCGTTTGCGGCCGGTGAGTGACGCGAGTTGAATTGAACAGAAAGTTATTTCACTTGTTTACTGTATATTTATTCTTATATTCCAGATTACAAAAGAAGAACATCTTCCATTCATTAAAAAAATAACGGAGTGTTATATGCCGGTTGCCCAAATTGACTTGATTCATATGATTGGAAATGCCAGCCTCATCGTTCAATTGGTTCTGGTTTTGCTGCTGTTTTTTTCCGTTACCTCATGGGCAATCATATTAATCAAATATCGATATATCAAAAAGGCATTCAAACAGTCCGCAGAATTCACTGAATTTTTTTGGAAAAGCCGGGACTTGTCTAACGCCTTTTCAAGGGCCAAGCAGCTTCATGGAAGTCCGGTTGCCAGAATATTTCGTATCGGCTATGTAGAACTAAAAAAGACGAGTCAGTCCGGTGACGCACACCAGGCGCAATCATCCGAGGAAAACGAAGACAGTCCTTCTTTTGGTACGAGATTCAGTGGAATGGGCAATGTAAATCGGGCCTTACGCCGGGCCACAAACACAGAGATGACCCGCCTGACTCAGATGGTTCCCTTTTTGGCAACCACCGGAAACACGACGCCATTCATCGGTTTGTTTGGAACGGTGTGGGGAATCATGAATTCTTTCAGCGGAATCGGTCAGCGAGGATCCGCCAGCCTGGCGGTGGTCGCACCCGGTATTTCCGAGGCGCTCGTGGCCACTGCTGCGGGACTGGCAGCCGCCATACCGGCGGTCATCGCCTTTAATTTTTTTATGAATAAAATCCGAATTGTCGAGACTGAAATGCAGAGTTTTTCGGCAGATTTTCTCAACATCATCGAGCGCGATATTTTGCGGATCGAGAGGAGATAATAATGGCCCACGCAGGGAATCAGCGGGAGCTCATGTCTGACATTAATGTCACCCCATTTGTGGATGTCATGCTAGTTCTCTTGATTATTTTCATGGTCACCGCGCCCATGATGGTAGAAGGGTTAAACGTCGATTTGCCTGAAGCAACCGCCAAGCCGCTAGACTCCGAAAAAGAACATCTTGTCATTACGATCGACAATAACCAACTGGTTTATATCAACGATTTTAAGATTGACGTCGAATTTTTGGGCGAAAAATTGAATAAAATGCTTCAAGGCCGCAGCGATCGGCAAGTTTATCTCAAAGCCGACAAGAAGATTCCATACGGGATCGTTGTTCAGGTGATGGCGGAAATTAAAAACGCCGGCATCGAACAGTTGGGCATGATCACCGAACCGGCGGACCCGAAAAAGAGAAGCGACGCGCAAAAAGCAAAAAGTTGATGAAAAGAAACATACATTTGCAGGCGTATCCGTTTGGGATGGGAACTGATTCGCGTACCATACTGGTTTACTTTGGAATTTCACTTTTCATTCATCTAAGTTTTATCGGGTACATCATATTTTTACCAGAATCGGCCCCCAGGCGGCGGTTCTCACCCGGATCGATTAACGTCAGTTTGGTATCGTTGCCCGGTCCCCCGGCGGCTGCACCGGCGCCGGCTGCCAAATCTGAAGCCAAGGCTGTGGTCACGCCGAAACCCGAGGTAAAAAAGACCGCCAAGGCGCCGGTCATTAAAGCGCCGCCGCCCCAGCAGCCTGCGGTTGCAGCCGAGCCCAAAAAGACGGTTTCACTGGCGCCTGTAAAACAAAAATGGAAGGCCAAGAAATCCCTTAAGAAAAAGACTCTGGATCGTCGGAAATTGATTGATCAAGCCGTGTCCGGGGTTCAAAAAAAAGTTGAGAAATCTCAATCCGACTCCGTCAATCAAGCCATCGAAGCTTTAAAAAAAAAGGTTGCACAGACCGAGGCAAAACCCTCACAAACAGATCAGAGCGTCAGAGCTGCGACCGGTGTGGGTGTGCCCGGAGGGACGGGATCCGGTGGTCAGCGAGCTCTGGAACTTATAGACATTTATAAAATTGAAGTTGCATTTCAGGTGGAAAGACAATGGGCGTTTTCCGAGCAACTGGCCGGAGACGGCCAGGCCTTGCAGTCCCTGCTGGTGTTCAGGGTGTTGCCAAGCGGCGAGATCACCGATATCAGGTTTACCGAGCGATCCGGTAATTCATATCTGGATGAGTCGGCATACAAGGCTGTCGTCAAGGCCAGCCCGGTCTCACCGCATCCCGAAGGGGTCCGGGAATTGTATGTGACGGTGGCGCTCAGATTTACGCCCCAAGGCATCAAATAGGTGCTGCCTGAAGGGGAGAAAGTTAAAATTTGACGCGATTGACGCGTCATACTATTGTTAGCGACCAGTTAGAGCACTTTAACCGGGAACCTTGAACATTGAACCGCGCAGCCTATTTAAAAATAGCAGGGATATCGGAATGATCTTTCGTTGTTTGCAACGCATCGCGTATATAATCATTAGCTGTATTTTGATTGCTTCCGGATCGAGTTTTGCCCAAAGCGGCATCGATCCTTATGATTATATAGACATCAGCAACCCTTTTTTAAGGAAAATCCCGCTGGCAATTCCATTGTTCAAAAATGAAACCGGAACAACGGAAGAAGCCCGATTGTCGAAAACATCAGCCGATTTGCTTGCTGACAGCCTTGAATTTACCGGATATTTTAAAATACTTGATCGCCGGGCGTTTCTTTTCGATCCGCAATCCGATGGAATTCTGACTCCCCAGATCAACTTTTCAAATTGGACCGTTGTTGGGGCAGAACTCCTGATTACGGGCCTTTTTAAGGAAAACAACGGAAACATTGCAATGGAACTTCGCCTTTTCGACACGTTCAAGGGGCAGCGTATACTGGGTAAAAAATATTCCGGCAAGACGGTCGATCAGCGCAGGATCATACATCGATTTTGCAGTGAGGTAATGCAATATCTAAATGGCAGCAAGGGCGTGTTCGCCAGCAAAATCGCATTCGTTTCCAACGGTTCCGGTAATAAAGAGATTTACAGTTGTGAGTTTGATGGTTACGATCCTCGGCAAATGACTCGCAATCATTCAATTACCCTATTTCCAGCGTGGTCGTCAAACGGACGATATCTGGCCTATACATCCTACAAGCAGGGTAAACCCGATCTGTTCATAAAAAACCTGCCGGAAATGCAGGAAACATCCATTGACAGAAAAGGCCTTAATATAACGCCGGCGTGGGTCCCGGGAAAATTCGAGCTGGCGGCAACACTTTCCTTCTCAGGTGATCAGGAAATTTATCTGTTGACTGGGTCGGGTAAAATTATTAAAAGATTAACAAACATGCGGGGCAGCGATATATCTCCCACGTGGTCACCGGACGGCAAGAAATTTGCCTTCGTTTCCAATCGATCGGGAAACCCTCAGGTTTACATACAGGATGTGGTCTCCGGCAAAGTAAGAAGACTAACCTACGAGGGCAATTACAACACACAGCCAAGCTGGTCCCCTCGCGGTGATAAAATTGCATATGCGTCGTTTGGAGACAATCGCCATAATATTTATGCGATTGATATCGAAGGTCGGCAACCACTCCAATTGACCTATGAATCAGGAGATAATGAAGCACCATCATGGTCGCCCGACGGGAGCCTGATTGTCTTCAGTTCAACCCGTGAGGGACCTTCTCGAATATATGTAATGACTGCATCTGGAACCGATCAGCGTCGTTTACTGACGCTGAACGGAGAGCAGACAAACCCAAAGTGGTCGATGAACGATTTCAAAAACTGAAGTGTTTCCAAATGCGAAAGGAGGAAAAATGCAAAAGAAGAAATGGATTTATTTGGCGATGTTGTTTGTAGTTCCTGGATTCCTGTTTACCGTTTCATGTCAAAAGAAGTTGGTCGATGCAACACCGGAACCTGTCGTCGTGGAAGAGGTGAAAGAAGAAGTCGTCGTGGAAGAGGAAGTTGTGGTTGCGCCGGAGCCTAAAATTTCGGATATGGTGATGCAGGAAGATGTTTATTTCGAGTTTGATAAATCGATCCTGACACCGGCCGCGCAGGATAATCTGATGCAAAAGGCTGAATGGCTGCGTGAGAATCCCGATGCGATGGCAACGATCGAAGGCCATTGTGATGATCGTGGTACCAATGAGTACAACCTTGCATTGGGTGATCGGCGAGCAGAGAGTGCCAGAGCATTTCTGGTGGATTTAGGCATTGATGCTTCCCGGTTGACGACCATCAGCTATGGCGAAGAACGACCGGTCGATCCCAGACAAAATGAAGAAGCCTGGGCCAAAAACAGACGGGGCCATTTTGTAGTTAATTAGCTTCGGAGTATTCTCTCCTTCGAGACACTGCCTTGCTTGACTGCAGCTGAATATATAATTGCGGGTGGAGAGCTCCTAATTAAACGAAAAGGCGGCAGGCGTCGGCCTGGCCGACGCTTGCTGTCACGTTGAATCATGCCTGGTATGGGCGACAGGCTGTGTTTCGGTGAGTGGACTCATTGTTCATTGATCTACTCCAAATGAGCTAAACGCCGATGGGTAGTCGTCAGTTATTGGTTACTGGTTAATCGTTTCAGAAAACTGTAAAATTTCAATACTAGGTTGTGACTGCCATGAAATCAGCCATAATAACCAATGTGGTGTGTTTTTTGCTTTTGTCCGGCTGTGTTTCCCAGAACGAATTGACATCCCTCGACACACGCATCAGTGAACTGGAATTTCGCAACGCGGAGGCCAGAAAAAACAGCCAACTGCTAAAATCCGGTTTGGAAAATCGAGAGGGTGAAGAGCAGGCATTAAGACAACAGGCAGCTTCGCTGCGGGCGAAAATGGATACGCTCAATGGGGAAATGCGAACCTTAACCGGCAGAATCGAGGAAATCGAATATCTGCTTAAACGACAAACACAAGTAGATGCGGAATCTGTGACAGCCAAAGAGGAGCAGATCGGCAGGCTGGCGAAAACCACAAAATCCAATGATGATCGCATTTATCGGATCGAACAGTATTTAAATTTCGAGCCATCCAAGCAAGTTCCGCCGACCGAGAAGCCTGCTGAGGATTCAACTGCAACGGCAGTGGCACCAGCCGCCGAGGCCAAACAGGAGCTGCCGGAGGATAAAATCTACCGGACGGCGAAACTGGCCTTCGATCAGGGAGATTCCGGTGCCGCCAGAAAGAAATTTGAAGAACTCATTCAGCGGTTTCCCAATTCAGAGCGCGCCGACAATGCCCAGTTCTGGATCGGTGAAATCTATTATCGCGAAAAATGGTACGAAAAAGCCATTCTCGAGTATCAGAAGGTGATCGAAAAGTATCCCAAGGGCAATAAAGTGCCGGCATCGCTTCTGAAACAAGGACTAGCATTTTCTAATTTGGGTGATAAATCCAATTCCCGTTTGATCCTGGAAGAGCTCATCAAAAAGTACCCAAAATCAAATGAAGCCAAGATCGCCAAAGATAAAGTGAAGGATCTTTGATAAACGTAATAATTGACCCCAATATTGCAACGTTGGGGTTGAGCGTGATTTGAACATAGGAATGACAACGATCATCGGTATAGATCCCGGCCTCGCAGCAACCGGGGTCGGGATCATTCGAGGAAATGGTTTAAAGATCGAAGGCTACTCCTTTGGTAGTATCAGCACCTCTAAAAACAATTCTTTACCAAGCCGCCTCGATCATATCTTTTCAAAACTCCTTCAAATATTAAACGATGAAAATCCTGACTTATTGGTGGTGGAAGATGTATTTTCACTAGCCAAATATCCAAAGTCCGGAATTACCCTGGGGCAAGTGGCAGGTGTCGTAATGCTTGCCGGATGCCGTGCAGGTGTGTCATCGATCGAAATCCCCGTGCGCGAAGCAAAACAGGTATTAACCGGCAACGGGAATGCCAGTAAAAAGCAACTGGAAGAAGCTGTTCGCCGTCGATTAAACCACAACACACCCATAAAACCTGATCATGCCTCCGATGCAGTCGGATTAGCACTGATCGGTTTTTATCGATACAATGATCGGTTATCTCGAAGGTAAAATTTTAAAAAAGGAAGAAGACCGCGTATTGGTCCTTGCCAACCAGATAGGATACGAGGTGCTGCTCCCTGCCATTGTAATGAAGTCTTTGCAAACTAAAAATATCGGTGCAGAAATTTCGCTTTATATTTTTTTCCAACAAACCGAACGGCAGCCAAAACCGGTCTTGATCGGTTTCAACCTTGAAGTTGAAAAAGAATTTTTCCAACATTTTATTTCAGTGGAAGCTATCGGTCCACTGAAAGCCGTGCGAGCATTAAGCATTCCCGTGCGTGAGATCGCCACTGCCATCGAATCCGGAGATATTAACCAACTTGCTCAGTTAAAAGGTATTGGACGGAGGACCGCACAAAAGATAGTCGCCACATTAGAAGGCAAAATGGGGAAATTCGCTTTGATCCGCTCGGATGAATATGGGAAGGCTCCTCCTGTCGAAGATTTTTCAAAACAGGTACTGGATGTTATGATTAAACAGCTCGGCCACCGGGCTGCCGATGCCAGACGGATGATTGACAAGGCATTAAAAGGCAACCCCTCCATAACTACAGCGGAAGCGCTATTTGATGAAGTCTACCGCAGCGAAAGATTGGATGGAAATTGAATTAGATTTAAAAATCCTCAATAGCGGTGAGATAGCAACTAAGCCAACATTGCCCTTTAACCATGCGAGAATTTTAGACGATGTCCGATGACATAATTTCATATTCGTCCGACAACCAGGGCCTGGTAGCCGGTGCACCCTTACCTGAAGATAAGGATGCCGAAATATTATCTCTGCGACCGGAAAGACTGGCCGACTATGTCGGACAGACCGAAGTGGTGGAAACGCTGAAAATTGCCATTGAAGCGGCGATGCAGCGGGGCGAACCCATCGATCACGTGCTTTTGCATGGCCCACCGGGTCTTGGGAAAACGACCCTGGCCCACATCATTGCCAACGAGATGGGAGGGAATCTTACCATTACGTCCGGTCCGGCGCTGGAGAAAGGCGGTGATCTGATCGGACTGCTCACCCATTTAGAGAGTAACGACATTTTGTTTATCGATGAAATTCATCGAACGCCTAAATCTGTTGAGGAATTGCTCTATCCCGCCATGGAAGATTTTGCCATTGATTTCGTCTTCGATAAAGGCGTGCATGCCCGCAGCCATCGCTTTCAATTGAAACGCTTTGCGCTGGTAGGCGCCACGACACGAGTTGGTCTGCTGTCCGCTCCGCTGCGGGACCGCTTTGGCATTTTCAGAAATCTGGATTTTTATGCCGAGTCCGATCTGGTGAAAATCACACGACGTTCGGCCGCACTGCTTGGCGTCGCCATTGATGATGAAGGCGCTGTAACACTTGCCCAGCGGTCCCGGGGAACGCCCAGAATTGTCAACCGGCTTCTTAAACGCGTGCGAGACTACACCCAGGTTAGAGCAGACGGCACCATCACGACGGGTACGGTTTCTGCCGCTTTGAAGCTCGAAGGTGTTGATGAAAAGGGATTGACTGATCTGGACCGGAATTACTTGAATACAATTATTAAGTTTTACCATGGCGGTCCTGTCGGGATCGAGGCCATTGCGGCAACGCTTCAGGAAGAATCCGACACGCTGGTGGATATTGTCGAACCATATCTTTTGAAACTCGGCTTCATCACGAGAACTTCATCCGGCCGGAAAGCCTCCGAGGCTGCCTTCAGACACCTGGGTTTTAAGGTTCAGGCGAAGATGTTTTCGTGAGTATGGGTTCAGCGGTTCAAGGTTCAGAGGTTCAGGGTTCAAGGGTTTGAAGGTTCAGGATCTACGTTCATTTCTTAAAACAACCCTGAACGGTGAACCCGGAACCTTAAAACGGTATAGTAATAACATGTCCATTATCACACTGCTGACAGATTTCGGTATGGGTGCCGAGTATGCGGGTCTGATGAAAGGGGTCATCTTATCCATCAATCCCTCAGCGGCTATCGTCGATATCACCCACCAGATCGACAGCCAAGACATCGTGCAGGCCGCGTTTATGATTTGCTCATCGTATGAATACTTCCCGGACGGTACCGTGCATCTGATTGTTGTAGACCCTGGTGTCGGCAGTGAGCGATCTTTACTGGCCTTTGAAATGAAGAAGCAATTTTTCATAGCTCCTGATAACGGGGTACTCACCCTTTTATTCAACGAGCGAAAAACCACTGCCCTTATTCGCATAACGAGCGCCAAATATTTTTTAACTTCTGTCAGCCAAACATTTCACGGCAGAGATATTATTGCTCCGGTGGGTGCCCATCTTTCCGTCGGTCTCGATGTAAGAAAGCTGGGCAATGAAATATGCCTGCAGGATGCGGTTCACCTTGACAATTTGTGTGCACATTATTCAGAAAACGGTGAGCTTGTTGGAAAGATTGTTACCGTGGATAATTTCGGGAATCTGATTACCAATATTGATTTCAACAAACTAGAAAAAATGCATCAAGCCGGTCAAGAGTTAATACAGATAAAAATTGGCTCCCACATCATCAGCGGGTTATCGGAGACCTACAACAGCGTTCAGTCAAAAACCTCTTTGGCCCTCATCGGCAGTCGCGGGTATCTGGAGATTGCTGTCAATAAGGGCAATGCCGCTCAGGTTTTAAATGTCGAAAAAGGAGCTGAGGTGCGGGTGATGGTTTAGCCCTGGGCTGATGAAAATCATGCTTTCTTTCGTTTTGTTACTTTTAAATATATTTGGTTAGAAATTACAACTCATTATGGAAAACTCAGATAAAAACTCGAATCAGGCTGACCGTTCTTCGACCGCAGCCGAATGGCTCAACCCGGGTGCGCGCTGGACGCTTTTGTTCATCGGAAATCGTGGCAAACCAATAACTCTCAAGCGTTTTAAAGGGATGGTTTTAATCACTCTTTTCGCCGTGGGTCTTGTCATTGCCCTTGCCGCCGGTCTGTATTGGTGGAACCGCAGCATTCTGCAAGAGAAGAATCTGCTTGAATCGAAATTGCAGGAATTAACGGAACAAAACCAGGAATTGCGGCATGAGAGGGACATTCTCCTGACCCGGCTGGTGGTAGCGGAGTCCCGTACACTTGAAAAGCAGGACAGCGCTCCGGAAAGGCAATCTGACGAAGAACCTCCGGGACAGACAGGGCAGGAAACAAACGAAGCAGTGTCATCCCCCCCGCCTGCCATGACAACGACGAACAACGGCGATCCAATCAAAGTCAATGCACAACCGGACGGCGAATCAACAGAGGCGGGGTTGAGTGTGGCCATCGAAGATTTTAAGTTGTCGGTTAAGTCCGGCAACAATTCGTTAAGGGTCCGGTTCAAACTTAAAAATACTAGCTCGGATTCCCAGCATGTCTCCGGGCATGCGATTGTGGTGTTAAAGGGGGAAAAGATTCAAAAAAATCAGTGGGTGTCCCTACCCGGGATCTCTCTAATCGGAGGCAAACCGACCGGCAGACAGCAAGGCAATGCCTTCGGCATCAAAAATTTTAAAATCATGCGGTTCACGGCTAGTAAGTCGCGTTCTTCTGAATTATTTCAAACCGCTTCAGTATATGTATTTGCAAAAACCGGGGAATTATTGCTCGAACAGGATTTTCCGGTGAAACTTTCACGGTGATGCCAGAAGACAGATGACGGAAGACAGATGACAGATGACAGATGACGGAAGACAGATGACAGATGACAGATGACAGACGATG
>Ga0316192_10001099_pt1 | contig 19923 bp, 16 predicted proteins | sample MerIslwburrow_MG_FD_204931 | JGI IMG/M metagenome (GOLD analysis project Ga0316192, IMG submission 204931) | Coastal sediment microbial communities from Maine, United States - Merrow Island worm burrow | ecosystem: Environmental > Aquatic > Marine > Coastal > Sediment | place: USA: Maine...
CGGCTACCAGCAGCGGTGGCATATACACCCCGCCAAGGGCGAATTCGTGTGGGATTGGCGTCAGCATAGATTCCGTTACTGTATCAAATAGGGGTCACAAATAGGGGTCAGAGAGCAATATTCTCTAATATACCGTTAATACTATGATCCTTGCTCGAGTGTATATTAGAGAATATTGCTCTCTGACCCGGGTTAGGCAAAGCGCTCTTCGCGCCACGGTTCCCAGTCAACGGCATCGGCGTTTCCGGCATAATCAACCAGTGCTTCCGACACGCCCCGGTACGCGCCCAGCAGGCGGTAGAATTCTTCCGCGTCCTGATCGCTGAACTGTCCTTCGGCAGGCTTGTTCAAAGCAGCTTTGATTTTTTCATCGAGGCGTTCGAGAACGCTATCCAGACGGGCCCGTAGCGCATCGCCCTCCGCACCGGCGGGGTTCTGTGCCAGCCCTTGCAGGACGGTCTGTATCCCAAGCCGCCAGGCGCGGAAGTCTTCGAGCAGGTGTTGCACCAGGTATGGCGCCTGCGGGCTGTCGCGTTCCTCGAGCAGCTCCTGCATCCTGTAGGTCAACGACTGCAGGCTGGTTACCAGCGCCTGCACCTGTTCCGGCGACGCAGCAGACAGTACCCAGTTGTCGAGGTGCGGACTCCAGGTACCGAGTTTAGCTGGCAGCGTCGCGACCTCCCTTGCATGAAATGCTTTTTCCCAGCGTTCCCGCCAGGTAGTTGCCTGCGGTTGATCCCAGCGCATGGCCGACATCATGTATTCGCTGCTGCGGAAGTAGCGGCCAAGCAGCCGCACGAAAGCCCGTTCCGGACGTGGTGACCAGGGAATATAGGCCGTGACCGCCAGCAGCAGGAAGATAAGTGGAAACATTAAAGCCGTGTTGGCGACGCTGAGAAAATTGTAACTCTGCTCATTGGATATAGAGGCGATGGTGACAAACATGGCCAGCCCTAATGCTCTTCCCAGCATTTGCCTGGGTTCAGCGAACAAATAGCATATGGCAAAAGTTGCCGCGAAAATCAGCAGACCAAGACCGAAAAAGCTCGACAGTTTTGGCATGATGAAAATATAAACGACAGCGGCGAACAAAACGCTGGTGGTGGCCGGCACAATCAGCTTCGAAACCGAAAGTTGCGGCATATTAACGATGGCTATCCCCAATGCGCCGGCAAAGGACACCAAACCGGCGCCGCCGGGAAGGTCATTAACGTAAATCAGCGCGAGCCAGGCAAGCCAGAGTATCGCCACGTAGCGAACAACGTTCGCCAGGCTATCCAGATCCGGCAAAATTACCGCTGCCGTTGCGGGTGGTGCTTCGGCCGAGGCGCTTGCGGTATCGTATCCCTTGAGTTCACTGACCGCCTCGAACAACGAACGGGTCAACTGCTCCATCTTCAGCAAGCGTGAGCGTGCGACCACAAGGGCGGCCCGATGAAAATGGGACAGGCTCCGCACCGCGTCCCTGTCTGGCACCAGTTCCATAGCCTTAGGCACCTGCCCGGGGGCTGTGCCCGCCATCATAGAAGCGATCTGCTCCAGGCGAGTATCAAGCTCGTCATCAAAGGCCTTGATACCTGGTAATAGATGCTGCAGATCCAGTGACTGAACGTCGGCAAAGCCATCTCGCGAGCGCCCCATGGTCTGCATCAGTTCCGCGGCTTCGTGCTGATAACGCCGCCATGATCGCCGCAGCGCCCGGACTTCATAGCTGTCGGTCTCCGCTGCATCCAGTAACAGATCAAAGTGAGTTTTTGCCTGAACTTCCTTCGCACCCAGGCGCTGAACCTCTTCAACACTTCCCTGCCCGCGCATCAAACCAAGACATACCTGGTAGAACTGGTGTTGGGTAGCAGCCAGATCAGTGGCAGCAGCATTGAACGGCGCGCTGCTCTTGCTGGGCCAGAGAAAAATCGCCACCAGGCTGTAGACCAGGATACCCAGCCCGGTTTCCTGGGTACGCAATATCGCGATGTTGAAAGCGTTAACCGGGTCCGGTCCGGCATCCAGACAAATAATCACGACCACAAAGCCACATACCTGCCAGAAATACGCGCGCTTGCTGACATTCATCATATAGGCACAAAAACCGCCATAGATGGAAAGGATCAGTATGAAGGCCCAGCGCTCCTGGGCAAACAGGGAGATAAAGATAAACGACACCACCACCGCCACCAGCGTCCCGAACATCCGAAAGGCGGCCTTGTTCATCGATTGTCCAATAGATGCCAGACTGACGAAGGCCACCGCGAATCCAGCCCAGTAGGGCCTGTCCCAGTCCATTGACAGGGCGATACCATAGGCGATGGTCATCGCCAGTGCGGTCTTGATGGATTCTTTGACTTTTGTAGACAGCATATTATTGTGGGTCAGAGAGCAATATTCCCTAATATACCCTTAATGCCATGATCCTTGCGCGAGCGTTTATTAGGAAATATTGCTCTCTGACCCCGGTTTTTGACCCCGGTTTTTCAGTGTTTGAACTGCGGCGCAGCTGCCTTGGGTTTGTGCTCTGTCTGTTCTTCGAAATGAGCAACGGCCTTGCGGATGTCGGCAAGCAGCATGTCGGACATATCCTTGCTGAAGCCCTCTCGAATCACGATACGCAGTACAGCTACGTCTTCGGCGTGTTCCGGCATGGTATAGGCCGGCACCTGCCAGCCGTATTCCCTGAGCTTGTCGGAAACATCGAACACGCTATAAGTTTTTATAGTGTCTTTCAGTTTGAAAGCGAACACCGGGATGGCGCTGCCATCACTCGCCAGCTCGAACGGCCCCAGTTTCGCAATCTCGCCGGACAGCCCGGTGGCGATATCACGCATAGCGCTCATGATCTGCGTATACCCTGCTCTGCCCAGACGCAGAAAGTTATAATACTGGCCGATGACCTGGTTACCGGGCCGGGAAAAATTCAGCGTGAAGGTGGGCATGTCACCGCCCAGGTAATTGACGTGGAAGACCAGATCCTCGGGCAGGTCTTCGTGGTGTCGCCACACCACCCAGCCAATACCCGGATACACCAAGCCGAACTTGTGACCCGAGACATTGATCGACTTGACCAGTGGCAGGCGGAAATCCCATTTAAGGTCCGGGTGCAGGAACGGCGCAACGAAACCACCACTGGCGGCATCGACATGCATGGGAACTTCCCAACCCGTTTCCGCATTCTGTTTAACCAGCGCTTCGTGTATCGCCTCGATGGGTTCAAATTCACCGGTAAAAGTGGTGCCCAGGATGGCGACGACACCGATGGTGTTTTCATCGGTGGCCTTGAGGACCTCTTCCGGGGTGATGACGTAACGCCCTTTCTCCATCGGAATATACTTGGGTTCAACATCCCAGTAGCGGCAGAACTTTTCCCACACGACCTGCACGTTCGCACCCAGCACCAGGTTGGGTTTATCGGTAGATTTGTTCTGTGTACGACGCCGGTCACGCCATTTCCACTTCAGCGACATGCCCGCCAGCATCACTGCCTCGCTGGACCCGATCGCCGAGGCGCCCACGCCCTGGTCCGGCGCGTGAAACAAATTGGAAACGATATTGATACAGCGTTCCTCGATCGCGGCCGTCTGCGGATACTCGTCCTTGTCGATCATATTTTTATCGAAAGCTTCCGCCATCAGCTTCTCGGCCTGCGGCTCCATCCAGGTGGTGACAAAGGTCGCCATATTCAGCCGGGCATTGCCATCCAGCATGAGTTCATCATGGATCAGGTTATAAACACTATCAGGTCCCAGTTCATGATCAGGCAGTTTGTACTTGGGGACAGACTGCGTCATGCCACGACGCCCGTAGGCAGGTGCTAACAGTGCGTCCAGAGCATCAAGATCGACTTTTTTCGTTACCATGGTCAATATCTCCTTTAGGTCAGAATTCTTTTGCCGGCTCGTTACCGGATGAATCCATGAGTGTGTCGTTATTCCCGGTCGCACCGAAGAGTTCCGGGATCATCAGATAACTGGCACTGAAAAAACCCGCGGCACCCAGCAGGGTGAAGAAATCGGCGCCCCACGCCCACTCCATCTCTCCGGAGGGTGGCAGGAAAACGGTGAACACAGCCGCCAGCATAAAGGCGACCGAACCTAGCATATTCAGCATCGCTATCCACCATTCTACCTGTCGCGGCTGGATGGACCAGAAACGATGCGAAACCTCGATCAGCGCGAGGTAACTGGCGACAAGAAAACAAACACTGCCGATCACGTCCGGCGTCCAGATCAGGAGGTCTTCACCCACCCAGCCAAGCCCGGTAATCATGGCATCGGCCGTATTGAGGTTAAACAGCACGGTCCCGATCAACTGAATGAGACTGGCGCTGTAACCGGCATTATGCGGTTTCCAGGCAAACCAGCGCCAGCTTCGCCCAGGTGTGCCAATATCCGCCACGTCGCCATTGATCGCTTCCAGTAGCTGCAGCCACGCAGCACTGGTAAAAAAGAGTGAGCCGACAAAGAACACCATGTTAATGACACTGCTGTCTTTGAACCCCGGCGGCAAATACTGTGGCCAGTTCGATGCAAAACCACCCAGGGCGAAGCAGCTGGAACCAATAATGAACAACACCGCGATCCACCAGGCCAGGCGATGCGGCGCCCAGAGGTGTAGCCAGGGATTGGCTACCAGTGCTGCACGCACCCCGATACCGTCGCGTCCAATCTCGAAGGGCGGCAATCCCTTGCGGTGCGATCTTGAATGTGACACCCGCTGCCGCCCGTCCGGTAGATGCTCGACAACCCGCGTGATAAAGATACCCACCGTGTGGCGCACCGGTCTTTCTGATGGGCTCTCGATAGCGCTACTCATGGTGCGTCCTGTTCTGTTCTGAAAAGGAAAGTAGTATACGGCATACTGTAAAACCAGTCGTCGCCATTAATACGACACTGTAACTATCATCTGGGCATAGGTGTTGGTGTCATCATTTCCCAACTGCACTCCACCCTGCCCGGCGCTCTTACTCGGCGTATAGAATCCGATCAGCGGACTCACAGAGAGATGATCATTGATTTCCCACTCTGCATAGATGTCCCATTCTGTGGCGTCAAGGTTTCCGAGGCGTTTGTTTTTCGTTTGAAAGTCGAAAAAAAGAATCCCTAAAGATAACGAAGGCAAAGGTTGCGCATTCAGGTAGAAATGTTTTTACTACTTATCTCAATCATAAGGCCATCATACGGAAATAATCACGACCTTCTGGCCATCATGCGCCAATTCCATGCCCAGAAAGTCTATGATTGTAAATCAGCGGGAACTTATCCGCGGGTAGCCGCGTCCTTGCCCCATGGAGGCATTGTTGACAGAGGAATTACCAAAAACCGTCCCGGAAGATCGCCTGCGAACGTTTTGCGAAACGGAAATCAGCGTCATACTGGATCGTCTGTATGCCACTGCCCTGCGGCTGACGCGTAACCCGACGGACGCAGAGGACCTGGTGGCCGACACGGTGGTGAAAGTGCTGGCCAATGTCCAGACGCTGCAGGACCCCAGCTGCTTTCACGGCTGGGTATTCCGCATTCTCTACAACACCTTCAATTCCAACTGCCGAGCCAGATCCGCGCGTCCTGAAGACAGTTTTTCGGCCCTGAACGCCAGTGGTGACGATGAATTCGAGCCCTTCAGGCTTTTCGACCAGCTGCACCAGCCGTTTCTGCTCTGGTGGGGCAACCAGGAACAGCAGTTTCTCGACCAGCTGGAAATCGAGGAATTGTGCAAGGCCGTCGATGCCCTGCCCGACAACTACCGCACTGTGGTGGTGCTGGCGGACATCGAGGGGTTTTCCTACCAGGAAATCGCCGACACCCTGGAGATTCCGGTCGGCACGGTGCGTTCGCGCCTGGCGCGCGGGCGTTCCAATCTGCAAAAGGCCCTGTGGGACTATGCACAGGACGTGGGGCTCGCGCCCGGCTCCGCCAGACCGCAAGGTAAAGAAGTATGAGCGACGTAAAAGAAATCAGCTGCGAAGACGCTATCCGCAACCTGCTGGAGTACCTCGACAACGAGTGCGGTGCCCACACACAGGAAGAGATCGACAAACATCTCTCGGTCTGTCAGGCTTGCCATTCGCGCATGGAATTTGAACAGCGCTTGCGCGCGCAACTTAAAAAAAGCGGTGAACGGCAGGCACCCGACAGTCTGAAAAACCGTATCGACACGTTGTTTGCCGGCACCAACAAGAAATAATAAAACATCGACGCAGAGGGAGACGCCATGGTTGCACTGACCAGTCTCGATCGTGAGCATATTATCCAGGCCGTCCAGGCCATGTACACCGATGTCGCACGCGCCCCGGAAAAAGGCTACCACTTCCCGGTTGGCCGTTCCGCCTGCCTGGTGCTGGGCTATGAAGCCGACTGGCTGGACAGCATTCCTGCCAGCGCCGTAGAGTCCTTCGCCGGTGTCGCCTGTCCGGTACAGGGTGATGTATTCAAACCTGGCGATCATGTGCTCGACATCGGCTCCGGGTCGGGTACCGACGCACTACTGGCCGCCACCCGCGTCGGCGACAGCGGCCGCGTTTACTGCCTGGACATGACCGACGCCATGCTCGGCAAGCTCGGTAAAAATGTCGAAAAACTCGGCGTCAGCAACGTCGTCCGCCTGCGTGGAAATGTTGAAAATATCCCCTTACCGGATGGCTGTGTTGACATCATCACCAGCAATGGCGTACTCAACCTGGTGCCCGACAAACCAAAAGCCTTCGCTGAGATGTATCGCATCTTAAGACCGGGCGGACGCATCACCCTGTCTGATATATCCGTGACTAAAGATCTTAAGACCCTCGAGGAAGCCAGGGACAACCCGCGCCTGTGGGCCGAGTGCGTCGCCGGCGCTGTGACCGACGAAAATTACCTGGCCGAACTCGTCAAAGCCGGTTTTTCGGATCTTGAGATTATCGATGAGATGGACTACTTCTCCCACAGCAGCAGCGAGAATACGCGCAGCATCGCAAAAAGCTTTGGTGCGCACAGTATCGTGATACGCGGAAAAAAATAACCGAAGAATAGTTGGAACCAAATTGCAAAGCCTCGCGTCCTTGACAACACACAGGACGAGAGGAGCTTTGCAAATGAAACGATTCAACGCTATCAGCTGGTGGTACTGGGCGGTTACTGTGCCATTACTCGGTGCCGGTCTGGCCGGTTACCCCGCCGGTTTTCATGCCGCCGTCGTACTGACCTGCATACAATTCATACACTTCTTCCTGCGCGAAGATGACGTCATGGCATTCCCGGTTCAGGTCCGTGCAGCCTACCTGGGTCTGCTGATCCTGGCGCAGTGGCCGCCTTTCCACTGGGTCTACTGGCTGCAGCTGGTAGGTACCAGCGCCATGGTGCTGTTTGGTTATTGCCTGCTGGCACGCGTGCTGTCTTTATTCCCCTGGAACCGGACTGAGCCCTTCAGCATGCAGTTAGTACTGAGCACATTTTTCTCGGCACCGGTACCCGGCAATATCCTGCAGGGATTGCCTTCTACAAGCAGCGCAGAATAAAGCGCTGCATCTTATAAAAGAACCAACCTTTAAAACTCAACGGGAGTCCAACCATGAAACGACTACTTACCCTTACCTATGGCAGCATCAGCTACGCTGTATTCTTTGCCACCTTTGTTTACGCCATCGGCTTTGTCGGTGACCTATGGGTACCGAAAACCATTGACGGCACCCCACAGGTATCTTTGCTCACAGCCTTTCTGATCAACGCCGGGCTGCTCGGCCTGTTCGCCCTGCAACACAGTGTCATGGCGCGCCCCGGCTTCAAGCGCATCCTGACCAAGGTCATCCCTGAAACCATCGAACGCAGTACTTACGTACTGGCTTCCAGCCTGGCATTAATTGCCCTGTTCTGGCATTGGGAACCGATGGGCGGTGTAATCTGGAACGTCACCGACCCGGTTGGTAAAGCAATACTCTATACAGGCTTCGCCTTTGGCTGGGGGCTGGTTCTGGTGAGCACTTTTCTGATAAACCACTTCGACCTGTTCGGCTTGCGCCAGGTGTGGCTGCGTTTCAAAAACAAGGCCTACACACCGGTTGGCTTTACCACACCCGGCCCCTACAAGCTGGTGCGCCACCCCATGTACATTGGCTGGTTCTTTGCTTTCTGGGCGACACCGGTGATGACGGTGACCCACCTGGTGTTTGCGGTGGCTACAACGGCCTACATTCTGATTGCCATTCAACTGGAAGAACGCGACCTGGCAAAAGCGCTACCGCAATACCGCGTTTATAAAGAAACGGTACCTATGCTCATTCCCGGTGTGCGCCGTGCCCAGCGCTGGCAGACCGAAACCTCCGACGCGTAATTCATCGAAACCAGTCCATACCCACAATTCGCCCTCCTTTTGGAGGGCGTTTTTTAATGGCACGGTTTTTATCTACCTGCGACGCCCTGCACTCGAGTTTGACCACATCGGTAGCAGACCCTAGACTGTCCCCTATGGTAGAGATCGGAGTGGTGATGGAACTAAAAACAATGCTCAGCCTTTCATCAGGATCAGATTCTTGAACTTTTTTATCGACCGCCCCATCTTTGCCTCGGCCATCGCCCTGTTCATGGTGCTGGCGGGCGCCATCAGCATGCTGGTGCTGCCGGTCGCCCAGTACCCACCCCTGGTACCACCGCAGGTCCAGGTCTCCACGCAGTACATCGGTGGCAGCGCCGACGTGGTCGACGGCACCGTGACGACACCGCTGGAGGAGCAGCTCAACGGCGCGGCCGGCATGATCTACATGTCATCCAGCAGCACCAATAACGGTGATTCGATCATCAACCTGACCTTCGAGGTCGGCTACGACCAGGACATCGGTCAGATGGATGCCCTGACCCGCAGTAATCAGGCCATATCCGAACTGCCGCCTGAAGTACAACAAATCGGGCTGACCATCCAGAAGTACTCCACCAACCTGCTGCTGGGTATCAACCTGACCTCGCCCAACGGCACCCACGATGGCGTCTTTCTGCAAAACTACGCCGACATTCATCTCGCCGACCCGCTGGCGCGCATCCCCGGGGTCGCCCTGGTGAATAACTTTGGTTTGAGCAAGTACGCCATGCGTATCTGGCTCGATCCCGGCAAGCTGACCAACCTCGGACTCACCGCCATGGATGTCAGCAGCGCCATCCAGGAACAGAACCAGCAGGTGGCCGCCGGCATGATCGGTCAGGCCCCGGCACCCGCGGGCCAGCCGTTTCAATTCCAGCTCAACGCCCTGGGCCGCCTGGAGCAGGTCGAACAGTTCGAAGACATCGTTGTGCGTGCCCTGCCGAACGGCTCCGTGGTGCGCATCAGGGACGTGGGCCGGGTGGAACTCGGGGCCGAAGAATACACCTGGGACGTCAAGGTCAACGGCAAACCCGCTGCGTTTGTGGTGATCTCCCAATTGGCCAACGCCAACGGGCTGGATATCAAGAAAGCTGCCGTGGAGACCATGGAGCGGCTTGAGAAGAATTTCCCCGAGGACGTGGAATGGTCGATCAAATATGACACCACCACCTTTATCACCAGTTCCGTGCATGAGGTCATCGTGACCCTGATTGAGGCGGTACTGCTGGTGATCATGGTGGTGTTCATATTCCTGCAGAGCATGCGCGCCACCCTGATTCCGGTGATCGCCGTGCCGGTCTCCCTGATCGGCACCCTGGCGTTCATGCTGGCGTTTGGTTTCTCCATCAACATCCTCACCCTGCTGGGTCTGGTGCTGGCCGTGGCCCTGGTGGTGGACGACGCCATCGTGGTGGTGGAAAACGTGATGCGCAAGCTGGAGGGAGGAGAAAAAGACCTTAAAAAAGCCACCCGCGAGGCGATCGCCGAGGTGCGCAGTCCGATCATCGCCACCACCCTGGTGCTCATCGCAGTGTTCGTGCCGGTCTCCTTTATCCCCGGTATGACCGGTATGCTCTACAACCAGTTTGCCCTGACCATCGCCATCTCCGTGTTCCTGTCAGGCATTAATTCCCTGACCCTCAGCCCGGCTCTCTGCGGGGTGTTCCTGCGCCCGGAGTCGGGTAAAAAGAATGCCTTCTTCCGCGCCTTCAACCGCACCTTCGACGCCTTGTCCAACGGCTATGCCAATAGCGTCAAGCTGCTCTCCAAAGTCTGGGTGCCGGTCATGCTGGTGTTTGCCGGCCTGATCGCGCTTACCGCGCTGCTGTTCACAGAGGTTCCCACAGGATTCGTGCCCGCGGAGGATCAGGGCTACGTCATGCTGGTTGCGCAACTGCCCGAAGCGGCAACCATCGAACGCACCGAAGCCGTCATGGGGCGCGCGTCGGAGCTGGCAGAGAACACGCCGGGCGTCGCTGATGTGCTGGCGGTCGCCGGCTACAACGTCATCGACGCCCTCAAGCAGTCCTATGCGGGGGTGGCCTTCGTGGTGCTGAAACCCTGGGAGGAACGCACCACCCCGGACACGCAACTTGACGCCATCCTCAAGAACCTGCAGGCCAAAGTCAGCAAAATACCGGGCGCCAGAATACTGGTCGTGAATGCGCCCTCGATTCCCGGCCTGGGTTCAACCGGCGGCTTTACCTTCGAGATCCAGGATCTCAATGGTCAGGGGGTTGAAGCGCTGAACAAGGCGTCAACCAGCTTTATCGATGAGGCCCATAAAAGACCGGAACTCACCGGCGTGTATACCACCTTCAGCGCGGAGGTACCGCAACGCTTCCTGGACGTTGACCGCACCAAGGCCAAGACCCGTGGGGTATCGATCACCGACATCTTCGACACCCTGCAGATCAACATGGGATCGCTGTATGTCAACGAGTTCAATAAATGGGGACGGGTCTACCGGGTCTACGTACAGGCCGAAGAGGACGCGCGCGCCACGGAAGAAGACATAGGCCGCCTGCGGGTGCGCAACAAGGATGGCGAGATGATCCAGCTCGACGCCCTTATCGAGTCAAGTCCGATGGTTGGTCCCTACAACATCACCCACTACAACATGTACAAGTCGGTGGCCGTGAACGGTAACAATGCTCCCGGTTACAGCTCCGGACAGGCAGTCGAGGTCATGGAAGAACTCGCCGGGACCGCCCTGCCCGATGGCTTCGGCTTTGAGTGGACCGGTCTGACCTACCAGCAGCTGCAGGCCGGCAACGTCGCGCCGCTTGCCTTCGGCCTGTCACTGGTGTTCGTCTTCCTGGTGCTGGCCGCACTGTACGAGAGCTGGCTCATGCCGTTCATGATTCTGTTAACCATCCCGCTGGGATTACTGGGGGCGGTCGGCGCACTGATGCTCCTGGGCCTGGACCTGGACGTGTACGGTCAAATCGGCCTGGTCATGCTGATCGGACTGGTGGCCAAAAACGCCATTCTCATCGTCGAGTTTGCCAAGGAACAACGCGATAAGGGTGCCAGCATCATGGATGCGGCGATGACGGCGGCGCGCCTGCGCCTGCGGCCGATCCTGATGACCGCCCTGGCTTTCGTTATCGGTCTGATGCCCCTGGTGGTAGCCACCGGTGCCGGCGCCGGCAGCCGTCGTTCGCTGGGCACCGCCGTAGTCGGTGGCCTGGCCTTTGCCACAGTCATGATCATCTTTGTACCGATCATTTATGTACTGCTTGAAAGGCTCAGAGAAGGCAAATCCGGACGCGAGTCCGGTGATACCGACGCTGGTGACAAGCCACCGGGCAAGACGAGCAGCGAGCCTGCACCACAGGACGCCTGAATGCTTTTCGAAATACCAGAAACAGGAAACAGTAACATGCAGACAATGCTGATCGCGACCGCGTGCACATGCCTTCTGCTGCTGACAGCATGCGGCGATAAATCCAAGCAAACGGCAGTCAAACCGCCGCCTCCCGATGTTCAAGTGGCCGAAGTCACGCAGGAGAAGGTCCCGATCGTCATGACCTTCAGCGGTACGGCGAAAGCAATCAAAACCGTGGACATCATCCCGCGGGTATCCGGCTACATCGAAGAACGGTACTTTGAAGAAGGCACCATTGTAAGCGAGGGCGACCCGCTCTACCTGATCGATCCGCGACCCTACCAGGCTGATCTCGACGCCAAACAGGCGCAGCTGAAACAGCACGAGGCCAGCGCTGCCTTCTGGAAGAGCGAGCAAAGACGCTATACGAAACTGGCTAAAGCAGGTGCCGGATCCGTGGAGGATAAGGAAAAGGCCATCGCCAGACACCAGGAAATGCTGGCGAAGATCGATCAGGACAAGGCCAATATCGATACCGCCCAGCTGAATCTGGGGTACACCAATATCACCGCCCCTTTCGATGGACGCATCCAGGACACCCGAATCAACGTGGGGCAACTGGTGCATGAGCAGACAGACGTACTGACCACACTGAAGCAGATCGATCCCATCTACGTGGTGTTCAATGTCAGCCGCCGTCAGGTGTCTGAGGTTCAGCGACTCAAGCGCAAGGGCCTGGCCTTTGAATCCAGGGAAGACTTCAAGGTCGAAGTCAAGTTGGCCGATGGGTCACTCTATACTCAGCTGGGCAGGCTGAATTACATCAGCGCCCAGATCGATCCCACCACGGACACGCTGGAATACCGCGCCGTGTTTCCCAACCCAATCGCCGACCTGGCAAAACTTGCGCTCATCCCCGGGCAGTACGTGCCGATCATCTTGACCGTGGGCGAAGACCCGAACACCTTGCTGGTTCCAGGCCCCGCCCTGGTGCAGAGCCAGGTTGGCACCCAGGTGTATGTGGTTAACAAGGACAACAAAGTGGAGAGCCGCACTGTGGAAGTCGGGCAAGCCTACAAGCAGCAATGGATCATCAAGAAAGGTCTCAAACAAGGCGAGCGGGTGATCTATGACGGCCTGCAGAAAGTGCGGCCGGGCGTGGTCGTCAACATCAAGGACAAGGAACCGGCCCAGGAAAAGGGTTAAGGATTCATTGGCGCAGACGGAGCGGGGAAAACCACAGGGAGGTTTTCCATTTTTTGTTATCCGGTTTCGTCCACCAGTGTTTTAACGGTCAGACTATATAGCTGCCCCGCTTTTCAGTTCAGATGAGCACCCAGACCAGCAGCTCTTTCGAATAGGGCGCGTGTGGTGGCACACTTTCAGACGCACAGTGTACCCAACCATTACAAAAAGCCTGCCGTAGGAGCACCCGTGCCGGGTATTCCCTGATCATTCATAGATGCTGCGAACCCTGCTCTTGAGTGCCTGGACGTCACACGGGTGTTGATTCCGCGCACCGGCATTCAGGAAAGGCACCAGCAATCCTGCCGGACCCAGCACCAGCGAGCTGAGCGCCTTGACCCCTTTCTTCGCCACGGACCTCATGTCCGGTCTGACCCGCGGATCCAGAACGCTGCCGTCGACGCGTAGCTTGGTCGCCAGGCTGAACAGGCTGCTGCTCTTGGGCTTGGGCGAGAGCACAAAATTGATTTGTTCCGTCCCCAGGTTGATCTCGCCATCGCCTTTCAGGATGGCGAGTTGCGTATCGAATAAAAACGCATCGCTGGTGGCGATACCCTGTTTATTGGTGAACTGAACGACGCCGCAATTGAGCTCTCCGGCCTGCTTGTGGCGACCCCAGATGCTGATCACGCGGCGCGAGAGGTCTTGCGCGAGCAGGTCCAGAAAGCGTGGCACATAGCCCTTGCCGATAACGGCGCCGGTGGTGCCGTCGAGGTTTGCCATCAGCTGGTGGCGCGAATTGCCGCGACTCTTCAGGTCTGCGGCCAGATCGACCGTGCCTTCGACGTCCTGCGACACATGGGTTTCCCTGAGAAAGCGGCCCAGGTCCAAGCCCTGTACAAGGAACCTGACAGCCACGTTCGCAGGCGTGCCTGCTGTCAGGTTCAGATTTGCGGAGACCTTGGTGCCCCGGTACGAGGCCTCCAGCTTGTCGACACGCAGTTCACCCGCGTCGAGTCGTAACGCCAGCTGCCCGAACTCCAGTGCCGCGTCGCGCGCCTTGATGTTGCGGGCGTTAAATGTGATGTCTGCGTCCACCGCGTTAAGCAGATCGAAGGGCAAGGGCTCGTCCGAGAACAAGGTCTGCCTGGCATCGCCGACGTTGGCCTTCTTTGCCGCACCCTTCCTTGCCTTGTTCTCGCCCTGCGCCTGTTCCATGATACGGGTGAAATCTACCAGCCCCGATACCAGCCTTGTCGTAACCCTGGGCCGTTTACCGAACTCCACCTGCGCCGATCCCGCGAAGTCACTCTGATCGACACTGGCCGAGAATTTTTTCAACACCAGCAGCCTGTCGGACCCGCTGAGTTGCCCGTTTATGCGGAACGGCCCCAGGTCAGGTAGCTGCGTATCGAACAGGGGTCCCAGTTCACCCAGCTGCTTACCGGCCACCTCCAGGCCAAGGTCGATACCGGTCAGCTTCAGTACATCACCCACCACACCTGAAACCGTCAGGCGTGCACCCCCGTGTCTGACATTGGCGCGCAGCTTGCGAACGGCGAGCACCTGAGCAGAACCGCTCAGGCGCGCCGTGGCGGAAAAGGGGCCTGTGTCCGGAAGTCTGTCACCGAGGATGCTGCGCAGCTCACCGAGATTGTTCCCCGAGCCTTTAATGTCCAGGCTGATACCCTTGAGTGTCATCAGCTCGTTGATCCTGCCCGCCAACGCGACCTTGATACTCTGCTTACCGATCGCTCCCTGTGCCTCGCTGAGGGCCAGTACCCTGGACGACCCGGTCAGCTTGCCAGTGAGCTCAAACGGCCCCGTTGACGGTAGCGTTTCCGCAGCAATCACACTGAGTTCGGCCAGATCGTTGCCCGCACCTTTCAGTGTCAGGTCGATACCCGCAAGACCAGGCAGGTCATCGATTTTACCAGCCAACGAAAGCGTGACGCTCGCGTGGCGAATGGTTCCCTGCGCCTCGCTGAGAGCCAGCGCTTTGGCCGACCCGGTCAGCTTGCCGCTGACCTCGAAGGGACCGGTTTGCGGCAGCTTCCTATCGATGATCAAAGCGAGTTCGGCCAGGTCGTCGCCCGAGCTCTTCAGCGCCAGCTGAATATCGTTGAGTGTTTTCAGGTCGCCAATCTCCCCGTTCAGCGCGAGCTTGATGTGCTTAAGGCTGACACTGCCCCGGGCGTCCCGGACGGCGAGATGGTCACCGCTGGTGGTCAGCTGCGCCGTCATATCGAAGCTGTCCGTGCGCGGGATTTTGACCCCCATACCTGTACCCAGGGTGGCCAGGTCGCTTCCCGATGCCTGCACCGTCAGGTCGAGCCCTGCAAGTGTCACGACATTATCCAGCCCGCCGTCGAGCTTGAGCTTCGCACCGGCAACCTCACCGGACAGCGCGAGCGGAAAATGCACGCCCGCAAACAGATCTCGCAACGGCCCGGTCTGCCCGGACAGCGTCATGGGCTGCCCGTTCAAGCTGCCCTGCAGTTCGACAGCGAGTACGTCGGCCGCCGCAGAGCCGGTCAGTTCGAGGCGGTCCAGTTTGTAGTGTGCAGCGGGTGCTCCGGTTTCCGCGTTGCGCACGGTCACGGCAAGTTGCTCGACACGCAGCTTCTTTACTACCGCGCCCCGCATGCCAACGCCTGTGCGTGAGCCAGCCGTTTTACTGAACTGCCAGTTAGCCTGACCGCCCGCATCGGTTTCCAGCAGCAGATCGGTATCGATTAACCTGATCTTCCTGATATCAACCTCTCTCATCAGCAGCGCGATCAACCTGATCCGCACCCGGAGCTGCCCGATATGCGCCATTTGCGGCTGCGAGCCCCAGGGTGCATTGGCCAGCGTCACATCGTTTACGGCAAGCTCCGGTGGCAGCGACATGGCGACCGTCAGGTCTCCCTTTATCACCAGCTGCCGGCCGGTCGCATCCATGACTGCCTTTTCGATAAGCCCTTTGTAGCGGTTGTAGTCCGCCGTGTAGACAAATACGGTTGCAGCAACAACAAGCCCGATGAGCAGTACGGCAATCACCATGAAACCGATACGCAAGATCTTAATCAAGGCTCATCTCCGCTCGGTGAGACACCTGGACTACGTACTCACTCCCTGACGCAAGTCTAATCATGGTCGGTAATAATAACCCGCATCCTCGCTTGCAGTTGCTCAAGTTTTTCCTGCGATGAGCAGCTTGTCTGCTACACGTTATACGCGTTTCATAGGCTCACACCGTCCCCTCTACCCGCGACAGCGACAGGCGTCAGGGATGATCGCCCAGCGGGGATACGGGATCAGTTTCATCGTCCGCATCCCGAATAAACATCACGACACCGTTACCCAGCGTGACCACCATGGGAATGGACCCGGGTATTTTATAGATCAGGTCAGCGCCGTTACGCGATGCAGGCTCGCCGCAGGCTTCGAGTAACCGCGCCTCGGTAATACCAGGTGAAATAAAATCGCCCTGGCATTCCAGGGAACCGGCATGGCTGACGAGCGGTGCAATCGACATCATGATGGCAGTCACAATTGAAGCATGATTCGTATTCATACCTTTCCTCCACTATTTTCATAGCCATAGTATAGCGATCGCGTCTGTCAGTCATGCTTCGGTTTGGCAATCAGCCAATCAGGCTTTGAAAGTCCTCCGACTCCCGAACTACTTTTCCTGTGGTTCGGGGGTCAGGGTGGTGAATTCACAGCACAGGTCCCAACATGGCGATGGCGTTATTCCAGAGCCGTTGGCGCCAGGTCCAGCGCTGCACCATGTCGCCGCTGACCGCCCTGGAATGGGCGATATAGCTTTCCTGCCGTTGACGCATGATGCCAGTCAGCGACCGGTCGTAGAACAGGATGTTGTTCTCGTAATTGAGTTCAAAGCTTCGACGGTCCATGTTTGCCGAACCAATCAGTGTCACTTCCCTGTCAGAGGCCGCAGCAGCACTCTTACGATAAACCCATATTGCATTGCAAGACCTGACCCTTTTACTTACGTGCATACAGGTCATATGCCGTGGCGTTCGGGACTTGGTGTATACCTTAAGGCAAATCAAAGATCAGTGTGTCACTTTCCCCTTTGCTGGTAGCCGGGTTCGATGCCGTAAACATTGGGTTCAATCCAGATTCTCAAAAACTCCAGTGGCTCAGTTGTCGACGGATTACATTCACTGTGGGTAACACCTGTACCAGCGCTCAATCGTAATAATCCGCAAACGAAAACGTATGGCGGCTCTGTAGCCAACCATGCTTTGCCTGGCCGCGCTCATCACTGTGTCGAATCTCAATCATGGCTCACTCCTTGCTCTAGCTTACTTCATGGGTGCATTGCAAGACCTGACGCCTTTCCTGCTTTCTATCTCGTTGAGATCGGATTTCCGTTCGCTGGCTATAGTCATAGTCAACAACGCTGCCTATACTAGGGTAAGTTGTCCAGGTTAACACAAAGCCCCAATCTGCCCGGAGTCCCAACGCTATGACTAATAAAGCTGGTGAATACTGGAAAGCGAATATCCGTCTGGTTACAACACTGTTGATCATCTGGTTCATGGTCTCCTTCCTGTTCGGCATCATACTGGTCGAACCGTTGAACACGATACGCATCGGCGGTGCCGGTCTGGGATTCTGGTTTGCGCAGCAAGGCTCTATCTTTACCTTCCTGATCCTGATTTTCATCTATGCGGTGCGAATGAATGCGCTTGATCGCAAGTTCGACGTACACGAAGACTAAGGGAGGCGACATTCATGGAACTTCAGACGCTTACCTATATCGTCGTCGGCACAACCTTTGCGCTGTATATCGGCATCGCCATCTGGGCACGGGCATCGACCACCGGTGAATTCTATGTCGCCGGCAAAGGCATACACCCGGTGGCCAACGGCATGGCCACCGCGGCCGACTGGATGTCGGCGGCCTCGTTTATTTCCATGGCCGGACTTATTGCCTTCAAGGGTTACGATGCCTCTGTCTACCTTATGGGCTGGACAGGTGGTTACGTATTACTTGCCATGCTGCTGGCGCCCTATCTGCGCAAGTTCGGCAAGTTTACCGTCCCCGAGTTTATCGGTGAGCGTTATTATTCCCAGACAGCGCGTATCGTCGCTGTCATCTGCCTGATCGTGGCATCCATCACCTACGTGATCGGGCAGATGAAGGGTGTTGGTGTGGCATTTGGCCGCTTCCTGGAAGTCGATTTTCACACCGGCGTAATGGTTGGCATGGGTATCGTGTTTATTTACGCGGTGCTCGGCGGCATGAAGGGCATCACCTATACGCAGATAGCCCAGTATTGTGTCCTGATCTTTGCCTACACAGTGCCGGCCATTTTCATCTCCCTGCAACTGACCGATAATCCGCTGCCACAGCTGGGACTGATCGGTGAAATGGCCGGGAGCGGAACCCACATGCTGGAGAAGCTGGACCACGTGCTGGTGGATCTCGGTTTCGCGGAATACACCGCACAGAAAGGGTCGTCGTTAAACATGGCACTGTTGACCCTGTCGTTGATGATTGGCACCGCGGGGCTGCCGCACGTGATCATTCGCTTTTTCACCGTGCCGAAGGTCAGGGACGCACGTTACTCGGCCGGCTGGGCGCTGCTCTTCATTGCCATTCTTTACACCACGGCACCGGCGGTGGGCTCCATGGCACGCCTGAACCTGACCGAAACCATCCAGACCGGCCCGGTCGGCGATCCCGCCGCCAACCTGGTTTTTGATGAGCGCCCGCAATGGTTCAGGAACTGGGAAAAAACCGGCCTGCTGGCATTCGAGGACAAGAACGGCGACGGCCGGATCCAGTACTACAACGACAAGAACCCGGAGTTTGCGGCCAGGGCCGAAGCCTGGGGCTGGAAAGGCAATGAAATGGTCAAGGTCGACCGGGATATCATGGTCCTCGCCAATCCGGAAATCGCCAGACTGCCCAACTGGGTCATTGCACTGGTGGCGGCCGGCGGACTCGCCGCCGCACTCTCGACGGCCGCCGGATTGCTGCTGGCTATCTCCTCGGCCATTTCGCATGACTTGCTCAAGGGGGTCTTCATGCCGCATATCTCCGAACGCAGGGAACTGATGGCGGGCCGCCTGGCCATGGCCGGCGCCATTGCAGTGGCCGGTTACCTGGGCATGAACCCGCCCGGCTTCGCCGCGCAGGTGGTCGCCCTGGCGTTCGGCCTGGCGGCTTCCTCTATCTTCCCGGCGCTGATGATGGGCATTTTCTACAAGAAGATGAACCGTGCCGGAGCGGTTCTGGGCATGCTTACCGGCCTGTTATCCACGCTGGTGTATATCTTCGTTTACAAGGGCTGGTTTTTCATGCCCGGCACCAACAACCTGCCCGACAACGCGGACAACTGGCTGTTCAGTATCCAGCCGGAATCCTTCGGTGCGGTCGGCGCCCTGCTGAACTTCAGCGTCGCTATTGTGGTGTCAAAGTTTACCCAGGCGCCACCGGAACACATACAACACCTGGTGGAAAGTATCCGGGTACCCAAAGGTGCGGGCCAGGCCAGCGGTCACTGAAAACGCTTGTATGGATATCGAGCTGCTGGAGATTCGCGACTTTCTCGCGCAACATGCACCGTTCGACAGCCTGCCTGCAGGCATACTCGACGAGCTGCCACGCAAACTGGTGGTCCGTTATCAACGCCGCGGCAAACCCTTTCCGCCTGACAACGGTGAAAACAGTCTGTACATCATTCGTAGCGGTGCCGTAGAGCTGCGCGACAACAAGGGTCAGCTGCTGGAAAAACTCGGTGAAGGCGCCCTGTACAACGGGCATTGCGGGCAGGCGGAGGAACCCGATAACGTTGCTGCCGTGACTTGCGAAGACAGCCTGCTCTACCTGCTGCCCTGCGTGGAACTGGAGGCGCTGCGAAAACGCGCGGCCGACTTTGACAGCTATTTCAGTCATTCGCCCGGCAAGCGCCTGGAGCACGCGGCGCGGACGGTGCTGGGCCCTGGCAGCCAGAGTCTGAGCGCCATGGCCACCAGGGTCGGTGATGTAGTACAGCGCGATCCGGTCACCATCGAGGCCGGCGGCAGTATTCAGTCCGCTGCGCAATTGATGACGACTGAAAATG
>Ga0316192_10001100_pt1 | contig 19905 bp, 15 predicted proteins | sample MerIslwburrow_MG_FD_204931 | JGI IMG/M metagenome (GOLD analysis project Ga0316192, IMG submission 204931) | Coastal sediment microbial communities from Maine, United States - Merrow Island worm burrow | ecosystem: Environmental > Aquatic > Marine > Coastal > Sediment | place: USA: Maine...
TCGTCCGTCGTCATCGCGTGCGGCGCGCCGATGATCAGCACCGCGCGGCCGTCGTCCTTCAGGACGCTCAGGGCCTTGGCGACGATGGCGTGGTCGACCTTCTGCGTCTCGAACTCGCGCCCACCGATCTCGACGGTGTACGTGGTCTTCCTGAGGTCTTTGTCGAGCACCGAGCCGAACGGCGGGTTCGCCAGGATCACGTCGAACTCAGCGTCCGGCGCCCACTCCGTTGCGTCGTTGGTCGTGACCGAGCCGGGGAACTGGCCGTACAGGTAGGCGGCGCGGCGCTCCTCGATCTCGTTGGCCGCGATGAGGCCGAGGTAGCCGCCCGCCTCCATCAGCATGGCCCCATTGCCTGCGGTCGGCTCGTAGATCGCATCCCTGCTGGACCGGTAGTGGGCCAGCCGGGACGCGAGCCACGCCAGGGGGATCGGGGTGCTGAACTGCTGGAGACGCTGAGAGGTGCTCGTGCGGACCGTGCGCGCCGGCAGCGCCTTGTAGAGCGCCAGGAGGTCGTTCCACTTGTCGTGGTCGCTCTTGGACGACTCGGCGATCTCCCGCGCGCGCGCCACGGCCGCGGCCTCGAGCGCCTCCTCGACGCGGAACTCCTCCGCCGCCGAGAGCTTGTGACCGATGAGCTTCTCCGCCCACTTCATCAGGATGCGGCGCGTCCGCACCGCGTAGCCGTCCGCCTTCCGCAGCTCGTGCGTCAGTCGATGGATGAGCTCCGAGTACGTGATCTTCCCCTGCCGCTCGTCCAGGGCCGCGGTCGGGACGTGCGGGATCGGGGCGATCTCGGCTTTGCTGTCGAGGTGCAGCTTGATCGTGACCTCCCCCTCCTTGATCCTCTCGTCCGCCTTGCGGAGCTCGGGCGTGGGCGGGGCGACGTTCTCCTCGTCCGCCTTCACCTGGGCGTCGGTCTTGGGCTTGGCCTTCTTCCGGCGCCGGATGGGCGCGGCCTTCTTCGGCGATGCCGACTTTCCCTGATCTTTCTGTCCGCCCTTGGGCTTCTTGGCGGCAGGGGCCTTCGGAGGGGGTGCCCCCGCAGGCATCTCGAGCGTCCCCGGGAGGAGCTGGATTGGCTCCCCAGGCTCTTCGGCCTGGGCTGCCGGGCCACTCGGCAGAAGCCCCGCGGGGCCCGCCGGGGCGCCGAGCTGGAACTTCGGGGGCACCCCCCGCCTCTCCGAGGGAGCCGTGAACCCCAGGGCGGTGTCCAGCGCGTCCCGCAGGAGCAGGGCGGCCTGGGCGTCGTCCTTGGTCAGCGTCCCCCGCTCCTCGCCCAGGAGGGCCGTGAGCGCGTCCAGGCGCTTCTCCTGGGTCGTGCGGAGCTTGGCGCCCATGCGGCCGAGCCCCTCCTTCATCCAGTCGGTCAGCCGCTGCGCGAGCGAGCGCCGATTCTGCACGAGCTGGATCAGCGCGCGCCGGCCCTCCGGGGCCTCCGTGAGCCGCAGGAGCCCCGCGCGCGTCTGCGCGTAGTTGGTGATGGCCTCCTCGCCGGCGAGCTCCTCCGGCATCTCCTTGCCGAACTCGCTCCGGTAGCGCATCCGGAAGTCCTGGAGCGCCGTCGCGAGCCCGCCGGGGACCACCTCGCCGAGGAACTCGGTCAGCTCCGCGAACACCGCCGGCTGCTTCTTGGCGAGGTCGTGCAGGCTCTCGTGGACGAGAACCTCGTGGAAGTCCTCCCCGCTGTTCACGTCGAGCGCGACCAGCCCCTCGCGCAGGAGCTTGGCCGAGCCCTTCAGTTGGTGCGTGTCCGGCGTCTCCTCGCCCTCCACCGCCTCCGGGACGCCCTCGACCCACATAACGTCGAGCCCGCGCGCGGCGGCGCGCTCCATGCTGCCCTCGGCCTGGGGCGTCTTCGGCTGCGCGGTCTGCCGCACCTGGACGCCCTCCTGGGCGCTCCACCGCTCGAGCGCCGTGTTCGTCTCCCCGATGATCTGGGGCATGGACGCCTCGGGCTTCTGTTCCGTCGCCGCGCCCGCGAGCTGGTTGGGCCGCTCAAGGTTCCCCGGGACCTGGAAGGCCGTCTGCATCGCCGCGCCACCCGCGGTCGGGATCGAGAAGGCCAGGAGCTCCCCGACCATCTGCTCCATCTCCGGGATGACGGTCTCGATCGCGAACGGCTCCACGCCGGTCAGCGCGCGCGCCGCGCCGCCGGCCCGCTCCTCCAGGAACTCACCGATGGGGCCGTGCCAGCCGGTCGCCCCGGCGACCTTGGAGACGAACTCCGAGATGGGCGTGGACGGGTGCGCCTTGCGCCACGCCTTCACCACGGCCACCTGGAGCGCGTTCAGCGGCGCGATGGCGCCCAGGAGCGCACCGCCCGCGCGCTCCGAGCCGAACTCGATGACCACGTCCAGGACGCCCACGGGGAGCGCCTCGGCCACGCTCTTGACGCCAGCGTTCATCACCAGGGTGAGCTGGCCCGCCTCGTCCTCGCTGAGGGCCATCTCGGGGAGCATCTCCCGAAGGGTGGATGCCTGGATCATGCCGCCGCCGAAGGGCTGCTGGATCAGCTCGGCCGCGGCTGCCTGGAGCACCGAATTGCCGACGAACTTGGCCCCGGTCTTCGCCGCGCGCCCCGCGGCGTACTTGCCGAGCTCCGAGAGCCCGAGCTTGACGGCGGCCTTCTGGAGGGACGCCTGGACGGCTTCGCTCGAGATCCTCCTGAGCCCCTCCTTGCCCAGGGTCACCAGCCCGCCCGACGTGACGAACTCGACCGCGAAGCCGGGCAGGTCTGTGGCGATGGCCCCGAGCCAGTAGTCCCACGCCTTTTCGCGCTGCGGGGCCAGGGAGGCGAAGATCAGGTCCTCGTCCTCCTTGGTCTGGATCCCGTTCTGGAGCCGCAGGGTGGCGGCAACGACCTCCGCGGCGTCCTTGGTTCGCATCCCCGCACCGAACCACGGTGCTTTACGCATGGGGGCGTCCCACGCCTCCTGGAGGGCCTCGCCGAGGTGCATCGGCTCCGATGCCTCCGCCTCGGCCTCCTCGGTGCCGCGTGCACGAGCGCGCTGCACCGTGCCGAGGTACGCCGCCCGCTTCTGGTCCTCGGGGGCCTGAGCGGCATCGCCCGCCCCCTGGGGCCCCTCGACGCCGCGTGCACGGCGCACGGTCTCGAGCAGGGCTGCCTTGCGTTCGTCGGGGGCGGTCACTGGTAGCGCCCGTAGGTGCGGGTCTGACCGCCGCGCGCGCGCTTCCGCGGCTTGCCTTCCGGCTTCTCCTCCTCCTCGGTCGGGCCCATGATCCCCTTGAGGTAGTTGGAGTGCCAGTCGTCGCCCATCTCCTGCTGGAGCCTCTTCACCCCGCGGCCCATCCGCTCCGCGCCGCGCTGCATCCCGTCAGCCGCCTGCCGGAGCCCGCTGCCCTTGGCCTCCGCTCGCGCGAACGCCTCCTGCTGGCCGGGGGGGAGCTTCAGGAACTCGGCCAGCTTGCGCGCCAAGATCGGATCGTCCGGGTCGAGCCCCATCTCCGCCATCGCGTCGGCGATAGCCTCGTCGTCGCCGGCCTGGGACGCCTTGCCGATCTTCTGCCACATGGCGCCCACGGCCTTGCGGTCCTCCTCGTTGGCAAAGGCCGTGACCGCGTCGTAGCTCTTGCCGCCGACGCCGGAGTCCGGGGGCGGACCATCGGCGCCCCCCTCGGGGCCGCCCTCGCCGGGGCGGATGACGTTGAGCCCGCCGCCGGCCTCCGCCGACCCGGGCGCGCCGCTGCGCTTCTTCGCCATCCCATCCGAGAGCTGGTCGACGAGGTCCTGCTTGATCTTCTCGATGTGGTCGTTGTAGACCTGCGGGTCGACCCCGGAGAGCATCCGCGCCTCCTGGTCGGTGAGCTTCCCGCTCATCCAGCCGTTGATGATGTTCTCCTGGAACTTCGCGCGCTGGTTGTCCTCGCCGAGACCGTTCTCCGCGGTCATGGCCTTGTCCCAGGCTGTGTGCAGGGTCGCCGCCGTCGCCGCGCGCTCGCGCTGGTCGAAGTTCTGGGCGAGCTGCGCCTCCTGGACCTCGGCGAGCTTGGCGAAGGCCTCCTCCGCGCTGATGGCGCCCGCGTCGAGCTGCTCGAGGATCGGGTCGAGCATCTCCTGCTGGACGGCTGCGCCGCCCATCGCCTCGTCGCCCAGGAGCCGCTCGGCGTACTGAAACGCCTTCTGCTTCATCGCCTGCTGCTTGGCGGCCTCCTCCTCGGCCTGGAGAACGCGCATCGCCATCGAGCGGTCCTCCGGCCCCATCCGCTGAAGTACCTCGACGGTCTCCGGGTCGTCGAGCATCTTCGGGTAGTCGCGGCCCGGCTCCGTCCACTGGCTCGGCGTGGTGAGCTCGCTCGGGTCGCTGACGCGCGGCGGCCCAGGCGCTGCACCGTCCGGCGCCTTGCCCAGCGCCATGTTCGAGGCGCGCATCGAGTCCCACTGGCGTGCAGCCTCCTCCTCGGCCTGACGCTGTTGGAGGCGCTGCTGCGCCACCTTCGCGTTCTGCTTCGCGAGCCCGGTCTCGACCTTGAGCAGGTCCGTCCTGGCCTGGAGGTTGTCCGCCTGCTTCCCCGAGACGTAGAGCCCCATGAGGGAGGAGGTGATCTGCTCGAACGTGTCGAGCCCCGTCGCGATGGCAACCCCGTTCGGGTTGTGGAGGGGGTTCAGGCCGGTCCCTCGACCGTAGCTGTAGCCGCCGTACTCTTTGATGCGCGGCATGGTTAGAACCCGACCTGACCGTGGGACTGCGGGATGCCTTGCGGGTAGCCGTTGTACGTCTCGCCGAGCGAGTGGTTCCCGTAGGCGTCACGAAGCTGCTGCTGGTAGACGCTCGACGCGCTGTTCTGGAGCTGCCACTCGTTGAAGGTCCCGTACTGGCCGGGGCCTTCCGGACCCGTCTGCGCGGCCGCGAGGCCCAGGGACGGGTCGAGCTGCGACAGGAAGTTGTTGACCTGCTCTGGGCTCGGGCTCTGGGAGAGGCCCACGTTCAGCATCATCTCGGCCATGTACGTCATCGTGTCGGCCCTCGTCACCTCGAACTGGGCACGGTTCGCCTTGCTCTGCGCCAGCGCGTGCCCGCGACCCACCGAGAGCTGCGAGCGCATCTGGGCGACCTGCTCGTCGACCTGGGCGAGCCCTTCATTCGTCACCTCGGCGTTGGCGTTCCGGGACTGACCCATCAGGGTGCTCGACCCCAGCCCGCGCGCGGCGAGGTCCGCGTCGGCGTTGTTGTTCGCCTGGGTCTCGCGGCGCAGGAGGCGGCGGCGCGCGGACTGCCCCACACCGGCAACGGACGCCTGGGCTTCCGCGTAGCCCTGCATCACGCCCCGCTCGCCCTGCTTCAGGAGCCGGCCGGCCTTGTCGAGTCCGGGAACGACGTGGCTTCGGGTGTTCTGCTGAACCACCCCGATGCCCCACTCCATCTGCTTGTCGGTGACGGTCTGCTGCCGCTCCACCGCCTTCTTGGCTTGGTTGGCCTGGATCGCTCCACCAACGCCGCCAATGATCGCTGACCCGAGCAGGGCTGCGCCGGTTCCGATCGCCATGTCAGAGCTCCTTCTGGTAGGAGACCTCTGCGGCCTCGTAGCCGAGCCGGCGGTAGACGCGCGCGAGGCGCTCCCCCGACTCGTTGTAGAGCGCGCTCACTGTGAGGGTCGTGGCACCCTCGCTCCTCGCCTTGTCCTCCGCCCAATGCAGAAGGTCCATCGCGCCCACGGCGAAGGGCAGGACGAACCAGAACGCCTCTTGCGCGCCGAGCTCGCCGCTCGAGAGGTCGGTGTGCATCAGGATCCCGATGCAGCCGACGTAGGACCCGTCCGGCCCCACCAGCACGCAGACGTGCGCGTGGCCGTTCTCCACCAGCCCGGTCCACACGTCGACCCAGTGGTCCGGGTCGAGGGGCCGCGGAATGGGGTGGTCGCGATGGAAGGCAATCGCGAGGTGCAGCATCGCCTGGATGCCGGCGCGCGTCGTGATCCGCTCTGTGTGGATTGTGGCCGTCATGGACGCAGGACCCCGTCGTCGGTGAGGAGCTGGAGGAGTTCGTTCAGCTTGGCCTCGGCGCGCGTCGTCGGCGCGGGGATCTTCTGGACCGCCCGCGAGAGCAGGACACGCTGCTTCCCCGTCTCATCGTAGCTGAGGGGCCCGCCCTGGGTGGCGTCGGCCGCCAGCTTCGCCGCCGCGTTGCGGCGCGCGCGCGGGTCTCGAGCCCCGAGCCCCGTGGATAGGTGCCCGCGGCCCTGGGGTGCGCCCCGGCTCATCCGCGCACCGAGCGTCTTCCAGCGGAGGTGGCCATGAGAGCTAGACTCTCCAGGCTCCACCCCTCCGTCAAGGCTCCGTTTCGGACCCGGAGCCACACCTCCGACCCCTTGGCGTGGAACCCGAGGGCTCCCTGGTAGCCGGCCGGGGCCTCCAGGCGCGCCGCGGGCTGCTCGAGGAAGTCGGGCACGTCGTTGGTCATTACCTCGATCCAGGCCCTGCTCTGGTCGCTCGCGAGCACCGCCTCCAGCTTCGAGAACCGCACGTCGCCGGCCATCCCCGTGGGGATCAGCGGCCCGATCAGGGCTCGGGAGTCGATCGCGACCCCGTCGTCGTTGGTCGCGGTCAGGTCCACGTACCGGAGGAACCCGTCCTGGCACCCGATGACCGTGACCCGGTCGTCCGGGGCGTCCCCGTCGAACTCGGAGCAGCTCCAGGGCTGGAGGTGGTCCCCGTCGAGCTCGTCCTCGAACCAGCCGCCATTCTTCGCGTCGAAGAAGTAGTGCGTCACCGGGACCCCGCCGACCGTCTTCGGGACCAGGAAGAGGTGGATTCCCTCCTGCTCGCGGCTCCAGACGAGGCGCACGTCGTAGACCCGGAGGTCGAGGTCGCGCAGCCGGCGCTCGATCGAGTGCAGGGACAGGCGCTCGACGTTGCCCCCGGACCCGAAGCGGTAGAGCCCACCCTGGGCCGCGAAGGCGTAGACGTTGCCGAAGGGGTCCTTCGTCCAGGGGGTGCCGAACGCCAGCCCCACCTTGTCCGTCAGGAGGTCGAGTTGGCCCCCGAGCCCCGGGTCACCCGTCAGCCTGGAGACCGTCGAGTCGCCCCCGATCAGGAGCAGGTCGTCCGACGCCGGGATGAGCGCGTTGATGAGGTCGTGCTTGCGGAAGTCCGTCGTGCCGCCCAGGCCGGCACCGGAGATCGCCGCGAGCGGGTTCGCCGGGTACGGGTTCGTGTTCCAGTCGAAGGCGTCCCCGCGCCGGCCCATGTGGACGTTGCTCGGGTCGTCCTCCGTCCGGGCGAGCACGATGCGCTGGTTCCACACCACGCCCAGCTTCGCGCCCGGCGGGATCACCCCCGAGCTCGTGCTCTTCCAGTCGCGCACGCCCAGGTCCGCGCGCCGCGGGTCGTAGTAGGCGTACCGCTGCCCGTCGAACATGAAGAGCTGCTGGTTGAACGTGAGGAGCCGCGTCCACGGGCTGTCCTTCTGGAGCGCGCGCTCGCCACCCTCGACCAGCGCCGGCGCCCCGAGGCGCTCGACCCGGTAGAGGCTCCCGTCCGCCACGGCGTAGTACCCCACGTCGCGCGGGCTCGCGTCCTGCGCGATGACCTGCTCGAAGTTCATGTAGCGGTAGGACCGCTGGGCCGTGTCGTCGGCCGGAGGGAACAGCGTCCAGACCGACGTGACCCGGGGCCAGATGGACAGGAAGGCGTGCTCCGGGTTCCCCCTGTGGTCCTCGTTCGGGTAGTAGGGCTGGGTCGGGGGGAAGGCCACGCCTGTGACGATGCCGCGGTCATTCGGGGAGAGGTAGGAGCCGAAGTCCATCGCGAGGAGCTCGGACCCGTCCTCCGCCGACCTCCGCTCGAGCGCGTTGTTGCGGCCCTCCACTGTCTCGCCCAGCGTCACCGTCGAACCGTCGATGACGACGCCGCCCGTTGTGGCGGATGTGTCCAACTCGATGCCGTTGCCGACCGCCGAGCGGAACCGGCCGATCAGGAGCTTCTGGTCGAGCGACCCGTCCGGGGCGTTCAGACAGCGCGCGTCGGGGTGAGCCACGGTCGCGGCGCAGTAGAGCACGCCCTCGCCCGACTCCCACCCGTTGATGGCGAACTGAAGTGCCGCAATCGACGCCTCCTCGTCGGCACCGATCAGCACGTCGTAGGCCGAGCAGCCAGCGAGGGTGTTCCGCCATCGGTACGTGGTGTCGGTCCCGTCCAGGTTGGAGATAACGAGCGTGTCGTTGTGGAACGGCTGCGTGCTGAGGCGGAAGCTCAGTTTCGGATACCCGTTCGAGCGCGCCCACCAGATTTCCCCGGCCGCGTCGACCGCCAGCCGGTCGTGATCCGAGACGAGGTCGAGGTCCCCATCGTCGAACTGCCACGTCCCGTCGCCGGTTGGGTCCACCTCCGTGGTCTTGTCGAGCATCTTGCGGAGGGTGTATTGCTCCGTGGGGGAGTGCAGGCCGACGGTGTAGACGGCGTCCTCCTCGTCCGCGATCACGTCGCGCCCCATGCCTCCGCCGGTCGTCGCCCACGCCAGCGCGCCGCCGGGCCCGTACCGCGCCGTGATTGCGTCGACCGAGCCAAGAGCGAGCTCGTCGGTGTTCTGCGAGAGCGGGCCGCCGATGCCCGTAGGGACGAAGCTGCGCGAGAAGGGGTGCGCGTTCTGGAGCGAGCCCGAGACGCCCGGCGTGCCCTCGAACTTGAGGATGTTCGCGCACCCGTGCTTGTGGCAGAGCCAGCCCTCGATCTGCTCGATCTCGCTCGCCGCCATCGTGTACGCGACGGGGTCTGCGCCGTAGTTCTCCGCGCTCATGTCGGACCACTGGTGCGTGGCCCCGATCGCCGGGATGTTGCCGCTCGTCGTCGGCCCGAGCGTGCCCGTGTACTGTGTCGGGCGCTCGTTGGGGTAGTCCTCGTCGGTCGTGCCGCCCAGCACCGTGAGGATGGCGTGGATGGTTCCGGTGAAGGATGCGAAGTCGGTCCCCTGGAACTCCTGCCGCGCGCAGAGGTCTGTCGCGGGGTTCGGGATCGGGCCCCGATAGGGTGCCCCCATCAAGGTGGCCGAGGCGTAGCCCGTGGCGTCGGCGCGCAGCATGTCGAACTTGTCGATGTAGTACCCGTTCACCCGCAGGAAGGATCGCTGCGAGTCGGGGTTGACCCCGCCGCCCGCGGAGAAGTACGTCCCTGCGTGCTGGAAGACGACGAGCGCGAGGTTCTGCTCGTTGTCCAACGACGAGTCCGGGTCCCCCGTGATGGCGAGGTCCTCCATATCGGCGGTCGCGATCTTGCCGTTCCCGTTGACGGCCGAGCCGGTCGCCCGGTCTGTGTACCAAGTCAGCTTGCCGTTGGCGCCCTCGTTTGTCTGGGACGGGTAGACCGTGTCGCCGTCCGCGTTGGCGAAGAGCCCGAACCGGACGCCGTCCTCCGCCGACTGCGAGAGGATGCACGACGCCTTGGTGGTGCGGCCGAACGACACGAGCATGAACGTCGTGTAGACGCTGCGCGGCGTGCCGGGCATGACCGCCGCCTGTGTGATCGCGCGGCCCTCCTTGTTCGGGAAGCCGTCCCCGTCTGTGTCCTGCTTCCCGTTTGTGTCCCAGTTGGCATTGGAGCGCAGCGCCTCGCCGGGCCTCTCCTGCGGCGGGGGGGGCGGGTCGGTGACCGCGAAGTGGCTCCCGTTGAAGTAGAGCGCCTTCTCGGGCCCGATCTGCGCGACGTGGGGCGCGTCCCGGTCGACGGTGTTGGTCCAGTCGGCCCACGCGATCCGCGTGACTGTGTCGAAGGGAGGGTAGAAGCTGTACTCGCCGTTCGGGCGGTGCCAGCCCCACGGCCCAAGGAAGGGGTTGTCCTCGTCCACCGTGGTGGCGAGGTAGCGGTGGTCGAACAAGCCCGGCGCGAGATCGCCCGGCGCCCCGAGGCCGTATGTCGGGTCGAACCACGCATGGAGGCGCGTCGCCGAGATGTAGCCCGATTGCCCCTCGAGCTCGTGCGGGCTCCAGGCGACCGCGGGGACTGTCCAGCCGCCGCCGCCGTTCCACTGGCCGCGCTGCGCGTTCGCAGGCGAGGTCACGAGCACGGCGCCGCTGGGCGCCCGTGCGATGGCGCCGATCGGGTGGGGGGCGCTGCGCGCGAAGACCTCGACCGGCAGGGAGGTGTTGATGCCCGTCCAGCCACGCAAGACTGTCTGGTCAATGCCGCCGACCGGCTCCACCGCGGCGTAGACCTCCGTCCCGTACTGGGCTGTGAAGTCGCGCAGGTAGCCGCCGGCCGAGAGCGACCACGAGAAGGCATAGCGGTGCTCGTCCGCGTCCTCCAGGCGCATCCGGTAGATGTGGCCCTGGCGCGCGACCATCGACCTCGACGCGACGAAGAGCGCCCGGGTGAGCGGGTCGATGAAGAGGCGCCGCACCGGCTCCTCGTTGTCCACGTAGGGCGGGGTGATGCGCGCGAGCTCCTCCCCGTCCGCGTTCCGCTTGATGACGGTGCCGGTCTGCCCGAGGAAGTACACGTCCCCCTCGCGATCCGTCGCGACCGCGAGGCAGACGGACGCCGCCGAGTCGACGAACGCCCAGTCGCCAGGACCCGCCACCCCGCTCTCCTGCGGAGTCCACAACCGCTTCGGGAGGTCCACCGAGACCTGCCCGAGCGCCGTGACGGGCTTGCCGCCAGCGAGCGCCTCCGTGGTGAAGGGGGACCAGCCCGCGCGCTGAGAGAGCCGCGTGCGCCCGGAGACGGGATCTGTGGCCCGGACGTTGACCAGCTCGCTCGAAGTGCCCGGCTGTTGCTTGCCGGCGGGCAGGTCGTCGCTCAGGCCAAGGATCGGGGGCGGGAGCTCCAGGCGCGTCGAGGTCATGAGCTCGTCGGGTCAGCGACCGGGTAGTCGTAGTTGCGGACCAGGGGGATGGACTGCGCCGCGCCGCCGTCGAGCTCGCCGACCGTCGCCACAACGCGACCGTCGCGGTCCTGGGCGTCCAGGAAGAGCTGCGAGCCCACGATGGACTGGTAGCGCACCTCGATGGCGGCCTCGTCCTCTTCCTCCCACCCCTTCGCGGTCGCGCGCAGGATGCGCCGGAAGAGCGGGATCAGCCACTCCGGGATCGGGATGACGGTCTGGTCGGCGTGCTCGAGCGCGGTGGTGCCGAGTCGTGTCCACCCGGCCCGGTACTCGATCGAGATAGCGCCCTCGTCCGTCGTCGTCGCCGGGGTCGGCCAGAGCTCCAGGCGCGGCGTCGGGACCCCGTCGTCGTTGTTCTGGTACGTCACCCAGGCGTAATACTGGTAGCTCGTCACGTCGATCTGGGACGTGCGAAGCGCCATGCCTGTCGCCGGGTCGACGATGTTGAAGGCGTTGACGAGCGCCTCCTTGTGCTCCGCCGAGATCAGCTCGTCGAAGTCGGTCGGCAGCTCGAGCGTGGACTGGTCGGTGACGAACGGGAGGTCAACCCGCGGTCGGTGCAGCCATTGCCACGAATGACTGTTCACGAGCAACTGGCCCGCGTCGTTCAGGATGCCCACACCGGACAGTCGCGCGTCCAGGGAACGCATCCCCAGCGCGGCCATGATCGTGTCCAGCCCTTCGGCGACTGTCATCGGCATCGTTCATCTCCAGGAGGGAAGGGACCCCCCACCCGAGGCAGGGCGGGCAGGGGGTCGATACTCCACGCCGGTCAGGCGCGGTGCGCGCTTACTCGATGCCGAAGCCCGAGTAGCCGTCGAAGAGGATCTCGGCCTCGACCGGGGTGTCCGCAACCAGGGTAGCGGTCACGTTCTTCAGCCGGCCAATCACCTTGTTCCCGGTGACGGGGGTGCCGCCTTCCAGGTAGGTCTTCGTGCCGGTGCTGACGGTCAGGTTGTCCCCGATCGCCAGGGCCGTGGTGCCAAGGACACGCCCAACGAGGGCGTTCTTGATCTCACCGCGCAACATGACCTGCACGTCCGCGCCGATCGCGCAGGCGGCCAACGTGACGACGTAGATGCCGGAGTTGCCCTGAGCCGGCAGCGCGGGGCTGGCGATGTACAGGCCGCTATTGGGGTCGCTGGTCTTGTTGTTGGTCGCGTCCGAGCTGTTGTTGAGGATGTCGAGGATCAGGAGGGTCCCTCGCGCGAGAGCGGCTCCGGTGCCGTTCTTGGCGATGAACTGATCCGGGAGAGGTCCGCCCCACCCGTGGGGGGGCGCAACGCCGATGCTCATGGTCGTTGGTCCTTTGGGTTCTTGGTGTTGTGGTGGGTGGGCGGCCGATCAGACGGTGATCGGGATGTCGGCGGACGGGTAGACGCACCCGAGCCGACGACGAGACCTGACGCAGTTGTTGTGCCAGATGTCGACGGGGCAGATGTGGTTCCACGGCTGGTTGGACGGCGAGAACGGGCGCTTCTTGAAGAAGTACCGTTCGCGGTGGATCGCCTTCAGCAGGTAGCGCGGGTTCCAGAACTGGTACCGCGGGCCCTGGTTGGTGGTGCCGCCAACGTCGTCCTCTGTGGACAGCGTGCTGCCGGAGCCGGTCGGGTAGACCGCCGCCGAGTCGAGCTCGCTGATGTAGAGCATCTGCACGCCCTTGTAGGACGCGCTCGGGTACGCGGGGTCCTGGCCCTTCCAGCGGAAGTGGTCCTGGTTGACGCGGAGGCTGTTCTCGTAGATCGAGATGCCGTTGTTGCTCGCCGTGATGAACGCGGGCGCCGAGGTCGGCTCCGAGAACTCCGGCTTGTACGGCATCCGCTCGAAGCGGAGCTGCCGGTAGAGGCGATCGAACGCCTCGAAGAGGTGCCGGTTCGTCGCCGCGGACTGGAGCCCGACATCGCCGTAGTCGATTCGCTGGTTGTCCCAGCGCGGGTAGCGCAGGGGCGAGAGCCCCTGGACGGTGTTCGGCCCGCCGTTGGCGTTCCGGTAGCTCGGGAAGAGCCCGTCACCGTCGGTCGCGTCGGTGAACTCGTTGTTGAAGAGGAACAGGGAGTTCGGCTCGAGGCCGTCCGTCTCCTCCATCTCGTCCGGGTCCGGGACGGCCCAGCATTGCTCTTCCAGGCCGTTTGTGAAGGAAGTCCAGAGGTTCATCTCCAGCTTCTTCTTCATGTCCTTGTACTTGCGGAAGAGCGCCGCTTCGGACATGTCGCCGCTGTTCAGCATGATCTCCTGGTCGGTCCAGGACATGTGATCCATGCTGAACCGCCACGGGATCGACCAACGCGAGAGCACCTGGGGGTTCGTCCAGTTGTGCCGCGCGTTGGGCTTGTAGCTCTTGAAGTTGCGAACCTCCTGGAGGAAGAGCTCGTCCTTGATGGATTCGCCTCCCTGGAGCATCTCGCTCATCGAACTCCCCGAAAGCAGGTGCTTCAGGAACGGGGAGTTCTTGGTCGCGTCGTTGATGACGCTCTCGGGGCCGGTCAGGTTGGCCGGTCCGGTAGCCAATACGAAGTCGTCGAAGACTTCGAGGGCTGCTCCGCCACTCATGGTTGCCTCTCCTGTGTGGAGGGGCCTACCCCGTCAGGATCACCCGACGAGGCCAGCGGCGCGTAGACCTTCGGTGTGGGACCCGGTCTTCATCCGGGCGGCGAGGTAGGCCGAGTCCTGCTCGTCCTGGCTCTTGAATTGAGCCTTCTTCTCGCCTTGATCCACAACTCCGGTCACGGGGGATCCCGCGCGCCGCCTTGCGTCTTTCGCTTTCTTGACGGCGGAGTCTGCGATCTCTTGCCCGTACAGGATGTGCGCCGCGGTCTCCATGAGACTCGTTGCGCGATCCACGGGGGAGTCGCCTGCTGCGAACGGGACGTGCCGGGCCAGCTCGGGGAGCTTGGCGCGGACGGCGGCCCACTTCTCCGCGTCCTTGAGCACCGGGAACCGCTCCCGGAGCTCACTCCGAGCCATGTCGATCGCGAGCCCTTCGAGGAACGCATCGCGCGGAGCCAGCTCCGCCTCGACCGCTCTCGAGAGAGCCTTGAACGACTGACTCAGGTGGCCGGCGAATTCGGTCCCGTAGTCCTCCTCGAAGGGTTTGGTGAGCTCGTCGAGGTTGACCATGCGCGGGTCGTCCGATTGCTCGGGTTCGGCCGCTTGCGCTTGGCTCTCTCCGGCCTCGCCTTCCTTCTCGGTGGGGGGGGCCTTCGCCAGCTTGTTCCCCAGGCGGTCTTGATCCGCCTGCTGCGCCGCGAGCGGGAGACCCATCTCCACGATCTCCTCGGCGGTGAGCTTCTCCAGGAGCTTCTTCCCGGCGCCCGCCGGCAGCCGCTCGAGCGCCTTGCGCGCCTTCGCGTACTCCGCGGTCGCTTCCAGGCCGGTCGGAGCCTTCTCCTCGGCCTTGGCCGCCTTGCCGTCCGGGCCGGCGCCCTCCTCCTCCCCGAGCGCGAGAGTCTCGCTGCCCGGCTTCGCGGTGCCGCTCTCCGCGGCCTCGCGCGCCAGGGCCTCGCTCTCGGCCGCGCTCTTGCCCCCCAGGCGCTCCCGGAGGAACGTGTCCTCGTCGACCCCGTTCGGCGTGAAGGGGCCGCTGGAGGCGTGCTCGGGGATGCCCTCTGCGGGGGGCTGGAAGGTGGACGCCTGCTCCGTCTCGCTCTGAACCATGATTCCCAACTATCGACGGGGGGGGTCCCCGTCAAGAGGGGTCCCAGACCAGCCCCTCGCTCGCGTTACGTTTCGCGAACTCGGCGGCGTCCTTCCTCCTCTCGAAGCGGGGCGTCCCGTCCGGGGCGTAGGCCGGCGCGCCCTCCATGTTGGGGGGCAGGGTAATGGCCGTCAGAGGCTCGAACGCGGGCTGCACGGTGCCCGCGAGCTCGGAGGGGACCCGTGTGCAGGTCTCCCCGTCGATCTCCAGGGTCTCCCCGCAGGCCGGGGCGTCGTCCCAGAGCATCGCGCGGTCGATCCGCTCCCCGTTGGGCCTCTCGAACTCGTAGGTGGGCATCAGAGCCTCCCAGGCGCTCCTGCGCCGGTCGTGCGTTGTGCGGCGCCCGCGCCGCTCTGGTTGCCCTCGAAGCCCGACGTGGGCGCCGAGGGGGTCGTGCCCAGGCCCGGGAGCTGCGCCCCGATGCCGGACTGCGCCTTCACCGAGCTCGACGCGCCGCCCGCGTCCCCGGTGCTGCCCGAGTCCTTCCAGAGCCGGGGCTGGTCCTTCGCGTCCGTCTGCATCGCCGCGCCCTGCGCGATGGCGGCCTCGACATCGACCATGTCCGACATCCGGGTCTCGTTCAGCGCGTCCCCGAGGAAGTCGAACACGAGCCCCCAGTCGATCCAGGGCATCATCGGCATCGCCTGCCCGTAGGCCACGACGCGGTCCACCACCTCGATCGAGCGGCGGAGGTGCTCGCCCTGGTTCGTCCGCTCGAGCGAGTACGGCTCGATCTCCAGCTCCAAGTCCTCGAAGGTGCCCTCGCTCTCCGGGTCCTGGTTCCCGCCGACGAAGAGCGGGTCCTCCATGTTCAGGTCGTCCGCGGCCTCCTCCCCGAGGGGGAAGACGATCCGGTCGTCGTGGAACATGTACCACGCGACCTTCTTGCAGATCTCGACCACGCCCCCGGTGAAACGCTGCTTCACGAAGGCGCTCCGCGTGCTCGTCGCCTCGTCCACGATCGAGTGCTCGGTCGCGGTGCCCTTGCCCGTGACGTTGCCCTGCTGCGCGTCGTCCATGCCCGACACGCGCTGGAGCCGGTCGTGCAGGAAGGCATACGCTTCCGTCTGCTCGCGCGTGGCGCCACCGATGACCGCCTCGGCGTACTTCTGCTTCTCGAAGCCCGGGATGCCGACGAAGAAGTCGTGCTTGGCCTTCTTGATCTTCATGGCCGTCTTCGTGTCCCGCTCGTCGTACAGGATCACACGCTTGTGGTGCTCCGCCGACCGCGACCACGCACGCGCGTGACGGTTGAGCTCGCGCGTCTGCCCCTCGATCGCGACGAGCGGGGACAGCGGGTAGAGCTTGTCCGGGAGCTGGTAGGCGCCCTGGATGATGTACGGACCGGAGGGCGGGCCGTAGAAGGGCCGAGGCTTCCGCACGAAGGCGCCCTTGCCCGTCTCGCCGTCGTTCCCGCCCCCGTGGCCGATCGTCACGATCGTGCCGTGGTAGCCCTCCTCCGCGCCCGGAGAGTCCGGCAGCTCAAGCTCCGCGATCCAGAGGTCCTTGAGCTTCACGCGCTCCCGGTCGGGGTTGTGCGGCTGCTGGTCCGAGCCGTAGGCCTCCGCCCCGAACCGCTGGTCGGTGAGCGAGTCCTCGCCCGGCGAGAGGTTCTTGATCTCCTTCATGTTCCAGCCCTCGTCGGGCTTGGCACGCGCGCGGAGGATCAGGTCTTCGTGGTCGCACTCCCACTCGTGGCCGATGATGCGCGCCTCGCGCGGGTGGCGTGCCTGCGCGTCGAGCAGGAGCTGGCCCGGCGGGATGCGGTAGACGCTCGGCCACATAACGCTGGAGTCGCCGAACTCGGGGATGCCCGCCTTGTCGAACAGGTACGCCTGATCGGCCAGCTTGCCCGGCTGCGGCTCGCTCGTGACGTAGCACGCGAACCACACGTAGCAGAAGTCGTAGGCCAGCCGCTCCAGCGTCGTCGCGAGGCCGAAGTCGCGCGCCCAGCGGTTGAGCCCGTGCCGGATCGCGTCTGCGACCCCGAGCTGCACGCCAGGGCGCCGCGTCCGCACCCGGAACCGCGGATTGTCGTAGACCAGCCGCGGAACCATCAGGTTCAGGTAGGCATACCAGTTGTTCTCGGACGCGAAGACCGACCCCTCAGACCGCGAGTAGTGCGGGCCGTGGGTCGCGCGGATCATCTCGCCGAGCGCGGTGAGGTGCTTGTCGCGCCAATCCTGCGCCGACTCGACCTCTTCCAAGAGCTTTCCGGGCGTGATCTCAAGTGCCATCAGTATCCCCAGTCGCGCTCTTCGTCGCGCTCTTCAAACTCGCTGGTGTAGTCCGCATCGCTGCGGCCGTGGATCTTGTCCCACGTCGCTTGGTGGTCAAGCGCATCGCCGATCGAGCCCGCCGGGAACTGGCGCACCGTCTCGACATCCGTGAGGTCCCTGCCCCAGACGAACTTCGCCGCGTACCGCATGGCATCGCACCCGTGGTCGTCGCATCTCGGATCGGGCTTCTCCTCGTCGTAGCCCGAGTCCTTGTTCAGCCGCTGCTTCCACACGTAGGCCGGGATCTCCTCCTCTGTTGTCGCCGGCTTGTAGACGGCCCCCAGGTCAGCGTCCGGGTGGTGCTGGAGAGCGTCCCAGCACAGGAACAGCTCGCCGCGCTCCATGCGCTCGCGCACCATCTGGAGGCCCGAGTCGAGCGCGTTGTCCGCGGGGATGACGATGGGGTCCTCCTCGCGACCGCGCGCCGGCCCGAGGCAGTCGTTCATGTACTCGATCAGGTCCGGCCGGCTCGGGTCAGCGACGATCCAGGACAGGTCGTACTTGTCGAGGAGCTTCGACGCCTGCTCCGCCCACCAGTCGATGCCCTTGCGCGCGTGGTAGACCTCGGCCTCGCGGTACATGCGGCTGTCGCCGTCGACGCCCCAGACCTGCATGACGCCCGCGTTGCGGTGCCCCCAGTCGATCGCGCCGATGCGCCAGTGGATGCGGTCGCCGGCCTCGGGGTCCTCGGGGTCGAGGAGGAGCTGCTGGCGATGAATCATCATCTCCTCGCTCCAGCACTCCCAGATCTGCCCCTCTTCGGCGACCCAGAGCCCATCGAGGAGCCGCTTGCGCCGCACGCCCGAGAGCGAGCGCAGCCGGTCCAGGTAGTCCTCGTCGACCGTCGGGTTGTCGTCGTGGGTCGTGCGGCAGCGCCGCATCTTCCCTTCCCTCCAGCGACGGTGCAGCCAGTGGTACTGGGTACCCGGGTTGCAGTCCGCGATGATCTGCGCGAAGTACCGCGGATCCAGCGTGCGCGGGTCGTAGCCGAGGAGGATCTTCCGGTTCCGCAGCCGGGTGATGAGCTTCTCCCATTGCTCCAGCGTGCCCTCTGTCGCCTCGAAGTAGCAGATCAGGTCGTACTCGGTCGACATGATCCGGTCGGCCTTGTCCATGCCTCCCAGGACGACGTGCGAGCCGTTGCTGAACGTGTACGAGTCGCGGTGACCACGGCTCGGCCCCTCCTTCAGGTACTGGAGCTCGGGATCGGTCAGGACGTGGTCCTCCCACGTCACGAGCACCGACTCGGTCATGCTCTTGCGGGTCGCGCGGATGAGCAGGATCCGCATCCCCGGGAACTCCAGCGCGAACGCCTTGACCTTCTCCAGGAGCCCGCGCGTCTTGCCCGTGCCGGCCGGGCCATCGAAGAGCAGCTCGCGCTCCGCGGACACGAACATCCGGCGCACCCCGCCATAGGCGGAGTACGTCGGTGTGCTGATCGGTGCCTCGGCGATCACGGCGATCACAGCGAGGAGCGGCCCGCCCTGGTGTGGATGGTCGCCTCGATCGTCACCATCCCGTAGGCGGTCGTGTCGAGCTGGTAGACGGCCTGATAGCTGCGCCCGCCGGACACGAACAGCTCCGCGCCGGCGAGGACGTGGCGGAACGAGTAGCCGGGCGTGCCCGCGCGCCACGCGCCGTCGATCAGCGGGGCCGTGAGCATGACATCGGCCACGTCCAGGGCTTCGCCGTAGATGGGTTGGTCTCCCGCGCCTTCGAGACGCGAGCCGAAGACCTCGACCCACGCCTCGATGACGTGGTCCTGTGTGAGCTGCGGGCCCGAGGGCGCAACCGGACGGGCCATCACAACCACGTCCTCCCGCGGGAAGATGGTCAGGGCGACGGTATCCGGCATGAGCGCCTCTCTGTGGTAGCCGCGCCCGACGACTTGGAGCTGCACGAGGGTCTCGACGCGAGCGCGCACGTCGGCCTCGAAGGTGGTGATGGGCAGGAGCGCGGAACGCCCCTTCCCGACGATGGGCGCCGCCGTGATGGTCGCGCCGAGCGTGTACCCGCCCACGACCAACGAGGCACCAGGGACAACCCCGGCGCCCGTCGCGGTGATGGTGACGCCCACCGTGGAGGGGCTCACGCCTCGGTCTCCTTGATGCGGGCGCGCAGCGTGGCCTTGCGCTCCGCCTTGCTCGCGTTGTTGTAGGCGCCGTTCAGGTCCCCGGTCGTCCACTTCCTGCGCGGCTGGCTCTTCGCGGAAGCGATGCACCGCCGGCATGTTGCGGGGTGCTCGGGGGGCGTCGTCGTCTTGAGGTGGACCGCGCGACGGCAGAGCCCGCACGGCCAGAGGTGTTGAGCCATCTCCCCGCGACCTAGCTGCGCGCCCGCGGGTGTGAGCCGGTCCTCGCAGCTAGTCAGCCCGAGCTGCTGGAGCTTCATCTTGACGCGGTCGCACGTCACGTCCGGCACGGTGCGGCGCCGGTCGCCGAGCGCCTGACGCAGGGCCATCAGCCCATCGTTCGGCACCTCGGGCACCTGGGACGGCCGGGGCTCGGCCGGCTTACGCGGTTGGGATTCGGTAGATGCCTTGCGAGGGGATGACATAGGTGTAGTTGGTCCCGTCCGGGGTGAACACGGCGTCGAGGAGGAGGATCGGAACGCGATCGGTGAACGCGGGATCCGCCGCGGCGCCCGTCTTCTCCACGTAGAGCACGATGAACTCGGGGGAGTTGGCACCCGCCGCAAGGCTCGCCCAGAGCAGGTCGGTGAAGTCGAGGACCATCTCGTCGGCGTCGATCGCGACCGTGCAGGTCACGGTGAGGCGCGAGTAGCTGGCCTCGACGTACTCGGCCGGCGTGGTGATGTCGTCGAGTGTGTCCGCGGCGTCCCAGTCAGCGACGACCGACGAGCTCGCGTTGAGGATCATCGCCTTCAAGGTGCCGCTCGTCAGTGGGGAGACCCCAGCCACCAGGACATCGAACAGGGCTTTCAGCCCGCTCGGGTTGGCTCGATCGCTCATGGATCAGCCCTTCTTCGTCCGCTTCTTGCGGGTGGCCGTCTTGGCCGGCTTGGGGTCGCGCTTCTTGGGCGCCTCCTGCGTCTTGCCGGCCTTGGCGTCGGCGCGCCGCTTGGCCGCATCCAT
>Ga0316192_10001101_pt1 | contig 19883 bp, 13 predicted proteins | sample MerIslwburrow_MG_FD_204931 | JGI IMG/M metagenome (GOLD analysis project Ga0316192, IMG submission 204931) | Coastal sediment microbial communities from Maine, United States - Merrow Island worm burrow | ecosystem: Environmental > Aquatic > Marine > Coastal > Sediment | place: USA: Maine...
TACTTATTGATGACGACCGGAAACACTCTGATTTGCTGCAGGCGTACATGAAGCGCTTCGGCATCAATCTTTCGTGCGCTTACGATTCGGTCGAGGGTTTCAAAAAGCTGCAGCGGGAGGAGCCGGATCTGCTGCTGCTTGATGTCATGCTGCCGGGAAAAGACGGATTCGAAATCTGCCGGGAAGTGCGCAAGACCAGCAACATCCCGATCATCATGCTGACCGCCCGGGGGGACGTCATTGACCGGGTGTCAGGGCTCGAACTGGGCGCCGATGATTATATTGGCAAGCCCTTTGAGCCGCGAGAGCTGGTCGCACGCGTCCAGGCGACACTGCGGCGTGCGGAATCTGCAGGCTCAACCGCCGGTGAGATGCACTTCGAGGGCATGACAATCGATATCGAAAAACGCACTGTCGCCGTCGACGGGGCTGCGGTCGACCTGACGTCGATGGAGTTCGAACTGCTGGTCATACTCGCGCGCCGGGCCGGGCGAAAACTGTCGCGCGATGACATTCTCAGCGAGCTGCGCGGAATCGACGCGGCAATCCTGACGCGTTCGGTGGATATCATGGTCAGCCGACTGCGGCATAAAATAGGTGATTCCGATAAGCCGTTCCGCTTCATCCAGACTGTGTGGGGGCGCGGCTACTCATTCACCGGCATTCCCGTAGCGGATGTTTAGTCAACTATCGCGATCCTTATCCTTTCGCCTGCTGGGGATCTTCATTGTTCTCGGCGGGCTGTTCGTATTTGGCACCTTCAAGGCCATCCAGCGGTTCTACAACAGCGATGAAATCCGCGGCCTGATCAGCGGACATTTGTCCCTGCATGTGAACTATGTCCGTGAGGACATTGGTGTGCCGCCGCGAATTGACCGTGCGATCGCCATTACAGAACGCGTGCCCGTCGACATTCGAATACTGGGTCCTGACGTGGACTGGGCTTCCGACCCCGCATTTCCGCGGCTTGAGCAGCTCGATTTTGCGCCGAGCCCGAGGTTCAGCAACAGCCCCGATGCATGGGTGAATGAGCTGCAGGGCATAGATTTTGCTGAATTTGATAACCATGATTTTCTTCGCATGCGCCAGGGCGGCTACGATATCGTTGTAGCGACGCCGCGAATTTCGGACACCCTGGATGGACCGGCGCTCGTGCCTCTTGTGATTGGGCTGGGGCTGACGTTCCTGGTGATCGGTTACGGTGCCGTCATATGGCTATTTCGACCGATTCGTACGATCCGCGAAAGTGCAGCCCATATTGGGCAAGGTCACTTTGACCACCGCATCGAGAAGATACGCCGTGATGAGCTCGGTGACCTGGCAGACGATATCAATCGCATGGCCGACGATGTACAGAGCATGCTGGACGCCAAGCGAACATTGCTTCTCGGAATGAGCCACGAATTACGAAGTCCATTGTCAAGAATGCGGCTGGGCCTTGAATTTTTTGACGAGCAGGAGAATGTCGAAAGTCTCAGAGTAGAGATCACCGAGATGGAGAAGATTGTCGTATCACTGCTCGAGGCCGAACGTCTTAACGACCGACATGCGCAACTCAACCGTTCGACGGTCGTTATCAATGAGCTGGTGAAGGGTCTGATTGATGACTATTTCTCCAGGGACAGGGCCCGAATTCAGGTTGATACGCCTGAAGAGGATGTCGTCGCGAATGTTGACGATGCGCGACTGGCGCTGCTGTTGAAAAATCTCATCAGCAACGCACTGCGCTACTCGACCGCGGAAGAGGGCCCCGTGAACGTCGCAGTCACTATTCGAGACAGAAATCTGCTGATAATCGTCTCTGACCATGGCCCCGGGCTCTCCGAAGACCAGGCCGAGCACCTGGACGAACCCTTCTATCGCAGCGATCCATCGCGCACACGTGACTCTGGCGGCACCGGCCTCGGCCTTTATCTTGCGAGCCTGGTTGCCGCTGCGCATGGCGGAAATCTGACGTACGTCAGCAGGGCAGACCGTGGCGCGACCTTCGAAGTAAGCATCCCGATCGCATAGCTGGCGGGGCCTTTGTAAGCGGTTGTAACAATCCCTTTCAGCCCATTGTTGCCTCACAACCCCATTTGTATATTGCTCTTCAAATGACCTTGGAGACGACTATGCGTGTCGTTACTGAAAAAGCTGTTAGCTGGACCGAAATGGGCCTCGTGCCCGATACCGTGATTCGGGCCGGCATCCGTAGATTGCTGGAGTCCAAGCGCAAGGAGATTCACTCCGGTGATGTCGAGTTTGCTGCAAATACTCTCAATCGATTTGTCGAGATGATGAATGATTCGCCAATCGCGTTGGTGCCAGATCTCGCAAACAAGCAACACTATGAAGTTCCCGCCGGCTTCTTCGCAGAAGTCATGGGCGAGAATCTCAAGTACAGCTGCTGCTATTGGCCAAAGGGCGTTAGCAATCTGTCAGAAGCGGAGGCGGCTGCTTTGCAGCTCACGGTTGAGCGAGCTGGTATCAAAGATGGTATGGCGGTGCTCGATCTTGGCTGCGGCTGGGGATCATTGTCGCTCTGGATTGCAGAGCACTACCCGAACACCACGGTGACGTCGGTTTCGAACTCAAGCTCGCAACGTGAGTTTATAGTGGCGCGGGCTGAAGAGCGGTCGATCGACAACATCGAGGTCATCGTCTGTGACATGAATGACTTCGACGCTCAGAAGAAATTCGATCGCGTCGTTTCGATTGAGATGTTCGAGCACATGCGCAACTACGGCGAGTTGTTTCGTAACATCAACGAGTGGCTGTCGCCTGAAGGAAAATTCTTCATGCACATCTTTTGCCATCGGACGACACCCTACGAGTATATCGATAAGGGCCCGGGTGACTGGATGAGCCGGTATTTCTTCACCGGTGGAATAATGCCGAGTTCTGATCTGCCAATGCGTTTTGCAGACCACCTGAGCATCGACCAGCGCTGGAGCTGGAATGGCCAGCACTATGCACGCACCTGCAATGCCTGGCTCGAGAATATGGACGCGAACGAGGAGTCGATCAGGCCGATTCTCGCTGCCTGTTATGGCGAGGCTGAGGCATCCTTGTGGTGGCAGCGCTGGCGCATCTTTTTCATGGCCTGCGCTGAGCTTTTCGATTATGACGACGGGCATGAATGGTATGTCGGTCACTACTTGTTCAAAAAGACGGTGCGCTGAAATGATGCTGCTGGTTAATGCTGCGATTTTTCAGGTTGCCTGGTTCCTGTCCGTAATCGGCGGAGCCCAACAAATGCCGTGGCTGGGGCCGGTCGCTGTGCTCGTCGCTGTCGTCGTTCACCTGCGGTTTGCGCGCAAGCCTTTTGAAGAGGTGCTGCTGATTCTGAGTTGTGCATTGCTTGGCGCAAGTTTCGATAGCGTCCTCGTCGCAGCAGGATGGGTTACGTATACGTCAGGTCTGTTCAGCGACTACATGGCGCCGTACTGGATCATCTCCATGTGGATGTTGTTCGGTACAACGCTGAACGTGTCCATGCGATGGTTGCGTGGTAAGCCGCGGCTAGCGGCGTTCTTTGGACTCTATGGTGGCCCCGCGGCCTACATCGCCGGGCAGGCACTCGGTGGCATCATTCTCACCAACCAGGTTGCGGCGCTCGTTGCACTGGCAATCGGCTGGGCAGTCATGATGCCAGTCCTGATGTGGCTCTCAGAAAACCTCGACGGTATGCCGGGCAGGCGTCGTAACTGGATCGCGGAGCCGTCCCGATGATGCAGCATGCGTACACAATCGCGCTGCTGGCCATTCTCCTGGTCGGGTTCGTTAGCTGGCAATTCAGCGTGATGAAAAAAGATGTCAGCTTCGTCGACAGCCTGTGGTCGTTGTTTTTTCTGCTTGCGGCCGCCGTGTTTGCGTACCAGGTCGAAGTACTGTCCGACCGCGGAAAACTTGTATTGCTGCTGGTTGCGATCTGGTCGTTGCGACTGTCTGTCTACATCACAGCCCGCAACTGGGGTAAGGAAGAAGACTATCGCTACCAGGCGATACGCCAGAACAACGAACCTGGTTTTGCCGTAAAGAGCCTCTACATCGTGTTCGGATTGCAAGGTGTTCTGGCCTGGTTCATCGCGTTGCCGCTATTACCCGCGATTTCGTCTGGCAATGACCTGGGTGTAATAGACATCTTCGCGGCGGCCCTGTGGCTACTCGGATTCGTATTCGAGGCAGGCGGTGACTATCAACTCGCACGTTTCAAGCGCAACCCTGAAAATCGCGGCCGAGTGCTGGATACGGGTCTGTGGCGATTTACGCGGCACCCAAACTACTTCGGCGATTTCTGTATCTGGTGGGCGTTCTACCTGTTCGCTGTATCCGCTGGCGGGTGGTGGAGTATTGCATCACCGCTCCTGATGAGCTTCCTCCTGCTCAAGGTGTCGGGTGTTGCGATGCTGGAGAACACAATTCAAGAGCGGCGGCCCGAGTACTCGAACTACATCCGCCGCACAAATGCATTCTTTCCGGGGCCGTCACGGCGCTCGGCGCAAGTTGAGGAAACGAACCAATGAGACGCAAATCTCTCGGCCTGTTACTTATTGGCCTTTTCACCCTGACCTTCGTTACGCCAGGCACTGCGCCGGCGAGCGAGAATGGACGGTACGACTTCACGGTCTACCTGAACGACAAGAATGTCGGCAGTCACTCATTCGAAGTCATTGACGACGGCAACGTTACGCGCGTGCAGAGCGACGCCAGGTTCAAGTACACGATTTTGCGTATTCCGGCCTACCGCTACGAGCACAGCAACGCAGAACGGTGGTCTGGCAACTGCCTGACAGGATTCGATGCTCAAACCAATGCAAACGGTGACCGCATCGAGGTATCTGGCGAAAAGACCGCTGATGGCTTTACCGTCAACAATGGCGATGCCGCTGTGCGGCTGCCGGAATGCGTCATGAGCTTCGCGTACTGGAACCCGGACTTTCTCAACGAGTCGCAGTTGCTAAACCCGCAGACTGGCGAATATGTTGACGTCAATGTGGAAGTCGTTGGCACGGAAATGCTTGAGGTTCGCGGCCAGCCAGTAGATGCAACCCGGTTCAGGCTTACCGCCTATGAGGTAGACGTAACACTCTGGTACTCGTCAGATAACGAGTGGCTTGCACTCGAGTCCGTCGCCAAGGGCGGCCACATCATCCGCTATGAGTTGTCGTGACATGGGCATATTTAGACAAGTAATTTTGGCAGGCTGCACGGCGATACTGGTCGCAGGCTGCGCATCGAAAGGAGCCGAGATGAAGACCGTTGATTATGTCGATATAGAGCGCTTCATGGGGCCCTGGTACGTTATTGCCAACATACCGACTTTCCTCGAGAAAGGGGCGCACAACGCGGTCGAAACCTATCGGCTGAACGACGATGGCACCATTGGGACGCACTTCGTTTTCAATAAGGACGGTTTCGACGGCAAGGCCAAGGAATACAACCCGAAAGCATTCATTCTCGACAACGAGACCAACGCTCTATGGGGAATGCGGTTCGTGTGGCCGATCAAGGCTGACTACCGCATCGTCTACCTGGACGACGACTACTCACAGACTGTCATAGCGCGCGAAAACAGGGATTTCGTCTGGATCATGGCGCGCACACCGACAATTTCGGACTACGACTATGACCAGCTTGTGTCCTTCGTCGAGTCCATCGGCTATGACATCACGCAATTGCAGCGCGTTCCACAACGGTGGTGATGCCATGAAGATTGCAATTATCGGCACGGGCATCGCGGGAAATGTCGCCGCATACAAGCTTCGACAGGACCATGACATTACGGTATTCGAGTCCGGCTCCTACGTTGGCGGCCACACGAATACAGTCGACGTTTATGAGAGCGGGCGGCCGCTCGCCGTAGACACCGGGTTCATCGTGTTCAACGATCGTACTTATCCCAACTTCATTCGGCTGCTTGACGAGATTGGCCAGGAGTCGCAGGCGAGCGAGATGAGCTTCAGCGTCCAGGCCGAGAATGGTGGTCTCGAATACGGTGGCTCGTCGCTCAACGCACTCTTTGCGCAACGCAGCAATATCCTGCGGCCGTCGTTCCATCGCATGATCCGCGACATACTCAAATTCAACAAAACAGCATTGCCGAGCGCTGAACACCTTGACGAGTCGGACACACTCGGTGAGTTCCTTTTTGATAATGGCTATAGCCACGAGTTTGTGGACAACTACCTGCTGCCAATGGCTGCAGCGATCTGGTCGGCCGAGCCGGAATCGGTTCTGGGCATGCCAGTCAGCTTCCTGGTGCGCTTCTTTGCAAACCACGGATTGTTGCAAGTCAAAGACCGGCCTCAATGGCGGGTTATAACAGGCGGTTCACGGCAATACGTGAACAAGCTCATTGGCGGGCACCGTGACAGGATTCGCCTGAACAGTCCGGTGCAGGGCATACGCCGAATCGATGACTGTGTCGAAATAAGCAGTGCAACGGGTGGGCGCGAGATGTTCGACTATGTGTTCGTTGCCTGCCACAGCGACCAGGCCCTTGCATTACTCAGGGATTCCACGCCAGCCGAGCGAGATGTGCTTGGTGCGATTCGCTACCAGCCAAATGAGGCGATTCTGCATACTGATGCGTCACTGATGCCACGACGAAGGCAGGTATGGTCGGCATGGAATTATCATATTCCGCAGGATCCGACTCGGCACGTCGCTGTTACCTACAACATGAATATTCTGCAAGGGCTCGACGCTGATCGGCAGTACCTGGTCACGCTAAACAACGATCGCGCGATCGATCAGGACAAGATTCTGCGGCGCGTGCAATACGAGCATCCTATTTACTCCAGGGAAGCGGTCGCCGCGCAGCTGCGCCAGGGTGAGATTAACTGTGATCGCACATTCTTCTGCGGCGCGTACTGGCGCAATGGGTTCCACGAGGACGGTGTCGTCAGTGCGCTAAATGCCCTGGACCATTTCGAGCAGAGGCTGAGCAATGAACAGCTGCATCTACGAAGGGCAAGTTAGGCACACACGCAAGCGCCCGGCACATCATCAGTTCAATTACCGGCTGTTCATGATGTACCTGGACCTTGACGAGCTGCCTGGCCTGTTCAGCAGGCACTGGTTCTGGTCCACGACACGTGCGGCGCTCGCCAGGTTTCGTCGCAGTGACCACCTCGGAGATAAGGACCGGCCCTTAAGTGACTGTGTTCGCGATCTTGTCCAGGAGGAAACGGGAATTCGGCCTGCCGGGCCGGTGCGGTTGCTAACCAATCTTTCGTATTTCGGCTACTGCTTTAATCCGGTCAGCTTCTTTTACTGTTTCGCGGACGACGGTGAGACCGTCGAGTACATTGTCGCCGAGGTGAATAACACGCCCTGGGGAGAACGCGATACCTACGTACAGGTCTGTGCTGATAACAGGCGATCGTGGCGATTTCGGCCGAAGAAGAAGATGCACGTGTCGCCTTTTATGTCGATGGATGTTGACTACCACTGGGCGCTGTCCGAGCCGGCCAGGCATCTCAATGTGTATATGGCCAGCTCAAAAGACGGTGAGCGGTTTTTCAATGCATCAATGTCAATGAGGAAAAGGCCGATCACGAGTTTTTCGTTAGCGAGCGTGTTGCTGCGGTTTCCGCTAATGACTGTGAAGATCATCTCCGCAATACACTGGGAGGCTCTGCGCCTCTGGATAAAGCGCGTTCCCTTCTACGTACACCCCGGCAAGCAAAGAGAGGTTGTTGCCCGATGAGCATGAGACTCGTATCCGTGAACACACCAGATTTTGATGTGGATGAACGCAAGCCGTCCCGTCTGGAAAGGTTTGCGCGGCGCCTTCTGCTTGCGCGTCTCGAGAAACTTGAAGAAGGACAAATCGTCCTGAGTGAGAACGGGCAACATTTGACCTTTGGCAAATTGACCGAAGCGTATCCGCTTACGGCGCAGATTCGCATCCGAAATCCGAAGTTCTATAGCGACATTGCGTTTGGTGGTTCAACCGGAGCCGGTGAAGCGTATATCAATGGATACTGGGCATGTGATGAGTTGAGCGACTTGCTCAGGATACTGATCCACAATCGTGAAGTGCTGGAGGAAATGGAAAATGGCCTGGCCGTGCTCAGCCGGCCGCTGCAGAAGGTTATCCACTTCCTGAACAAAAACACACGGAACGGCAGCCGCAAGAATATCGCCGCCCACTATGACCTCGGTAACGACTTCTACCAGCTCTGGCTCGACAAGACGATGATGTATTCATGCGCCTATTTTGAGTCCCCGGAAACATCACTGCGCGATGCGTCAATTGAAAAGCTGGATCGTATCTGCCGCAAGCTCAATTTGTCGGCAGAAGACTCGGTGATCGAGATCGGTACGGGGTGGGGCGGTTTTGCCATGCACGCAGCCCGGCACTACGGCTGTCATGTCACGACCACGACAATTTCTCAGCAGCAGCATGACTACGCAGCGCAGGCTATTCGCGATGCAGGACTCGAAGATCGGATCACGTTGTTGTTCGATGACTATCGCGATCTGGAAGGGCAGTACGACAAGCTGGTCTCCATTGAGATGATCGAAGCTGTTGGGCATGAGTTCCACGAGACCTATTTCAAGAAGTGCTGTGAGCTCCTGAAGCCGGACGGGCAAATGCTGCTGCAGGCAATCACAATCGCCGACCAGCGCTACGATGCCTACAAGACCAGCGTGGACTTCATCAAGCGCTACATATTCCCGGGTGGTTGCCTGACGTCGGTGACGGACATGACGAAAGTAATGACCGGGTCGACTGATATGCGCGTTATTCACCTCGAAGACATCGGGCCTCATTACGCGACGACGCTGCGCGAGTGGCATGACCGCTTTTTCGCACGAATTGATCAGGTGCGTGAGCTCGGTTATTCAGATGCATTCATCCGCATGTGGCGGTTTTACCTGGCGTACTGCGAGAGCGCGTTTCTGGAGCGGGTGATTGGTGATGTGCAGATGCTGATGATGCGCCCTGGCGCGCGCCGCGACAGCATCCAATACTGATAAACTAGGTCGCTCGCCCTCACAGGAGCCCCACCATTTCCAGTAAAACATATGCCCTCGCCTTGCATGGCGGCGCCGGTCCTGTTGCCGGGCGCGACTACTCCGTCGTCGAAGACCATCTCCGCGAGCTGGCAGCTGAGGGCCAATCGCGCCTTGAGTCCGGTGCGGCTGCGCTGGACGTCGTCGAGTATGCGGTTGCCAAACTGGAAGCCAGCGGCATGTACGTGGCGGGTAAAGGCTCGGCACCAAATACCGCGGGCTATGTCGAGCTCGACGCGTCGATTATGGATGGTGCCACGCGGGAAGCTGGTGCCGTTGCCGCGATTGTCGGTGTCGTCAATCCGATCAGCGTCGCGCGTCGCATCATGCAGGAAACCCCGCATGTAATGCTGGCCGGAAAAGGTGCGCTGGCATTCGCACGCAGTCAGGATATGGAAGAGGTCGGTGACGCCGAGAATTACTATGTTCTTCCGATCGGCGTGTACGAAGACGAAATCTACGAACAAAAGCACGGCACTGTCGGTGCCGTTGCGCTCGACCTGTCTGGCGGACTCGCTGCGGCAACGTCAACAGGTGGCACCTTTGGCAAGCTCGAAGGGCGCGTTGGCGATTCGCCATTGATCGGGCCGGGCACCTGGGCAGACGACGATGTCGCAATCTCATTCACCGGTACGGGCGAGCACATCATTCGTTCAGGCGGAGCTATCTCGATAGCGCACAAGGTTGCAGCGGGAATGTCGGTCGATCAGGCAATCCAGGACGTCCTCGATGAGATCAGGCGGCTCGGCGGTGATGCGGGCGTTATTGTTATCGACAGGAATGGTGAAATCGCAATGCCCTACAACTCCGATGGTATGAAGCGCGCATCAGTGAGTTCGACGTCGCCGCTTATGGCTACGACGTTTTCCTGAGGACGACTACGTCTCGGATACGAGATGATTGAGCGAAAAGCGTTCGCGACTTTCCAGAGCTTGTTGCCTGACTGCCTCGACCTGTTCAGCCTCGTTAGTAGCGATTAACTTGTTCAGGATGCGCGAGAAGTGGGCGTGCATTGTTGTTCGTGCAGTGGCCGTGTCACGACGCTTGAGCGCGTCGAAAATTGCCTGGTGCTCCTGAAACGGATGTGTCGATTCGTTTGGGGCCGACCGGGGTTTCGAGAACGCAAACGCCAGATCCGGTTTTGACCCACACGCGACTCAGTGCTTCAAGAGCAATGATCGCTTCGCGAATGGTAGGGCGGCTCACGGAGAATCGTTAGGCAAGTTCGCGTTCCGGAGGCAGCCTGCCCCCGGCGGGATAATCGCCCGAATCGATAAGCTGCAACATCTTCTCGACGATGCTTCTGTACAGACGCTGGTCATTGGCCATTCGATGGCTCCGTTATCGGGTTCGAGGGCAGTCTAACACAAAAAATAGAAATTGGTCATAGAGGTTCGCTGCCAATCTGTCTTGTACCGAAAACAAGGGCGATAGCCTATACCTATAAGGTTTTCTGCCCGAATCAGTGTATCCGGGCGAACGGTCCGAAGGGCGCCGATTAGCCCTTATCGAGAATTGGTCAGACCAGTTTTGCGGCTGCATTTTCCTCAAGTGGTAATAATACCGTATTGACCAAACGATCGTCATATGGTTATAGTTCCTGCGAGCTAAACCACAACATCACCGGGGGAATACCGATGAGAACGTCCGAACACGTCGCCACGAGCGGCCGCCACTCCTATGCGGTTAAGGTCTTTTTATGTGCTGTGCTATTTACGACGCTCGTCGGCTGCGGCAGCGATAGGGAAGGCGCAACTCTGGTGCAGGGCTCTAACGGGGTCGCGAGCCTAAGCGGTGAAGCCGTTGTAGGCGAAACCCTCTCGGCATCGATATCGGATTCAGACGGCATTCAGTCTGGCAGTGAGAGCTATCAGTGGTTCTCAGATGGTGAACTGATTTCAGGGGCGACTTCCTCTTCCTACACGCTAAGCGCAGACGAAGGTGGTGAATCTGTTACTGCTGTTATTCGATATACCGATGGTTCCGGTCTTCGCGAGACGGTCGAATCCGCACCTATTGATATTCAAGCCGCTTTTGCCCTTGGAGCGCTCTATGTTCATGGTTTAGTAGACGGGGCCGTTTGTGAAATCTCTGCTGTCGATGCTAGCGGTGTCGCAGCGAGCACTCCGTTGGCTTCTGGCACAACCAGCAGTGGTTTAGCGAGCTTCGGTGAGCTGGTTCCCTTTGATGGAACAGCGTTAATTTCCTGTAGTGGCGGAACCTATGTCGATGAGGCGACTGGTCTCGTACTCGATGCGCCTGCCACCCGAGCGGTCGTTAATGTTGACAGTGACACTATTTTTACCGTCTCGCCATTAACAGAAATCGCTACCCAGCTTGCTGAAGCGGCGGGTGATTTGAACACAGCAGTCTCTACTTATAACGCCGCTGTTAGTATTAATTTTGGCGTTTCTGTTTCTGGTGACATTACCGAAATCGAGCCAACGAATTTGGCGACGACGGCCGCTAGCAATGATGATGCAGGAAGATATGCGACAGCGCTGGCCTTAATTTCTCAATTGGATGCCAACGACCCTGGCGCTTCATCGGCGGACATAATTAACAATCTCAGCGCCGATCTGGCTGATGGTACGTTTTCTCAGTCCACGCTGGATGACTTTAACGCGGCGGTCGTAGATTTGGGCACTTCTCCGGTGGCTGGCAACCTCGATAACGAAGCTCTGCTCGACGTGCAGAGCGCAATCAACAACGAGCCGGTACCAGCCGTTTTTGACGGTCTGAGCGCTACGATTCCTAATGACCAAGTAACGGCTCTTGCAGGTAACGTCACCGTTACCGATGTGAACTTTGGTGAAGACAGGGTCGTTGCGCAGACAGATGTTCAAACCACTTATGGGACATTCAGCATCGTCGAGAGCGGCGCCTGGACCTATACGCTGGACACGACCGATCCAACGGTGGCCGGCCTGGAAGTTGGCGAATCTGTCAACGACACCATTGCGCTTTCCTCCGTCGACGGCACGGCGGCTGACTTGGTCATCCGTATTACAGCGCTTACACAAGTCGCTGAAATCACCAACACCATTAACGGCGACACGGGTGAGTTAAGGTACAACCTGGACCCTCATTTGCTGCAGGGAAAACTCTCATTTTCATTCCTGAAAACTGAAGCCCTTGCGGACGATGGCAATCAAAAAGACGCGTACATTACGCTGTATGGCTCTTCTGGCAGCTCTTCGGAATCACTGGTTGATCTGCGCATACAAGGGCAAGCTACCGAAGATGATGGAAGCATCAGGGAGCCAAGGTTCCTGGTGCGCAACACGGACAACGCGGCCTACCCTGGCGGAATCATCGAAGCGCCGTTCACACCCAATGAATGGTACGACATTGAAATCATGTGGGATATGTCGCAAGCCAATCAGATCACTATCATCATAAATGGCGAAGTGTTGGGTGGTGGGCCATTCTCCACTGCAGCGGTTGTAGACAGCGATTTCGTAGATCTGGATCAATGGTTCAGTGAAGGCGTTGAACGTGTTCAGTGGCGCTTTGGCGACAACGGTACAGTCATTCCTTTCGGCTCTTACTTTGTCGACAACGTTGCAATCTATTCCGACACGGCCGGGACAACTCTGCAATTCGCGGACGATTTCGAGGGTTACTTCGTTGGGGATCCGTTAGCTGGCGTCCTGATCTATTCCGATTCAGTCGACGCGGTAGTTGAAGTTTATGACGCCGGCGCAGGCGGAGGATCTACGCCGGCTGCGTTCTTCAACTTGGTGGGCGCCATCAATAGCGACAGCGTCGACGTGTTAATGGATACGGTGACCGTCATTGATCCAGACCCGGGCGAAGATATGCTTGTCGAGCAAACGGCGACAGCTACCCTGTATGGAACGTTCTCGATCCTGCCTTCCGGCGCATGGGAATACACGCTCGACACAACGAACCCAACTATTGCAGCGATGGTTCAGGGCGACAGGTTAACGGATGCCATTCAAATTTCATCGGTTGACGGAACCACGGCTGACCTGGTGATTACTATCAATGGCGTCGGCGGTGCTGCTCCATCTGGCGAAAACAACGTAGCCGTCATTATTGATACGGATGCCGGTGATACAGGTGAGTTGAGATATGCGCTGGACGCCGATGGCCCGCTTGCGGCTGGGCGAGTGGAGCTAAAGATCAAGAGATTGGACGATACCCTTGGGGATGGTGATGCCTTCATCACCTTGTTCAACTCGAATACCAATAACGACGGGGCTATTCTCGATTTCCGTATCCGGGATGACAGCTTTGGTGTGAGAAGCCCTGGCACTATCGATACGTCTACGCTTCCTCATACATTGGATGCCTTTATGGATGTGCGTATTACCTGGGAATACCCGGGTGGTGACCCAGCAACAACGCTTCCAGAAGTGACGATCTCAGTGGATGGTGTCAGTCTCGCTCCATTTACAACGGACAACAACGCCTATGGCGGTGTGACACACGTTGCCGTCCGCTTCGGTGACAATGGTGGCGTGCGTGAAGACACAGGGAAAGTGAGTGTTGATGACTTGGCAATTTACTCCGATACAGCGGGCTTTACTGAAGTGTTCTCTGATGACTTCGAGTCTTACCTGGACGGCGATTCGCTTGACACGGACAACGCCGCTTCGCCGTATCACTCAAATACATCTGAAGCCACAGTGGAGACTATCGCCGGTGCGGGCGGTCCTGGCACTCCTGGTAATCAGCTTGCCGAAATCATTGACACCGACCCCGGTGATACGGGTGAGTTGAGATATGCGCTGGATGCCGCTGGCCCACTTGCGGCAGGTCGCCTGGAAGTTGCGGTGAAAAGACTGGACGATACGCTGGGAGATGGCGATGCCTTCATCACCTTGTTTAACTCAGCTACCAATAATGATGGCGCCATTCTTGATTTCCGTATCCGGGATGACAGTTTTGGTGTGAGAAGTCCGGGCACGATCGATACGTCTGCGCTTCCGCATACGCTGGATGCCTTCATGGATGTGCTGATTACCTGGGAGTACCCGGGTGGTGACACGACGCTGCTTCCAGAGGTCACGATCTCAGTGGATGGTGTCGCCCTTGCTCCATATACAACGGACAACAATGCCTTCGATGGTGTGACACACGTTGCATTCCGGTTTGGTGACAATGGTGGCGTGCGCGAAGCGACGGGCATATTCAGCGTTGATGAACTTGCGATTTACTCCGATACCGATGGAATGACTGAAGTGTTCTCTGACGACTTCGAGTCTTACCTGGTCGGAGATTCGCTTGATACCGACAATGCCGCTTCGCCGTATCACTCAAACACGTCGGAGGCGACAGTTGGAGCTGAAGAAGGTGGTACAGGCGGTCCTGGCACACCTGGCAATCAGCTTGCTGAAATCATTGATACCGACCCTGGTGATACGGGTGAGTTGAGATATGCGCTGGATGCCGATGGTCCGCTTACGGCAGGTCGCCTGGAAGTTGCGGTGAAAAGACTGGACGATACGCTGGGAGATGGCGATGCCTTCATCACCTTGTTTAACTCGAATACCAATAACGATGGCGCCATTCTTGATTTCCGTATCCGGGATGACAGTTTTGGTGTGAGAAGTCCGGGCACGATCGATACCTCTGCGCTCCCACATGTGCTGGATAGCTTCATGGATGTGATTGTTACCTGGGAGTACCCGGGTGGTGACCCGGCAACAACGCTTCCAGAGGTCACAATAACGGTGGATGGTGTCAGTCTTGCTCCATACACAACAGACAACAACGCCTTCGATGGTGTGACACACGTTGCATTCCGATTCGGTGACAATGGTGGTGTGCGTGAAGCGACGGGCATATTCAGTGTAGATGAAATAGCGATTTACTCCGATACGGCGGGTACTACAGAGGTATTTGCTGATGACTTCGAGTCCTATCTGGATGGCGATTCGCTTGACACGGACAACGCTGCTTCGCCTTATCATTCAAATACATCCGAGGCGACAGTGGGAGTGGAGAATTAAGATGCTGCATAAAAAACTTAGCGCGGTATTAGTCGCAAGCCTGGCCTTCTTTGCATGTGCAGTCGTTTCTGCTCAGGAGGCCGATCAATCCGATAATTCGACCGATGAGATTGAGGAGGTCGTAGTTTTCGGGACCAGGGCGACTGTGCAGAGCTCGATTGATATCAAACGTAACTCCACACAGATCGTTGATGGACTGTCCGCCGAAGAAATCGGCGATATTCCAGCGCTATCGATAGGTGCTGCTCTCGAAACAATTACCGGCGCCACTTCACACCGCGAAAATGGAGGCGCAACAGAACTTTCTGTCAGGGGCTTAGGGCCATTCTTGGGAACGACTGTGATTAATGGCCGAGAAGCTACGAATGGTGGTGGTAACCGTGCGGTGAACTTCAGCATTTTCCCTTCTGAGATGTTCAACAAGATTGCGATTCACAAAACACAATCAGCTGAATATATCGAGGGGGCCGTCAGTGGCCAGGTGCACCTGGACACCAAGAAACCATTGGACTATGGAAAGCGCTTATTGCAGGCAAATGTAAAGCTTGCGCATAGCCCCGATGAGACAAACATTGAAGGTGGCCAGGATTTTGGGTCGCGTGCCACGTTTGCGTACATCGATCAGTTTGATTTTGACAGTGGCGCCCGTCTGGGCGTTTCTGTTGGTATACAGGCAAGGGATGAAACGAACCCGGAGCAGGAGTACCAAACAACGTCGGGTGGCGGTCGCCTGGAAGCCTGCGAGTTGGCTTCATTTGATTCCAACGCGTTGCCAACTGATACTGTCGGTCGCTGTCATGATGGCTCGGCAGACGTCAGTAACGACGCGATTCAAGGCTTGATTGACGCTAACCCAAACTACAACTCTGTCGCCGATATTCCTTTTGCCTACATACCGCGCGACCATCGTTATCGTCAAAACACGACGGATGATGAGCGCAAGGCCTTCTTCGGCAGCATGCAATTCCAGCCCAATGATCTCCTGGATATCACCCTGGATTATCAATATTCAGAACGTGATCAACGGGAACTTCGCAAGGATCTGCAATGGGGCAGCACGCAGGAAGACCTGTCCGCGCTGATCTCTGATCCGACGACGGGTATTGCTTATTCCTCAGTCTCTGAAACGACGATTCATTCGTACACGACTGATTTTCAGCGACTTGAAGAATATGAAGGATTCGGAATCAATATTGATTACAGCCTGACCGATAGTCTGAGTTTGAGCCTTGATTACGCCAATTCTGAAACGGTTCGAACCGAGACAGATGTAGAGCTCCGGCTCGGGGCGACTGACACCAATCTCGTCGGCGGTAACGCTGATGATTTCACCGTTCAACTGGATACAAACCGAGGGGGCTCAGCAGGCCTTGCAATTGCCACTATTCTTGACGATGGTGGCAACGGTTTCGAAGTTACTGACCCAAGCTACTACAATGCAAGGAACCGCGGTCGAATTCGAGCACGCGAGATTACTCGTGAAAATACGCTGGATGCGTTGCGCGCAGATCTCACCTGGGCGCGAGATGGGGCATTGCACACCGTTAAAACGGGTATTCGATACTCCACTCTGGAGTATTTGACCCAGGGCGGTTTGAGAAACGCTCCTGGTGAAAGCCTGTTTGAGGACGAAGACCTTCAAGCGCCCAATGGCGGTGCAGACAACGATGTGACGGATGCCATACTGGCAAACGTGCTGGCCTGTGCCGATCGCAGCTTCCCGGAATCAAATTTCCTGTCGAATGTCAGGAACGGGGAACTCATAACCAACGCCAACAGCGGTACGGCGGTAAGCTCATTTGCAACCTTTGACTACAAATGTGCTGCCAACGCCTGGTTGGTCAACTATGGTGGTTTGTCCGGAATTCAGCTCCAGGATGGAATTACTTCCGGAACCAACGATGTCACAGAAGACACGCTGTCGTTTTATGCTCAAGTGGACTTTGATACAGAGTTTGCCGGCCTTCCGGTCAGAGGCAATTTTGGTGTTCGTTTCGTCGATACCAATATCACGTCTGTCGGCTACCGAGGACCAATCACCGTCGAAGAGATCGACGGCGTAGGGTTTGTTGTGACAGAAGGTGACCCTGGTGTAGAAGGTTATGAAGCCGACACACAGAAGAACGACTATCAAGAGGTTCTCCCCAGCTTAACGGTCATTCTCGATCTGAATGATGATTTGGTCCTGCGAAGCGGGATCTTCAGAGGTATGTCTCGCCCGGATCCCGACGCTTTTGGTAATGGCCGTGATATCCAGGAAAACGATGTAACGAACGCATACTCTTCGCTGGAACAGGCGGTCAATGGGATCAGTGCGACAGGCAACCCCTACCTCGAACCAATTTTATCGACGAACGTCGATCTCGGTCTGGAGTGGTATGCAAACGAGGACACCATGGTTGCGGGTGTAATCTATTGGAAGGAGTTCAATGGTGGGTTTGAGACCGTTGCCCAACCCGAAACTTTCAATCTTGATGGCAACCTTGTCGAGGGCTTGGTTCAAACCACACAGATAAGCGATGACGAGAGCACGATCAAGGGCTTCGAGCTCACGTTGACACACTCGTTTAGTTACTTGCCCGGGTTCTTGAGTGGGTTCGGCGGAAAGTTCAGCTACAACTATGCTGATTCTGACTTCGAGTTTGAAGACCAGCATGGTGGTGATGGTGTGAGCGTAACAGTTGATCAAGAAACAGGTGCGGTCACTGAGACGCCGTTAATTGGCATTCTCCCACCCGCCAACATTTTTGGTTTGTCCAAGCACGTGACTTCGACGCAACTGTACTGGGGCAACGCGAAATGGAACGTCGAGGCGTTCTACAAGACGCGATCTCAATACTTTCAGCAGTTCACGCGAGACACTCAAGGCCGGATTCGCTACACAGATGGCAATGAAAGGCTGGACCTGAAGGTGCGTTACAGGATGTTCGACAATGTTGACGTGACTCTGGAAGCCAAGAACATTCTGGATGAACCACGTATCGACCACCGTGCGATTGATGGCAATGCTTATCAGGCTCTCTCCTATGGGTCACGCCTATTCCTCGGTGTAAGGGTCAAATTCTAGATAACGGATTCTCATGTACTGCCCTGAGTTGATGGGTAAGGTACCGAGCAGTGTCTGCTGTTCGGTACCTTTGGTTTAGGGGGTTTTTTCTATGCGATTTCTGGCGGCCAGTCTGGTGTTAGCTTTGCTGACCTCATCGGTAACTTACGCGGAGAATCCCGCTGATAAGTTTGACTTGAGATTCTGGAAACTCACGCTACCGTTGGACGATAACAGCGACGGCAAAGTCGACGAAATCAAGGTCGGCTCGATGCACGAGTATTCTCATCCGGATTTTTTCTACCTTGATCAGGATGGGTACCTCGTATTCACCGCGCCCAACAAAGCGAAAACGACGGCGAGCTCCACCAACACCCGAAGTGAATTGCGCCAGATGTTTCGTGGCAAAAACACCAGGATTGGTACGCACGACCCCAAGAATAATTTCGCGCTGAAGGCACATCGCGCGGCCAGGTCATTTGCCGACATTGGTGGCCAGTTGGAGGCCACGCTGAAAGTGCTGCATGTCGCCAAAAACGCCAAACACGTGAACAAGAAACCGGCGTACTCGGTCGTTGTGGGGCAAATTCATGCGGATAAGGATCAAGATGTAATTAGTAAAGGCCAGGGTTTTGGTTGGGGCAACGAGCCCATCAAGATCTACTATAAAAAATGGCCTGACCATGAGACCGGTTCGGTGTTCTGGACGTATGAAAGAAACCTGGAGACAAGCAACCCGGACAGGACAGATCTCGCCTACCCTGTCTGGGGCAACACCTGGGAAAACCCTGAAGACCCGGGTGAAAAGGGTATAGCGCTCGGTCAGTTGTTCAACTACAACATCAACGTCCACGGCAACATCATGTACCTCACATTCAGAACGGCCGATCCGTCGCAGACAGTCAAGTATCAGATCGACCTGTCAAATAATGTCGATGCCTACGGAAATGTCGATGAGAAAGATAACCCGAAGGGCTACTCGGGCGATGCCATGTACTTTAAAGCGGGCGCATACAACCAGTGCAGCACGAGGGATGACGCTGCAATGTGGTACGCGGGCTGCGCGGGCACTGGCGACTGGGCAACGGATAAAGCTAATGGCGATTACGCCTCTGTGGCTTTCCGTCGAATACTACTGAGCGGTTCTGTGGACCCAGACAGATAGCCCAATGGCAAATAGTCATGACAGTCAGCGCGGAGCATTGAACTACCGCGCCGGTTTGGTCGCCGGTCTGCTTGCGATCGCAGGATGTAGCAGCGGCGGGTCTTCGGGTGCTGGCGGCAATCCACCACCCCCACCACCCCCGCCCGATCCGCCAACAACGTGCACCGGCAATAACCTCATCAACGTGATTGCTGCTACGGACAACGGCCTGAGCGGTGCAGGAAACGGGCCGGACATGGCTATTGATGACATCCTTGATCCTGCGTCGCGCTGGGAATCCCCAGGTGATCCAGGGACGATTACTTTTGACCTGGGCGTGCGGTATTTGGTCCGGGAAGTCGGAATTGCCTGGTTTGAGGGGGATCAACGCGTTGCTTCGTTCAGCGTTCTTGCCTCCGAAGATGGCGTGAATTTCGAGTCATTGCTGGCCAATCAACAATCCTCTGGCGAGACCCGGAGTTTTGAACGGTATGACATGCCCGATACGCCGGCACAGTATGTCCGTATAGAAAGTCACGGTAATTCCCTGAACGCAGACAATGCAATAATTGAAGGCACCGCTTTTGGCTGCACCCTTGATACGCCGACAGCAGTTTTTGAAAATGGCAATGTCACGGCATCCGACTTTGCGCTCGACCCAACTCAACCACCGGGATCGAACTTTGAACTGATCAGCTGGAAA
>Ga0316192_10001104_pt1 | contig 19862 bp, 13 predicted proteins | sample MerIslwburrow_MG_FD_204931 | JGI IMG/M metagenome (GOLD analysis project Ga0316192, IMG submission 204931) | Coastal sediment microbial communities from Maine, United States - Merrow Island worm burrow | ecosystem: Environmental > Aquatic > Marine > Coastal > Sediment | place: USA: Maine...
CTGGAATTCAGTACATCTTAACATATTGATTCTTAATGATTTCGATGTTGCGGGGTGTGGACTTTTAATCCGGTGGTCCCGGGTTGCTGGCGCCCTGTGGGCGCCGCGTTGCACCGTCACCAGCGAGTGGTTCATAGGCTCCTCCCTCGGATGAGCCTTGAACCACAAATCGCTGCCGCCGGCGGAATCGAGTCCCGGGCGACCCACCAAATAATGACCTCAGCCGTGGGCTGAGGTCATTATTTGTCACGGCGAAGCCGGACTCCCCATCCACGCCAGTACCTGGTCGAGAACTCCGCCCGGGCAAGCCATCTGCCTCGGCGTCTTGTGCCGGCGTAGTCACAGACGAAGCCGCAAGCGCCGAGCGACCAGTGACGGCATAGCCCTTCAGGGTGAAGCCGCAAGCCGGACCTCCCTTTCCACGCCAGTAGTCGCTCGAAAACTACGCCCGGGCAAGCTGTCTTTCAGCGATGCAGCATTGTGGCGATGCGATACGGGTCATTCATCCAAGGCATACACCGAATGGTGCAATGGTGAACGTAGCACCCATGCACCCATCCTCGCCACCCTGATACGAGCAAACTTTTTGAAAATGCGCACGTAGAATATAGTAAGGCTCACTATATATTGTGACGCTACTGGAAGGGGCCCTGATGTTCAGCCCGGAGTTGAAAAAAGGAAGCATGGAAATGCTGATTCTCTCCCTCGTGGAGGCGAGAGCGCGGCACGGCTATGAAATCGGAAAGCTGATCGAAAGCCGGTCGGAAGGCAAGCTGAAGTTTGCGCTGCCCTCCGTCTATCCGGCGCTGCTGCGCCTCGAAAACCGTGGCTGGATCAAGGGCCGCTGGGTGGAGAAGCCCGGCGAACGCCAGAGGTGCTTCTACAAGCTGACCGCCGAAGGGCGCCGCGTACTGGCGCAGAAGAAGAAAAACTGGAATGAGTACATCGCGGCCGTGAACAGCATCGTGGGGGTGAGCAATGCGTGACTGGGAAGGCTTCGTCCTCGAAAACCTCCCGCTGCCGGAGTTGAAACCGAAGCGAGAGCGGAGGATCGTCCGCGAGCTGGCGGCCCAACTCGAGGACTTCTACCGGGAAGCCGTTTCGGGGGGCATGAGCGAGGAGGCGGCCGAACGACTCGCGGAGCTGCAGATCGAGAGCTGGGAAGACCTCGCCCGCGAGGTTCGCCGGGTGGAGCGACCCAATTATCAGCCCCGGCTGCTCAAGTGGGCTGATGCGGTATCCGATCCGGACCGACCCCGGCTCCTCCGCCGCCTCGCGCTCTGGATGCGCCTCGACCCCATCGTTGTTCGACGCCTGCTCCGGACCCCGCGGTTTCTGACAGCCGCACTGCTGATTCTCGGGCTGGGGATCGGAGCAACCACGGCGCTGTTCAGCGTTCTCCACTCGGTCCTTCTCAGCCCGCTGCCCTACCAGGACCCGGAGCAGCTCGTATTCGTGTGGGAGACGCGCGACGGTGGAAGCCGGACGACCTCCGTCTCGCTTGGCAACTTCGAGGCCTGGCGCGCCTCGGCCTCCGGTGATCAGGCCCTGGCGGCCGCGAGGTGGCGGGCATTCAACATCACGGGTGGCGACCGACCCTATCGGGTGGATGGTCTGGAAGCGTCTTCGGGTCTCATTGCGCTCCTCGGCGAAAAGATGCTCCACGGCCGAGAATTCCTGCCCGAAGATGAACGGACGGGTGCGGAGCCCGTCTGTCTGGTGAGCCACTCCTTCTGGCAGCAGAGGTTGGGCGCACGCGAAGAGCTCGCCGAGCTTCAGCTCATTCTGAACGGGAAAGGGCACCGGGTTGTCGGAGTGTTGCCGGCAGGCCTCGAGATCATGGACGCCGGACCGAGCCCGGTTCTGACGCCTCTCACGCTGGACCCGGACCACCCCGGCTACTGGAACAACCACAACGTGATGGTTGTGGGCCGCCTGGACGCGAAACATACACTCCTCCAGGCGAACGATCAGATGTCGCAGGTGGCGTCGCGGCTCGAGAAAGAGCGCCCCGAGTGGAACCAGGGTATCGGGGTGAGATTGGTTTCGGCCCGCATGCAGCTGGTCCAGAGGGCACGGCGGACTCTGTGGGTGCTCTTCGGAGCAGTTGCAATCACGCTTCTGATCGCCTGCGTCAACGTGGCCGGCCTCCTGTTGGCCCGGGCTGCCGGTGCCGAGGTCGACGTGGCCGTTCGTGTCGCCCTCGGCGCAGAACGCTCAGCCATCGTGAGGCTCATCCTCTCGGAGGCGTTGCTCCTCTCGATCGGCGGGAGCCTGCTGGGTTTACTGATCGCCGTTCTGGGGGTTGAAGCGATCCAACATTGGGGGCCAGGAAACCTCCCGAGAATCGGCGAGATCTCGGTGAGCGGACCGGTGCTTTTGTTCGCGATGGCGTGTGCGGTGGGCACCGGGCTGTTGTTCGGCCTCGCGCCGGCTTTCCGTTCGACCAGGGTGAACCTTCGGGCCGCACTGAGCAAGGGTGGCCGGTCTTCGGGACTGGGCTCACACCATCGGATTCTACGGATATTCGTCGTCGCTGAAGTTGCCATCGCAGTCGTTCTTCTGAACTGCTCGGGCCTGCTCTTCCGGACGCTGGCAAATCTGAACGCCGTGGATCCAGGGTTCCAGCCCGAGGGGCGCGTCGCGATGCACATCAGCCTCCCGAGTTCGCACTACCCGGATCGTGAACGGGTCACGGCGTTTCTCGGCGAACTCCACGATCGGCTGGGCGCGATCCCGGGTGTGCGCGCATCGGGGAGCTCGGTGGGACTCCCATTTCAGTGGCAGCAGTGGCGCAAGCAATTGACCGTGGAAGGCAGCCCCGCCCGCACCCTCGCCGAGGTGCCGCTGATCGATCTGTCGATATCGACACCGGGGTACGCCGAAACGCTGGACATCCCCCTGATCAGAGGAAGGTGGTTGACAGAAAACGACGTCGCCGGGAGCCCATTCACCGCCCTGGTGAACGAGGCCTTCGTCCGCACACATTTCTCCGGCGTCGAACCTCTGGGCCGCCGCCTGCGCCTGTCCCCACCCGATGCGCTCCTTTCGCCGGAAGAGAGCCCCGACGACTTTCCCTGGTACACCGTGGTGGGTGTTGTCGGTGATGTGAAGCGCTGGAACCTGACCTCCGATGCCTCCCCCGAGGCCTACATCCCCCAGACTCAAGACATGGATGGCGCCCGCGAGTTCTTCGTCGTCGTGCGATCAAACATGCCGGTCGAAAGTACTTCAGTCGAAATGCGACAGGCGGTCTGGGATGTTGATCCCGATCTTCCGGTGCCCTGGGTGCGGCCGATCGACGCGATGGTCTCCGCCGAGTCCGCGCAGCCTCGCTTCAACGCGGCTCTGGTCGGGGCATTCGCACTCACAGCTCTGATCCTCGCATCGATCGGAATCTACGGGCTCGCCCTCAACATGGTGAGCGCACGCAGGCCGGAGATCGGTCTTCGGGTCGCGCTCGGCGCCAGCCCGATCCAGATTCTCTACGATTTCGGCCGGCAGGGTCTCGTGATCGTGCTAGGCGGGATCGGCATCGGCCTGATGGGCACCCTCGCAGCGACACACCTCATGGCCAACATGCTCTTTGGAATCGAACCGGTGGATATCGGCACATTTATTCTCGTGGCAACGACCATCCTCGTCGTCGCCTCCGCCGCCGTGTTCATACCCGCATGGCGGGCTGCAAACCTGGACGCCGCAGCGGCCCTGGCAACCGAGTAGGTGCGCCCGGATCTGTTTGGCTGAGGTCATTATTTGTCACGGCGAAGCCGGACTCCCCATCCACGGCAGTACCTGGTCGAGAACTACGCCCGGGCAGGCCAAGCCACAACTATTCAACTCAGTGAAATCGCTAAATAGTTGGGCCTGGCACTTGGACGGTACCTAGATTGTCCCCCTGCCCCTGTTGTTGTAGGCGCCAATATTGAGGGGGAACCTGCTAGCCTCAATGCGCTGGAACGACCTCAGTGCCAGCAATCCGCAGTATCGGGGGAAAGGAACGTGCAAAACAAGGCTTTTTTGTTTGCGACTCAAGTGGCCGTGCTGCTTTCATTCTCTTTGGCAGCATTTGCGGACGAAGAGAAAGACGAGAAGAAGGACCTATCGACGGCCTATCAGTTTACCGTTGAGGTCGAAATCGAGCGGACACCGGTGAAGAACCAGTATCGGACCGGTACGTGCTGGTGTTTCGCGACGATTTCGTTCCTCGAGTCCGAGCTGTTGCGTATGGGGAAGGGCGAGTTCGATCTCTCCGAGATGTTCGTGGTCCGCAACACTTACCCGCAAAAGGCTGACAATTTCCTACGCCTGCACGGCACAGCCAACTTCTCCCAGGGTGGCCAGGCGCACGATGTGATGAATTGCATCAGACGACACGGCCTCATCCCGGAAAGCTCCTATTCAGGGATGGAGATTGGGGAAAGTCGGCACAACCATGGCGAAATGGTCGCGGTCCTCACAGCCATGATGGACGCCGTCCTAATGAGAAAGGGCAAGAGAGTCACCCCCCGCTGGTCAGACGCACTCGACGCGGTTCTTGACGTGTACCTTGGGCAGAATCCCGAGGTGTTTACCTTCGACGGCAAGGAGTACACGCCAAAGAGATTCAACGAGACAGTTCTGCAACTTGATCCGGACGACTATGTTGAACTCACGTCCTATTCACATCACGAGTTTTACACTCAGTACCGCCTCGAGCTTCCGGACAACTGGGATTACAATGGTGAGTACTTCAACGTGCCGATCGACGACCTCGAAAGAATCATCGAGTATGCCCTAAAGAACGGACATTCGGTGGTTTGGGACGGAGACGTGAGCGAGGAAGAATTCAACTCGAAGAAGATGGGTTATGCCGTGATCCCGGAAACCGATTGGGAAGACAGGTTGCATGAAGAACAAGAACTCGACAAGGTCTTCATCAGCCCCGTCAAGGAAAAGGTGATCACACAGGCTCTCCGACAGATGACGATGGACAACTTCACGACGACCGATGACCACTTGATGCACATCGTCGGTTTGGCCCGCGATCAAGAAGGAACGAGGTTTTATCTCACCAAGAACTCCTCGGGGACCGACCGCAAGAATGCCGGCTACATGTACATGTCGCAGGCGTACGTGAGGCTCAAGACCACAGCGATCCTGGTGAATAAGGCCGCCATTCCTGAAGATATCGGGAGTAAGCTGCAGTTTTAGCCTGCGTATCTCACCAGCTTTCTGCTGCGGACTGTGATCCACAGGATCCCGGATCGTGTTCGGGAACGAGAGGGGGAGACTCGGCGAGGTCCGCCAGTTGGGTTTAGACTCATCTGAGCGGGTCGGCTTCGCAACCGAGGCACCGGGAGAGCCAGGAGGCTCCTGTGTTTCCGGGTTAATGGGCGAGAAAAACCCTGGAATTTTGGACTTCTCCGGGCACGGTATTTCCGACAAGCAAGTAAATCACTTGAAGAAGTCCTTGGTGACTTCCTGGTGCACTCGAACCCAACAAACGCCCACCCTGTCTCTAAGTGATTTCAGAACTGGGATACCATAGCCCGCAGGAACCCACACAATGCGAGACCTCATTGGTCACAACCTCGGGCACTACCGCATCGTCGAGAAGATCGGCGAAGGCGGGATGGGTGAGGTGTATCGGGCGCGTGACGAACGCCTGGATCGAGACGTTGCGATCAAGGTGTTGCCGGAGGTCGTGGCGAGCGACTCCGAACGGCTGCGTCGTTTCGAACGCGAGGCGAAGGCTGTCGCTGCGCTGTCACATTCCAACATTCTCGAAATCTTCGATTTCGACACCGAGGGCGATGTCACCTACGCGGTGACCGAACTCCTCGAAGGCGAGACCCTCCGCCAGTGCCTGCGAGACACGGGTGGTCCTTTGCCTTGGAGGCGAGCACAGGAGATCGGTGCTGCGGTTGCAAATGGGCTCGGCGCGGCTCACGGCAAGGGCGTCGTGCACCGCGATATCAAGCCCTCCAACATCTTTCTCTGCTCGGACGGCCGGACGAAGATTCTCGACTTCGGGCTTGCCGCGACCCGCGAGATAGTCGACAGCGAGGCGGAGACCGGCTCGATCGAGGTGCCGCTCACCGAGCAGGGCTCGGTGATGGGGACTGTGGGCTACATGGCGCCCGAGCAGGTGAGGGGTGAGGTGGCCGATCATCGCACCGATGTCTTCGCCCTTGGCTGCGTGCTTTACGAGATACTGACTGGTCTCCGGGCATTCGAGCGCGACACCGCCGCCGAAATAATGACCGCTATCCTCCGCGAGGAGCCGAGATCGTTCATCGATTCGGGTGCCGATGTCGCTCCCGAGGTCGAGAAAGCGGTGCTCCGTTGCCTCGACAAGAATCCCGAGCTGCGTTTCCAGTCGGCTACGGATCTGGCGTTCCTGCTGCGGTCTCTTCCAACGGGAGGACCGTCACCCGGAGCGGTGGCTCCAGGGGAGCACCGCCCGGCGAGTGACGACCGCCCATCAGTTGCGGTTCTGCCGTTTGCCAATATCTCTGCCGACGCCGAACAGGAGTACTTCTGCGACGGGATGGCAGAGGAGATCATCAATGCTCTGGCGCAGGTCCAGGGCCTCCGAGTGATCGCGCGGACGTCGGCTTTCGCTTTCAAGGGCAAGCACGAGGACGTGCGGCAGATCGGTTCGGCACTCGACGTTGGCGCCATCGTCGAGGGGAGCGTTCGGAAAGCTGGCGATCGGCTGCGGATCACGGCGCAGCTCGTCGACACCCAAGACGGCTCCCACCTTTGGTCGGAGCGTTTCGATCGGAGTCTGGAGGACGTGTTCTCGATTCAGGACGAGATCGCCTTGGCCATCGTCGAGAACCTCCAAGTTGAACTTTTCGGAAGAGAACAGGCGGCGGTTGTGCGTCGCTCGACAGAAAACCTCGACGCCTACCAGATTTTCCTGAAGGCCTGGTTTCACTGGAACCAGCTCACAAAAGACGGCTACGCACGCAGCCTCGAGTGTTTCCAGGAGGCGATTCGGATCGACCCGAACTTTGCCAGTGCATACATTGGATTGGCCACCGCGACGCTTTCGCAGTGCTGGTGGGGAGAGCTCGCACCGGTGGATGGTCTGGCCGCTGCGCGGTCGTTGGTATCGCGAGCGCTCGAGCTCGACGAAACGATCCCAGAGGCTCACTCATTCAGGGCGATGATCCGGTTTTTCGAACGTGACTGGGAGGGGGCGGAGCAGAGCCATCTCGATGCGATAGCACTGGGACCGAGCATGGCCGAGGTGCACGGGCAGTACGCCGCACAGCTGCTGATTATGCAGAGATTTGACGAAGCGCTGATCGAGGTTCGGCTGGCTCAGAAGCTCGACCCGCTGTCGCCGACCTGGAACACGTGGACTTACTCCTGGATGGCATTGGCTGGCAACCGCGACGAGGGGCTGGCGGGACTCGAGGCGGTCATGGCCATGCACCCGCACCACTGGATGCCGCACAATTTTCTGAGCTTCCATTACAACCACGATTCGCGGTTCGACGAGGCCAGAGCTGAGGCGGAAAAGGCGTTCGAACTGTCTGGAGGCCACGCGAGCGCTGTCACGCAGCTCGCATGCGTGTGTTATGCACAGGGTGATACGAGCCGGGGAGACGAGATGTTCGAGCTTCTCCGAAAGAGGGCCGATGCTACTTACGTGCCTCCGGCCTTTCTGGCCTGGATTCACCTCGCCCGCAACGAGGTCGACCAGGCGGTCGACCAGCTCGAACGATCAGTTCAGGGCCTGGATCCGTGGCTCACGTTCCACCGACTCATGGCGCCACCATCCGCCTCGGACGATGCTCGAATCGAGGCACTTCTCAAGGGTGTCGGGCTGTGACTCCGCGAGATCTCAACGGCACCACGCTCGGGCACTACCGCATCGTCGACAAGATCGGCGAGGGCGGGATGGGGGAGGTGTATCGGGCACGCGACGAGCGCCTCGACCGCGAAGTGGCGGTCAAGGTGCTGCCCGAGGCGGTGGCTCAGGATGCTGAGCGGCTCGCGCGCTTCGAAAGAGAGGCCAAGCTGCTCGCCTCTCTCAGCCACCAAAACATCGCCACCCTGCATGGTCTGGAGGAGGAGGGGAACCAGCGGTTTCTGGTGATGGAGCTGGCCGAGGGCGATACCCTGGCCGAGCGGTTGAAGAAGGGGCCGATTTCAGTCGAAGATGCCCTTCCGGTCGCCCTCCAGATCGCCGAGGGAGTGGAAGCCGCGCACGAGTGCGGGATCATCCACCGTGATCTCAAGCCGGCCAACGTGATGCTCTCACCCGAGGGCAAGGTCAAAGTCCTCGACTTCGGTCTCGCCAAAGCGTGGCACCACGATGAGAGCGACGCCGACCTCACACACTCGCCCACGCTGACAGGGCAGATGACCGCGGCCGGTGTGCTACTCGGAACAGCCGCCTACATGAGCCCTGAACAAGCTCGCGGGAAAAAAGCGGACAAGCGCGCCGACATCTGGGCGTTCGGAGACGTCCTCTTCGAAATGCTCACCGGCACCCGAGCCTTCGCAGGTGACACTGCAACCGACGTCCTGGCCGCCATCATCAAGGAAGATCCGGACTGGGATGCCCTGCCCGAGAACGTGCCGCAGCCGGTGCGCGGGCTTCTGCGCCGGTGTCTCGAGAAGGACCCGCAGCAGCGGCTGCGGGACATCGGAGAGGCGAGGATCGCGCTCGCGGATGTCGACGCCGGCACGGCCGGCGGCGGGCGAGATGAGAGCGTCCGCCAGACCACGGCGGCCGCGAGGCTGGGGCGGGCGCTGCCGTGGTCGATCGCTGTGGTGGCGGCGGTCGCAGCAGCGGTTCTCGGCTGGGTGGCGCTGCGGCCCGAGCCGTCTCGTTCACCGACTCGTCTCGCCGTTGACCTGCCGCCGAATCATCGTCTGACGATGACCTTTTCCACCTCGCTTGCGTTGTCGCCGGACGGGTCGCATCTAGCCTTTGTCGCTTCCCATAACGGTGCGCGACCGCAGCTCTTTTTTCGAGAATTGGAACGTTTCGGCACCGTTTCGATTCCAGGCACTGAGGGCGCCGTTGGCCCGTTCTTCTCCCCTGACGGTCAGTGGATCGCCTTCTTCGCAGACAACACTTTGCGCAAGGTATCTCTGGCAGGTGGAACCCCCCTCGACATTTGCGAAATCTCGCAAACCAACCCGGGTGGGACCTGGGGTGCCGACGGGACCATCGTCTTCTCCACCGACCGTTCCGGCCTGATGCGGGTTCCATCTTCCGGCGGAACCGCCGAGCAGGTGATGGCGCCGCACTTCGCGGCCGGGGAGTTGGGCCACGGCTGGCCGAGCTTCTTGCCCGATGGTCGACACCTGGTGTTCACCGTCGCGAGCACCCGTGGGACTTACATAGCGCTCCTCGATCTGGGGACAGGCGAGTGGAGCAAGATTGCCGCGGGAGGAGGGTCCGCACGCTACCTCCCAACCGGTCACCTCATGTACGCCCGCGCCGGCGGCCTGATGGCGGTCGATTTCGACCCGGATCACCCCGAGCTGTCCGGCGAGCCCTTCCCGATTCCGGAGGAGGCCTATTCCGATTCCGGGCCCGGCCAGAAGGGATTCGGTCTGAGTGCCTTTTCGGTTTCGGAGACAGGGGTTCTGGCGTACATTCCCGGCGGTGCTGCGGCTGCCGAGACCAGGCTCGTCTGGGTCGATCGGCACGGTCGGACCACGCCGCTGGCGGCCGACCCGGGAAGCTACGAGTGGCCGCGGTTGTCCCCGGACGGCGGCCGGTTGGCGGTGACGAATCGAGCGGCAAATGGGGCAATCGACATCTGGGTCATCGATATCGACCGGGGCATGCGCAGCCGGTTGACCTCCGCCGGCGTCGGCATTCTCGCCACGTGGGTCCCGAGCGGTGACGCCCTTTTCTTCGGGTCCACCGTAGGCGGGCCGGGTGTGGTGAACATCTGCCGAATACCCGCGAATGGTGTCGGCGAGATCGAGCACATTCTGGTGAGCGAGCACCCCAGGTTTCCGATGGTGGTCACAGCGGATGGGCGCTCGCTGCTCTTCGTGGAGTGGCACCCCGAGACGGCTCGCGACATCTGGACGATGACGCTCGAGGGCGAGCGAAGCGCCGAGCCGATTCTTTCGACGCGGTACGACGAATATCGACCGATGCTGTCTCCGGATGAGCAGTGGCTGGCCTACGTTTCCGATGAATCCGGGCGCTACGAGGTCTATGTCCGGTCGTGGCCGGAGAGCACGAGCCGGATGCTCGTCTCCGCCCACGGTGGCACGGACCCGGTGTGGTCGAAAGATGGCACGGAGCTCTTCTACCGCAACGGCGAGGCGATGATGGCCATCCCGGTAGTGCGGGGGACCAGCTTCATGCCGGGCGAGCCCGAGCTGCTCTTCGAAGGGCGCTTCAAACTCGGTGTCCACGGCTCGCTGAGCTACGACGTGTCCGCCGATGGGCGGTTCCTGATGATGGAACGGAGTCAGGACGAAATCACAGATCGTCTGCACGTGGTCCTCGACTGGTTCGAGGAGCTTGAAAGCCTCGCACCGACGGAGTGATGATGATCGGCGCCACCCTCGGTCACTACCGCATCGTCGAGCAGATCGGCGGGGGTTGACCGGTCCTCCCCATGGTGCACTCCTGGTGCACTTGAACTCAACAAACGTTAGCCCAGCCTAAAGTGATCTCAGAACTGCGATACCATAGCCCCGCAGGAACCCTAACAATGCGAGACCTCATCGGTCGCACCCTCGGTCACTACCGCATCACCGCCAAGATCGGCGAGGGCGGAATGGGCTAGGTTTACCGCGCCCACGATGAGCGGCTCGACCGCGACGTCGCGGTCAAGGTCATACACGAATCGGTTGCTCGAGATGCGGACCGTCTCGCCCGGTTCGAGAGAGAGGCGAAAGCGGTCGCCAAGCTCGACCATCCAAACATCCTCGCAATCCATGACTTCGGGACCGAAGGCGGTGTCACCTACGCCGTCACAGAGCTGCTGAATGGAGAAAACCTGAGGCAGTCTATCCCCGAATCAGGCATGGCCTGGCAGAAGGTCGTGGGGATCGGGGGGGCCATTGCAGATGGATTGGCCGCTGCGCATGGAAAAGGAATCGTCCACCGCGATTTGAAACCCGAGAACGTTTTCATCACCTCTGACGGTCGGATCAAGGTCCTCGACTTCGGCCTCGCCCAAGTGAAGGTGCCGGTCGAGGAGGACGCCGAGACTGCCACCCTGACACCGGCGGGCACCGTACCTGGAAGCGTACTGGGGACAATGGGCTACATGTCGCCCGAGCAGTTGCGGGGCGAGCCGACCGATGCCAGATCCGACATCTTCGCCCTCGGTTGTGTTCTCTACGAGATGTTGTCGGGCAAGGCCGCCTTCCTGCGCAAGAGCGTGGCCGAGACTTCGGCGGCCATCCTCAAAGAGGAGCCGGAGCGTGTGTCCTCAATCGGCGTCGTCCTCCCTGCTGAAATCGAGCGGAGTATTCATCGGTGCCTCGAGAAGAACCCGGATGCCCGGTTTCAGTCGGCTTCGGATCTGGCGTACAACCTCAGGTCGGTTTCGACCGACCAGGTGGTCTCGGTTTCGCCGCCGCCGCGCAAGAGCAGAACTCCAGTCTTGGTGATTGCGGCTGCCGTCCTGCTCGGGCTTGTCGCAGTTGTCGTCCTGCTGGGCCCAGGTCTGCTCGACAACTTCGGTTCAGCGCCAAAGCCACAGACCATCAACTCCATCGCCGTCCTTCCCCTGCAGAACCTGACCGGGGATCCCGACCAGGCCTACTTCGTCGATGGCATTCACGAGGAGCTGATCGCCACCTTCGCCCAGATATCGGCCTTCGACAAGGTGATTGCCCGCACCTCGGTGATGGGATTCAGGGACTCCGACACACCTGTTCGTGAGATCGGCAGGCAGCTCGGGGTCGATGCTGTGCTCGAGGGTTCGGTGCGGCGGTCCGGCGACACGGTGCGCACGACCGTGCAGCTCATCGAAGCGAGCACCGAGAACCACCTGTGGACGAAGAGCTTCGAGCGCAACCTCACCGACATCCTGGCGCTGCAGAGCGATGTCGCACGGGCGGTCGCCGACGAGGTCGAGCTGGCGCTGACGCCCGAGGACAAGGCACGCCTCGCGAGCCCAGGCGAGGTCAATCCCCAGGCCTATGAGGCCTATCTCAGAGGCGTGTCGCATATGTACAGGTTCACTCCGCCGGAGCTCGATGCCGCGCTGCACTACTTCGAGAAGGCTCTGGAGACAGATCCGGACTACGCTCTCGCCCATACAGGAATCGCTTTCGTCTGGGTTGCCCGCCAACAAATGGGATTGGTGATCCCCAGCGAGGCGACGCCGAAAGCGAAGGAGGCGGCCCAGAGAGCTCTCGAATTGGATGACACGTTGCCGGAGGTCCACTCCATCTGGGCCGGCATCAAGACATGGAGCGACTGGGACTGGGAGGGAGGAGAGCAAGCGTACAAGCGGGCCCTCGAGCTCAGGCCCAACTCCCCGGAAGCGCTCGTGTACTACTCGAACCTGTTGTGCTACATGGGTCGTCTGGACGAAGCGCTGGCTATGGCCGAGCGGGCCATGCAGTTGGACCCGTTCAATTCCGTGATTATGACGATTTCTGCGTGCACCCTGTCGTACCTGGGCCGTTTTGATGAATCGATCGAGCGGTACCAAAATGCTCTCAAAACGTCACCGAATGATCCCGTCGGGCTGAACGGGCTGTGGGAAAACTACTACGTGCAGGGCATGTATGAGGAATCCCTGGAATCGGCCAAGGCCCTTTTCACAGGACTCGGTATGGCTGAGATCGCAGGCGTCATGGCACAGGGGTATGAGGCAGGTGGCTATCGTGGGGCAATGAGGTCTGCAGCCGAGACCATGGACGCAGCATCGAAACAGACATATGTTCCTCCCTTCATCGTTGCCATGATGTATGTCTTTGCTGAGGATCGAGAGAAGAGTATTGAATGGCTCGAGATGGCCTATGAGCTGAGAGATCCCATGATGCCGTACGTGAGTGCATATATCTTCGACGTCCTGGACGACGACCCGCGGTACCAAGACCTGCTCCGGCGGATGAACCTGCCCGAGAATTGAAGAAAATCGGCGCCACCCTCTCCAGAACATCAATACCCAGGTGCCTGGCACCTTTTCTCAACTGGTTCGAAGAGCTGAAGCGGCTCGTGCCGACGAACTGACGATGATTGGCACCACCCTCGGCCATTACCGCATCGTCGACAAGCTCGGCGAGGGTGGGATGAGGGAGGTGTATCGCGCCCGCGACGAGCGACTCGACCGCGACGTGGCAATAGAGGTCTCACTGGGATGCCGCGTCCCTCATTGCCGCATTGAAGTGAGCGGCCAAGGCGACGAGGTGATGCGACAATGCGGTACGTGGCACCTATGTGGCACCTATGATGAAACAGGAGGATCGACGTGATTCGCATTCTGATCGTTGCATGCCTGCTGGTAGTCAGTTCCTGTGCCGATGTGGAAGTGACTCGAAGTGACATCACGATGGATTCGGGCCGACCGATGTCCGACGGGCTCAAGGCATACGACGTCGAACACTACACGCTACGAAACGACGTCCAGGTCGAGCAAAAGTCGATCGCGGGGTCAGGCGCGATTCGATTCTCCGCTTTGCAGGATTTGTCGATCCTGGAACTGGATTTCGACGGTCTTTATACGATAGATGGCATTGAGGATGACGGAGGCCCACTCGAGTACACGCGCGACGAGGCCAAAATCTATGTAGCGCTACGCTCGTCGCTGTCGCTCGGCGAGAACCACGAGGTGACTGTCCACTATCATGGGCGACCGATCGAAGCCGAACGAGCTCCGTGGGACGGCGGCTTCGTCTGGAGCGAGACGCCATCGGGCAAGCCCTGGATCGCCACTGCAATGCAAGGTGAGGGCTGCGACATCTGGTGGCCATGCAAAGATCATCCTGCTGGCGAGCCTGCAAGCATGGATTTGTATTTCACCGTGCCGGGCGGTCTGACAGCCGTGTCAAACGGAGTGCTGATCGGTGTTTCTGAAGGAGACGACGGCCGCAGCACGTTTCACTGGCGCACCGAAGTACCGACCAATACCTATGGTGTGGCACTCAACGTCGGTCCCTACGTGCTGATCGAAGACACCTACTCATCTTCAAACGGAACCAAGTTTCCAGTGCAGTTTTGGGCAATCGAAGATCATGAAGAACAGGCGCGCGAGCTATTCGATCGGGAGTTTGCATCCACAATCGAATTCTTCGAACGCAAGGTTGGACCCTATCCATGGGGTCAGGAAAAGCTCGGCATTGCAGAGACACCACACCTGGGCATGGAGCATCAGACGATCAACGCTTACGGCAACGAGTTCAAACGCGGCACCTATGGCTTCGACTGGTTGTTCCATCACGAACTATCACATGAGTGGTTCGGCAATGTCATGACGCACACGACGGTTTCGGACATGTGGCTCCATGAGGGTTTCGGCGCGTTCATGCAACCGGAGTACGCGCGCGAGGTCATGGGTGACGCCGCGTTCTATTCGTCCATGTTCTCTTCGTATCGAGGAATCAACGCCTGCAACGCGATCGCACCTCGTGAAGAGTTTTCTGCAGACCAGCTGTACTTTGATGACCCGGGTGGTCAAGGGCCTGCCGGCGATATCTATTCGAAAGGAACCTGGCTGCTCCATTCGTTACGCTACCTGATCGGCGAGGAGGCTTTTTGGCGCTCGACAAGGCGACTCGTATATGGCACCGCCCATCCAGAGGAGTTGTCACCACCAATACCGGCTCGCTTCCGTTCAACCGACGATTTCATGAATATCGCGAGTGACGAGGCCGACGAGGATCTGGCGTGGTTCTTTGAAGTCTATGCCCGCCGCGGTCCGTTGCCGGTGCTCGGGGTCTCCGAATCTGACTCCGGCCTCACATTCGAATGGCAGAACATCGGCGATCTCGAGTTTCCGATGCCGATTCCCGTGCGTGTGAACGGCAAAATGATCCGTATCGAGTTCACCGGAAACCAGGCGATGCTGCCGGGTGTCTGGGAAGCTGACGTGCAGGTAGACCCCTTGATGCAGGTCCTCAGGAAACTGCCGATTGTGCCGACCTGTGAGGAACGCCGTGAGGAAAAGGCTGAATCCTAATCAATGCATGGGTGCCACTGACGTTCCCCTGTTAATTGTCCCACCCTTTTGTTCGTCCCATAGAAGCTGACCTGCCCCAAATCGTACAAATCGTAAAGGTGCCAGGCACCTGGGTATTAATGTTTTGTCAGTTCTCGCCCTACCTCACATTGACGCCTGGCAGAGATCGATGTGCCAGAGGATCTGAGTCCAGGCGGATCAGGTCAGTTGCCTGGGAGCGTAGCCATCCCGGGGTTCGATTCCGTTGGGTGCGCGTTTTGTCTCGCAAATTACCTCGGAGAAACTAAATCGGGAGGATGAGGCGATCGCTCGATTCGCGGAGGGGACACCTCCGCTGCTCAGGGAAAACTGTGTAGTGATGCGGAACATCAATACCCAGGTGCCTGGCACCTTTTAAAATCTCGAAAGCACTTGAAGCGGCGCACGAACACGGCGTCATCCACCGCGACCTCAAACCCGCCAACGTCATGTTGGACTCTGAGGGCGGGGTCAAGGTCCTCGACTTCGGTCTCGCCAAGGCCTTCGATCCTGAGGCATCGGGTCCGATGAGCCCGGAGTCCATCGCCGAGTCGCCCACGCTCACGGCGGACATGACCCGCGCCGGAGTGTTGCTCGGCACCGCGCCCTACATGAGTCCCGAACAGGCTCATGGGAAAGTGGTCGACAAGAGAGCGGACGTCTGGGCCTTCGGCTGTGTGCTCTACGAAATGCTCACCGGCACCCGTGCGTTCGTCGGCGCTACGTCAACAGAAGTCCTGGCTGGGATCATCAAGGGAGAACCTGATTGGGGCGTACTGCCGGCTGAGACCCCAATCACCATCATTCGCTTGCTCCGACGTAGCCTCACCAAAGACTCGCGTGACCGGCTCCATGACATCGCGGACGCGCGGCTCGAGATCGAGGAAGCGATTACGGGGCCGGATTGGGCCCCGGTAGATCAGATGGAGCGGCCGGAACCGACCTTCCGGGAGAGTAGGAGAGCGGCGTGGCCAGTTACGCTCGCGGCCGTCGTCGTGACTGCGCTGATTGCCTTCTTGGCCTGGAGGCTCTCCGACGTGCGCTGGACAGAATCCAGGCGTCCGGTTCGCGTTGCCCTGAACCTTCCAGCTGGTGTAACGATCCATGCGGAAGAAGTACCGCTGCTGGCGATGTCGCCCGACGGTCGCTGGCTGGTCTTCGGGGTGAAAAGGGGGTCGCCCCAAGAGACGCTCCCGCTCTTCAAGCGCTCCCTCGAGCGGTTCGATGCCACGCCGATGCCGGGAACGGAAGGCGGCCATGAGCCATTCTTCTCCCCCGACGGTCGCTGGGTAGGTTTCTTTGCTGGAGGAAAGCTCAAGAAAGTCCCCCTGGATGGGGGGTCTCCCCAGATCCTTGCCGAGACTCCATACCCCTGGGGGGGAACCTGGGGGCCTGACGGCACGATCGTCTTCAACCGCGATTGGGCAAACGGACTGTGGCGCGTGCCCGCCTCCGGTGGTGAAGCTGAGCAGCTCGCCGCGCCGCAGTTCGAACAGGGCGACTGGGACCTTGCCTTTCCCGAGTATCTCCCCGGTGGCAGGGCGGTGCTGTTTACGGTCTGGCGGGGAATAACCGGAGATTCCTCGCAGGTCTGTGTCCTCGACCTGGAGTCCCTCGCCAGGAAGACCCTCATCAACAACGCCTATTTCGCCCGGTACGTGCCCACAGGACACCTGATCTTTGGTAGGGAGGGGGCCACACACATCGTTCCCTTCGAAGCTGGGCGACGTGAAATCACCGGACCCTCGATGCCGGTTCCCGAACCCATATTCAATGGCGATGGCGTGCCCCATCTCGCCTTCTCAGCAGTGGGTACATTGGCTTTCATACCAGGGGGTGGAGCACCGAAGCGTCAGTTGGTGTCGGTCGATCTGGAGGGAAAGGAGACGCCGCTGATTGAAGCGCGGCGTGGCTTCATGTACCCCAGGTTTTCACCCGACGGCAGTCGACTGGCGGTCAACATATCCGAGCCACATGATTCCAATATTTGGGTCATCGACCTGGAGACGGGAGCCCGGTCGAAGCTGACCCATGAAGGTGCGAATTTCTTCCCATTTTGGACTCCGGACGGGGAACGCGTGACCTACCTCTCGGTCCGTGGGGGAAGCGAATTGCGCATTGACATGAAACGGGCCGACGGCCATGGGGACAGCGAGTCGCTCGTCCGACTCAATCAAGACGATGCGTATATCTTACCGGGTTCGTGGTCGCCCGACGCAACAGCGCTGGTCTATATGGTTAAAGATTCACAATTTAGGTCTACCAACATTTGGATCGCGGTTCGGGACGGTGGTCCAGAGTTACGCCCACTAGTCGAGACCGGCGCGAATAACGTCGGGCCGGCGATCTCGCCCGACGGTCGCTGGCTGGCCTACGTGTCGATTGAATCGGGTCAGAACGAGGTCTACGTGCAGCCCTTTCCCGCAGGCGGAGAGAGACATCAGGTTTCCACAGACGGAGGGCGGGCGCCTGTTTGGTCACCCGACGGCCAGAGCATCTACTACCGCAGACTGGATCAGATCCTGGCGGTCCCGGTAACTATGAAACCTCGGTTTCGCCCAGGGACAGCAACGGTGCTCTTCGAAGGGCGGTATGGATCAACCTCCTGGATGGAGGTCCCGAACTTCGATATCGCACCTGATGGGAAGAGCTTCGTGATGGTGAAGCCCGACGAGGAGTGGGGACGGGCGACCGAGATCAGGGTGGTTCTCAACTGGTTCGAAGAGCTCAAGCGCCTCGCGCCGACGGAGTGAACATGATCGGCACCACCCTCGGGCACTACCGCATCGTCGAGAAGATCGGCGAGGGCGGGATGGGTAGGCAAAAAGAAGAGGCCAGCTCGATGCTGGCCCCTCCTTCCTAATGGAGAACTCCGTACCTGGCACTGATGTACCTGGCACTGATGGATGCTGATGATCAATGCGGTGCACCGCAGGCGGCACGCGATGCGATGAAATGGAATACGTGGTCCTCGAGGAGTTTGAGTTGTTCCCGTTGCTCCTCGTCGGGATCCTTCAACTTCTTGAAATACGCTTTGACCTGGACCCAAATAGGTTCGTCCTTCCCTAGCTGGGTGTCACGATCTCGGGTCATCCAAACACTGATCTCTATCGCGTGACCGTAGTCTTCGGCGTCGATCCTGCCCACGACGTTGCCCATTTCGTCGCTGTGGACAATCCGGGCACCCACATCATGGACGGCCTGCCGTGCGGCGAGGAACACCTCCCGGAAACTGCCCTCACAGTACTGTCGTCTCGCGACACCGGCGGCGATGACGTTGTGCGTTGCAAGTGTGATGAGCAGGATGACGGCGACACCGAGCTTTCGCATGGGATCTCCAACGGTCCTTCCGACCCTCTCGATCCTCCACAGCCTACATCAAACCGGGAGACGCCGAAAGAACGAAAGGAACAGTGCCAGGTACGGGGGTACTGCTACGGCTGCGCCACCTTTTTTCGCTCTTCTTGGCCCCCGAGTTGCGGCGCGAGTTCGCTCTCGCCGTCAAGCAGGGATCGCAGCATCGGTGCCAGGTGCGGAGTTACGGAATATCTCGAGGTTCAGTTAAGCTGGTCCTGTCGACAGCGGGATCGACTCACTGGTCTCGCGGATCAGTTCCTCATCGAGAGCTTCATATCGTCCCGAGAATCCTTCATCTTCCAGGCGCTGCCTGATCCCTTCGCGCGCAAGATAGCTGATCGTGTCCGCCTTCTTGCCGAGAGCGGTTCCCAGGTATTTGGCTCTCTGACCCCAGCGCTCACGCCCCAGAGCGTGAATCAACCTCCGTGCTTCGACAATGTCTCGTTGACGACTCCGGCTCGCGAGTTCGGCAACGCCGATCTCCAGGAGCCGCGCGCCTTTCGCGCAACTCCGTACCTGGCACTGATGCTGATGCTTGACGCCCCCCTAACTGCGCTACCATAGCCCCGCAGGAACCCAGACAATGCAAGACCTCATAGGTCGCACCCTCGGCCATTACCGCATCGTCGAGAAGATCGGCGCTGGAGGGATGGGAGTTGCTCGGCGCTACTGGCCCCGTTTCCGCTACGTTATTCTTGGAGGAACCACATCATGAGCAGAAAAACCGTCCCAGAGCATTTTCAAACACTGAAACAGCGTTTCCCTGAGGTGATCGCTGCGTCTGAGGAACTTGGGGAGAAAGCCAAAACGGCAGGTCCGATCGATAAGAAGACGGCTCACCTCATCCAGATAGCTGCGGCCACCGCCATCCGATCCCACGGAGCAGTTCGCAGTCACGCAAGAAGAGCTCTCGAGGCAGGTGCGAGTACCCAAGAGCTGTATCACGCGGTGCTTGTTCTGATCAGCACCCTCGGGTTTCCGGTAATTGCAGCTGCGGTTGGCTGGATCGATGATGTGGTCGAAACCAAGGACTAGAATGGACCTGCATTTCATTCTGTGAGGGCTCGGAGTTTTCCCTGCCGTCTGTAAACCCTCTCCACGGTGCACTCCTGGTGCACTTGAACTCAACAAACGCCAATATTCGACAATAAGACACCATACTCCGAGGCGATCTGAACCGCTCGTAAGCCCCCTCGCTTCTTGTTGTTGAGGCTGATCATGTGTTGTAAATTATTGTGATTAATAGGCTTACGAGCGGACTTTTAATCCGGTGGTCCCGGGTTCGAGCCCCGGGCGACCCACCACTTTTCCTCTCTCAAATCAGTAACTCCAACGTCGCAAAAGTTGCGCGTGCCAAAAACCCTGCGA
>Ga0316192_10001106_pt1 | contig 19860 bp, 16 predicted proteins | sample MerIslwburrow_MG_FD_204931 | JGI IMG/M metagenome (GOLD analysis project Ga0316192, IMG submission 204931) | Coastal sediment microbial communities from Maine, United States - Merrow Island worm burrow | ecosystem: Environmental > Aquatic > Marine > Coastal > Sediment | place: USA: Maine...
TTAATAAGTTTTTTTTGTGCATCGTTTAAAGTACTATTGAATGAACTACTAAAACAGGCTGACAATATACTTTTTTCGGCCATTGAAGCACACCTTTTACCGGTGCACTTTCATTATGCATAGAACCAATATGGAGTGGGACATTGCGAATCGGCCAAATACCAAATTTCGTCTCGGTTCCATTACCAAGCAGTTTACTTCCATGCTTATTATGCAATTGGTTGAAGAGGGAAAAATCCAATTAAATAGTAAAATGACCGATTATCTGCCCGATTATCGCAAAGATACGGGGAATCAGGTAACAGTCCATCATTTGTTGACCCATACTTCAGGTATTCCGAGCTATACAAATTTGCCCAATTTTTTTAAAGATATCAGCCGCACGCCATATACTGTTGACGAATTTGTACAGAAGTTTTGCAGTGATAGTTTGACTTTTGAACCCGGCTCTAAATATTTATACAACAATTCCGGCTACTTTCTTTTAGGAGCGCTTATTGAAGAGGTCACCGGCGAGACGTATGAAACTGTTTTACAGAAAAAAATTCTCACTCCTTTACACATGAGCAATACGGGATATGATCATCACGAGACGATTCTTGCAAATCGCGCCACGGGATATGAAAAAAGAACAGGCGGTTATATAAACAGTCCATATCTGGATATGTCGCTTCCATTTTCCGCCGGTTCCATGTATTCAACAGTGGAAGATCTTTATTTGTGGGATCAGGCGCTCTACACGGAAAAACTCCTTTCACCCAAGTATAAGGATATCATGTTTAAACCCTTTCTCGACAATTATGCCTATGGATGGGGTGTTCGAAAAATATTACTCGACGCATCAGAGGATAGTTTACAGGTCGTGTCGCATGGCGGGGGAATTAATGGATTCAATACATTAATCACCAGACTGGTTGATGATAAGTCTTTCATTGTTCTACTAAATAATACCGGCGGCGTCGCTCTCAACAGAATGAGTCTCGGCATTACCAATATTCTTTACGGTAAACCGTATGCCCCGCCACAAAAGTCAATTGCAGATGAACTTTTCAAAATCATTTCGGAAAAAAATATTGCAGAGGCGATCAAACATTATCACGATGTAAAGAAAAATCATCCTGATCATTACAATTTCAGGGAACAAGAATTAAATCGACTGGGCTATCAGCTGCTTGGACTTGACAAGATTGATGCGGTGCTTGCCATATTTAAGCTGAATACGGAAGCCTATCCGGATGCCGGTAACACATACGACAGCCTGGGTGAGGCCTATTTGAAAAAGGGTAACACCGAACTCGCCATTGTGAATTACAAAAAGGCTCTCGCGCTGAATCCGGGCAGCAAAAGTGCTGCAAAGGCGCTTGCTGATTTGGGTGTCGCCGATACAGGAGCAGCCAAAGATATTGAAGTGGCGTCAGAAATTCTCCAAAAATATGTTGGGGAGTATCAGCTCGCCCCATCTTTTATGATTACAATTACAAAAGACAATAACGAACTCTGGTCGCAGGCCACCGGACAGAACCGTTTTCAGATTTTTCCAATGTCCAATAGAAAGTTTTACCTTAAAGTTGTAGACGCGCAAATTACCTTTAACCTGAATGAAGCGGGCGAGGTCGAAGGCCTGACCTTACATCAGAATAGGCAATATGTGCCTGGCAGGAAAGTTAAGTAAATTACGGATTAAGGTAATCGAAGGATGACACGGATTTTAAGTGTCAAAAGGGTTACACGATCATGGGAGTCTTTTAATCGATGTAATCCAGGTGAATCAGCGTTTCTTGTCGATTTGGGGTCGCTTGGAGTGCCCCCTGCGGCTTGTTATTATGGCGTGCTCCAACTCTCCCATAAGGTAACTTGCACTCTCTGGTTAATCTACATATATTCAAGCCGTCAAATAGATGGCGCCCTGCCGGGCTTGTCGGATACGCGCAAAGGCGATGGAGGCGTCACCAAAAGGCGTGCATGCATTATAGCGCAGCGTTTTGCTGAATATTAAGGAACAAAATGGAAAAGAATTTTCAGGACGATGATCGAGAAAATGCAATGATTGCTCTTTTCGAGCTTTATAAAGATAAATCAGAAGGGCGATCTGGTGTGGACGCTTTTATGAAGATAGGTGGCAAGATTATTCCGTTTGAACTAAAAACAACCTCACAAGGATCAGTGACTACGGTAAGAGACTTTAGTCCAGATCATATACGTAAATGGAAGAACAAACATTGGTTAATAGATTTTTTTATTAAAGAAAGAGAATATTATAAATATGGTTCCCCCTCTTTGATGGCAAAATGGATTCAAAGAAAAGAAAAGTATATTGCACCTGACTTCAAATTAGCTAAACTTGTGCCTTCTAAAATCAACCTTAAAGATATGTATGAAATTATAGGGAAGAAAGATGTTTATACCTTTGACGATGCTAAGGCAGTGCAAAAAATGCAGTACAAAAAAGAACGATATTTACAGCTACAAGACTTGGAGCAGGGTTATAACCCGAAAAGAATGCTTGAAATAGTGATAAATCGAGCTCAATATTTAATCGAACGAGGTAGTACCTTGAACAATCCACATATTCCTTTTTCCTATTTTGAGGGATGGACTGAAATTACCAAAAATCATGCTGAGCAACTACGGGCTATGGTTATGAATTACCTGAAAAGGTTACAATAAATGGGAGTTGCTAAATCGTATAATAATACATCAGTATACAAGAATGTCTCTCAAAAAGAGTACGATATAACTGATGAAAAGAGGGAATTATACAGAAAGATATCTCATGAATCTCGATTGTCAAAACTTGATGCTCAGCGAGAGCTCCATGACTGCATTCATGAAGTAAATGTACCGTTATTTGATCCTGAGCTGCTAATGCCACTGAGAAAAAATCATGGTCTTTCAGCTCTTAGCTTATTTAGTGGAGGAGGTGGATTGGACTTAGGTTTCTCCAGAGCCGGCTATGAGCATATTGCCTCCTATGAAATTATACCCATATACAAAGAAACCCTAGTGTCCAATCTTCAATGTGGAGACATAAATTGTGGATCTACAATTGGCGATGTTACAAAAGTGGAGTGGAGTGTTTACAAAGAGAAAATTGATATAATTCATGGAGGACCACCATGTCAGCCATTTTCAATTGCTGGCGCACAAAAAGGCATAGATGACGAAAGAAACATGTGGGGAGAATTCAGTAGGGCGGTTAATTCAATAAAACCCAATGCGTTCATAGCTGAGAATGTTCCAGGGATACTCAGCCCAAAGTTTAAGGATTTTGTAAAAAAATATATTATTGATCAACTTTCAGATTATTCAATAACTACATTCAAAATGCATACGGCAGATTATGGCGTTCCGCAAATCAGAAGGAGGGTGTTTTTTGTCGGCTTCAAAAATACAACACAATTGAAAAAATTCGTTCCACCTCAACCTACCCATTCATGGAGTCATTTGGGTCATAGGAAAGTGCATACTTGTTCATTGTTTGACGTAGAATTGAAAAAAACAAGCGGAGTTAGAGAATGCCTGGGTTTATCAAATATTGGATTTGATAACTTGGCGCCCACTATTAGAAGCGGCTTTACAGGGAAAAGGAATACAACATCTATTTTAAATAGTGCAGCTGGTCAGAAATCTTGGGGAGACTTACAAATATGGCCAAATGGTGTTCAAGCAGATAGAAAAAAAGCATCGGCGTTCCCAGCAAAAAATGGACATTTCAGGCTTTCCGTTCAGGACGTTGGTTTGATTCAAGGCTTCCCTGAGTCATGGGGCTTTAAAGGCGCAGCTTATCAGATTTTAGGCCAAATAGGTAATTCTGTTTCACCGCCAGTGGCTTATCAAGTTGCTGTAAGTGTTGCAAATGTGTTTTAGAAAGCATAATCAAGTAGACGACTCCGATTGAAACATAACTGGCGTGCATATCTCGCACCGCCGTACCCTTCGGTTCATATCTCGTTCCCACGCTCTGCATCGAAAGAAACCTGGGTAGGGTAAAGAGGCATCGGCGGCGCATCAAGTCGCCTAAAATGTAGGCGGCGGCATGAGAGTCGCTCGGACAATATGGTGATTGTGAGTATAATCGGTCGGTTCAAAAAACGTGGGAGTTCATCATAAATTATTCAAATGAAATGGCGAAAGCCCGTCCGATAACTGACTGGCTGCCTACAACTCGCAAAGAAGTTGAGGATCGCGGTTGGGATCAGTTAGACGTCATCATCATTTCGGGCGACGCTTATGTCGATCACCCGGCGTTTGGGCATGCCTGTGTCGCAAGGTTGATTGAGGCAATGGGTTTGCGCGTGGCCATTGTGCCGCAGCCAAACTGGCAGGACGACCTGCGCGATTTCAAAAAAATGGGGCGACCACGGCTTTTTTTTGGCATTTCTTCCGGTTGCATGGATCCGATGGTCAACCACTATACAGCCGCGCGCCGTCTACGTTCGAATGACGCGTATACGCCGGGTGGAAAACCCGGTTTTCGTCCTGACTATGCGGCTGTCGTCTATTCGCAAATCCTGAAAAAATTCTATCCTGATACGCCGGTTATGATTGGCGGTATTGAAAGTTCATTGCGGCGGGTGACGCATTACGATTATTGGTCTGACAAACTGAAGCCGTCTATTTTAGCGGAAAGCGGAGCTGACCTGTTGGTTTATGGCATGGGCGAACAGCCGTTGCGCGAAATTTTGCGCCTGCTGCAAAAAGGCGCGCCGTTTTATTCACTGCGCACCATTCCACAAACCGCATTTTTGCAATTAGAAGCGGAGCCTCTTCCCAAAAATAAAAATTGGGCGACCGCGCAACTCGCTTCGCACCAGGCTTGCCTGCGGGACAAAAAGACCTTCGCGCGCAACTTCAAACAAATTGAACAGGAATCGAACAAACAGTTCGCCAACCGACTTACGCAGAAGATTGGCGACAAGCTACTGGTGATCAACCCGCCCTATCAAACCATGAGCGAACCGGAAATTGACGCGTCTTTTGATTTGCCTTACACGCGTTTGCCGCATCCGAAATATAAAAAGCGCGGCTCGATTCCAGCCTTTGAAATGATCAAGTTCTCGGTAAACATGCATCGGGGGTGCTTTGGCGGATGCAGCTTTTGCACCATTTCAGCGCATCAAGGCAAAATGATTGCAAGCCGCTCAGAAGGGTCGATTTTGAGAGAGGTTGAACAAATCACGCAAATGCCCGATTTTAAGGGATACATCAGCGATCTGGGCGGCCCTTCTGCAAATATGTATAAAATGAAAGGCAAAGTGCAATCCATCTGCGACGCTTGTGTAAGCCCTTCCTGCATTCATCCGACCATTTGCCATAACCTCGACATGAATCATCAGCCGTTGATCGACATCTATAAAAAAACCGACGCGCATCCGAAAATCAAAAAAGCTTTTGTCGCCAGCGGCATACGATACGACCTCCTTATCGGAGAAAATGAGCAAAAGGCAAAAGAAAACCACCTTGATGAATACACGGAACAATTGATTCGGAGCCATGTTTCCGGTCGTTTGAAAGTCGCGCCCGAACACACTTCCACCGAAGTGTTAAAAATCATGCGCAAGCCATCGTTTAAGTATTTTCACGCTTTTAAAAAACGATTTGATCGCATTTGCCAAACAGCAGGCCTGAAGCAGCAATTGATCCCGTATTTCATTTCGAGTCATCCCGGTTCGCAAATTGAGGATATGGCAAACCTTGCCTGTGAAACCAAGGATCTTGGTTTTAAGCTCGAACAAATTCAAGACTTTACCCCAACTCCCATGACAGTGGCGACGGTAATTTATTATTCCGGTTACCACCCGTATACAGGCAAAAAAGTTTTCACTGCCCGCAGCGACCATGAAAAGAAAAGTCAATGGCGTTTTTTCTTCTGGCACAAAAAGGAAAATCGTGAGTGGATCCGGAATACGCTGTCTAAATTGCGCAAGCCGGAATATATAAAAAAGTTATTGCAGGAATAAATGCTGCAATGCAGATGTGGCAGTCAAAATGATGTTTAAATGGTCTTTGGTTGCGGGTTTGCAAAGAAAGCCTGCTAACAACGCGCCTGCTTGCGTTTTTTTCCAATTCTGCCCATGGCCTTAACTCTGCGGATATAAGCGGCTGCGTCTGGAACTTTGCACGAAGTTTCGCCCATGTCAGCTTTCACGCGACCGATTTTTTCGGCGCATGCGGAGGCTTTTTCTGTCAACGGGGCAATGAAGCAACCGACAGCGATCACATAGCTATTCATGGTATACCGGACGCGATTTTGCGCGTGATGAATTTCCTTTTCAAGGCGATTTAGCAAATTTTCATAGATGGAAAGATCCAGTTCTGCGTCGAGTTTTACCGATACTACATTGGAGTAGGCGGCCCACCCGGCTGACGCGATATTCTCTTTTTCAGATTCAATCCAGATCTTTGCCATTTGCTCGCCGTGTAGGCTTTCAGCTGTCACCTGCGCCACTGTATATTCGCTGAGAATGTGCCAATAAGCCTGTTTTGCCCAACGATTAAGGTGTTCCGGTGTCATTTCCAAGGGATCGGAAATAAGACCGGCGAGATACATCGCATCGGAGTTTCCGCTGTCAAAAAGTTTTAGCGCAAGTTCGTGGTCGACTTTTATCCGTTTCTGAATTTTTTTAAGATCTGCAATTTTGACGCCCCCAAAAGGTTCCCTGGTGCCCTGACGAGTCAAATTGGCTTTTATGTTCGGGTTGCCCATTGTGGAAAGTTCTTGCAAAATTTCATTAACAGAAGTCATGATTTTTCCAATGCAAAATACGTGTTGGTCAGTGTTCTTTTAGCGGCAAAACGAAACCAACAGATTCATAACCGGCGAGACGAGGGGATTGACAACAATTACAAATGGAAGAACAAATGAACAAGGTGAGTCGCTTCGTTTCTCTTTCCTCATTTGTCACCCGTCTTCTGGAAACTAAAAAACATTTAAAAGCGACCCGAAACAAAAAAGGCTGCTCCAATCGGGCAGCCTCTTTTCCAAACTGAAATTAGCAACTATATATCAGTGCTTGCAAAGTCAGCCTTGCTTACAAATTTGGTGAGATTGCGACCGTCATCTGTTTTGGCTTTAAAAGCATAGCGTTCCTTGCCTTTGTCGCCATAGACAACCTTCTCAACAACCTCAGCCTCAACCTTCTTGCGAAGTTTTACGTCATAAAATTCGGCGCGCATCTTATTCTCCTTTGTACGAAATCTGTTTATTGCCAATTAGTGCCTTGAACCAAAATTGAGTGGTAAAGGTAATAAGTATGATGAATTTGTCAAACGGTTTTTCACTAAAAAATAGAAATATCAGGCTCATTTTGGACAGAAATGGCCTCGGAGCGCTGTTTCATTCTCACAATTGGACTATTGAACGTGTTTAAAGGAATCTACTTTATCTCTATCTTGAGCCTAAATGGGTTGCACTAGGCTGATTTTTTAATTAAAATAGCTCATCATAATATGTTTTTGCAACAATTGTCTCTTGATTGACTGAAAACTGGTTTTAGGGTCGACTAAGGCATTGTTTTGCCCAAAAATGACCCTTACCAAACCGAAGCGTAGCTCCCTTGTCGCTTCACGTCATGATTTTTTAGTCTGATACACAACATAGATAGAATTTATCCTGACTTGCAGCCGGAGCGTTTAGATCCTACATAACCAACTTTGACCTAATCACCAAAGAACAGCGCTTCGTTTAGAGTAAGGTCACATAATTACGACAAAGGTGTCAACAAAAAGGGAGAAGAGTATAATGTTGAAAATTCAAAAGGTACTTGTTTCTTTTATAACGCTTCTCAGTATTACCAGCGCATTTTCAACAGCGCCTGACAGCAAACAACTCAAAAAACGAATTGCCGTGTTTGTCTTTGAAGATAAAACAGATAAGACGCATCACTGGTGGGATCGCAAGGGCGTGGGAGAGGGTCTTAGTGAAATGCTGCTCACTTCGTTGGTCAAAAGTGGAAAGTATCGTGTTGTGGAGAGACAAGAGATGGAAAGCATAATGCAGGAACAGAAACTCGGACTTACCGGCCTGCTTACACCGGAAAGCGCAGCTCAGGCGGGAAAACTGCTTGGCGTGGAGCTGGCTGTAATGGGCGCTGTCACGGAATACGGATTATCGGAAAGTAAAAAAGGCGGTCGATTTGGCGGTATAGGCCTCGGTTTAAAGAAACATTCAGCAGTTATTGCCGTGGATTGTCGTTTGGTGAACACATCAACTGGCGAAATTATTGTGGCCGAATCTATTCGTAAGAAGGTATCTTCACAAGGCATAGAAATCGATACGAAAAAGTTTTCTTACGAAAATCAAAAAAAGTTTGACGAGTCAGTGATTGGAAAAGCTGCGCGTTCGGCTGTGTCGGCAGTGGTCGAGTTGCTTGACAAAAACGCTTCCAAGGTGGCATGGCAAGCCAAAGTTATTACACAAAATAACGGCTTTACTTTTATAAATGCCGGTTCTCTTACTGGTCTGACTATAGGTGATACTCTTCAGATTTCCCGTCCAGGCGAAGAGTTAATCGATCCGGACACTGGTATTTCTTTGGGCAGTATTGAATCAATAATCGGCAAGATTGAAATTATTGACGCCAATATTGGCGATGGCAAGGCCGCTAAATGTCAAACTGTTGAAGGCGGCGGCTTTCAGAAAGGTGATATTGTCAAGATTGAATAATCTGTGTTTGATTAGGGGGGAGAAACCAAACAGGACGGAAGATCCCTGGCCGGAACTGTTTTAAGTTTTTTTCGAAAATAGTTTTCCGGGCAAAACAACAGTTGAATTAAAGCAAGACCATTGCGACGAACGAGGCCTGAAAAAGGATCGTCGCATTCATTTCAAACAAATTCCTTACGAATTTTCCGTTCTTTTTCGGACAATTGCGCGATCGTTCTCATGATTTTTTGTGAAATGGTAAGATAGGTTTTACGTGAAGGCTCCAATTTAAGCTCCGGTGAAAAGTCAATCGGTTCGCCCATTACCATGTGAACCAATGTTTTTCTTTTGCCTGCGGGTTTGAAGTTTTCCTTACAAAGCTTACCGAAATTGTCAGGAAAACCTTGCAGGAAAACCGGAATGACGTTTGGCGCAGCGCGGTGGATAATCTCGCCCGCGCCCGGTTTTGCCGGAAGGAATGAATACCCGTCATCACTCTGGTTTCGGGTGCCTTCTGGATGAAAGCCAATCATATTGGCCGGTTTTTCCAATAAATCAACCATTATATCCGTTGCGGTTTTGTTCCATCCCCGCCTGTCACGATCGCGAACGATTGGCGGATACATGGCTGACATGGCAACAAAGAGGTTGACGAACAAGCCAGTTGGATTACTATAAAAATAGTTGGAGCGAACCGGGAAAAATATGTTGTGATGCGCGCCATACATTTTGAATAAACGCGCTGCGATGACAAATTGATCATTAAAACTACGATGATTGGCAACTAGGAAAACACCGCGTTCCGGGTCGACTTTTTTGAAATTTTCAAAACCGTGATCTACGACAACCCTTGCAGACACAGATTCGATCCACCTTCTGCCAATTACGGCGGAACCCATGGTAAACAGTTTTCGGGTAATCATTTGAGAATTGAACGCGTTCATAACTCTGAAGTTAAAGCGTTCAACCGGCCTCAACAACGCAAGTTGTTCTTTTGTAAACTTAATTTTGCTCTCCTCTAAAAAATCGACTAAATATAAGACCTTCCCTAAAATAAACAATGATAAATACGACATCCTGTTTTTTTAGTCGTCATGTAAAAGAGTGAATTTCCGGCAATTTACTCTTTTACGCACTTCATTTAGAGAAGGTCTCTTTTGCGCAGCGCAGCTTTTAAGCGGCTCGCCACCTGTTTTTGAATTGCGTCATTGGCATAACCCACCCAGGTTACATCATCGTTGACGGTCAGTCTTGGTCGAAGCGGCATGCCTTTTTCATCTGTAATGATTACGCCGGCTTCCCTTGCGATTAACTCCGTACAGATATCATAAGGGTGGCAACAAATTCCGGGAGAGCGGGCTTGGTCGAGTTTTTTCATGAGCGGGCGCAGATCTGCAATAAAACGGTCATGCCCGTTGATCAATTCATAGAGCTGTCCGCCTGTGCAGATATATTGATCTTCAAAGCAAAACGCCTTTTCCTGTTCAACTCCACCTTGAGCGCCTAGAGCCACTTCGTCATCAATTGCGGCGAGAACTTCGCGCATTCCCGGGAAGAAGCGGACGACCGTGGCAAAGCCGTGCGCAATCGATTCGGCTTGCGAGGGCGTTAAATACAGCCGTTGCTCTTTTTCTGTAAGTCGGTTGAAACGACAGGCGTTTATCCCTTTGCCGCGGAAGGCGAATACAACATCGGAAAGATGCTGTTTGAGCAGCGGAATTTCTGTTTGAATGGCGTATTCAATGTCTTGTAAATTTGTCGCGGCGCCATTGTTTGGCGCCACGCCCGTTAAAATCCAGGCGCTGCGTTTTTGATACATAATAGCGCGTGTGCCATCGATTGGATCCATAATAATTCGATAACGAGCTTTTGCTTCCGGCGCGCCTTTTGGCAAGACCAGTTTTCCGTTCGCAATCCCTTCCGCAATCAGAATGATCGGCGACTCAGGTGGAATTTCTTTTTCAAAGAATGCAATCAGGCGTTCTTCACTAATGCGGTCAATCGCATAGATGGTGTCTTCCTCAACTTCTCGCGCCACCTTTGCTAGTTCTGAGACAGACTGACTTTCACATGAAGCGACAACTTCCGCACGAATAATTTTATGAAGTTGTCTGATTTTACCCGCAAGGGTTTCTAATGAGAGCATTCGCCGGTTTTATCACTTTCAATTTACGTCTAAAGATGAAAAAAACTCCGTTGCCGACTTTAAGGTTGGGAGGTAACATAGCATTTTTCTTGCGCATCAACTGAATTCTGCTGAAATGAAAAACGCACGGCAAACATCTGATTGCCGTGCGTTTTGATTTTTTAAATCTCCTGTCAATTCGACAAAAGAGGAACTCATACAAATATCGGGAACATTTGGCTTATGAGTCTTTCTTTTTCTCTTTCACCAAGTCTTTACGCTCAAGTTTAAGCTTGTCAAAACTGGAAGATGAAATAACGTAGTACCAATTTGCAAAGCGGTTGTTCAGATCATTTGAACGTTTTTTCCCGGCCTCAATTTTTGCGACCCATCTGTCGTAGGTATTTTGCAGGCGTTGATTTTCGCGATCTTCGGCTGTCAAAAGGCTATCGGCTTTACCGGTGAAGCTGGTGTCCGTTGGTTTTTGGGGCGCGACAAAAGCGCTGCCATCAAATTCGGTGGTAATAAACAGATAGCGATTCTCGCCGGTTTCGGAGCCGGTTGTATCTTTTTCAGTTCCGGCGGTAACAGCCAGGCCGCTGCCGTAGACCACTTCACCAAAGCGCAGTGTGTAAATTAAGCCATCTTTGGTTTTGGCCTGTATCTCGCCTTCATTTGAAACCAATTGGCCGTCGCGTGTAAAGTAATAGCCTTTTGACTGCAATGAAAAAGCAGCCTCCCGTGTAATTTGCATGCCTTCACGGGTTGACTTGCGCAAAGACTCGCTCAAGCCTTCCGGCTTTGTTCTGACGCCGACAATGCTAAGTTCATCAAGCGTGCTCAGAAATTCATTTACTTTGGTGGTGTTGACTTCCATATCAGGTGACAATTTACTGATGTTCCAATCGCTGCCGCTTTTCTTCAAGTCGACATTGTCGCGGTTGGTCAGACTGCCTGTGCGTTCATTAATGGAGTAATCTTTCAGGCTGATTGCCTCAATTTCGTCTTTATTGACTTTGAGTAAATCCGCTTCAATCCAATCGCTGAACTTAGTTGAAAGATCGAGATCCATGCGAGCTGCGTAAACGCGTTTTTGACCTGGAATACGCACAAAGCGGAATTTGCTTTTTCCTTCAACTTCATCACTGAGTATAAAGTCAGCCAGTGTTTGTTCGTTGGAGCCTTTTAAGGTGATTCGCGTGCCGCGGCCTTCCAGAGCCGTTGAAGTTTCGTCTAAAGGATCGATCACATTCAATCTTTCATGATCGGTGGGGTTGTCTGAGCGAAACTCATCCTTTTTGACGCCAATAACGCCGCTGGCGGTTTTCGCAAGCCGATCTTTTCCATCTGCCGGATAGTCATGGTGTGATGGTATTTTCCAAAGGCCATCCTTGAAAGTGACCTTGAAAGGCACAGATGAGCCGGTTTCTTTGTCAAACTGGATAACTTCCAGCGTTGTCGCTGCGTTCGGGTCGTCAAAGTCTGCAAAAAATGCCTCTCCAACATCGGAGAAGGCTTCAGGTGTAACCCGTCGCGGCGCAGAAATAAAGGCCAGCAAGGCCAAGCCAACTGCGACGCCGCCAAATAGTATTGTTCTTTTTAATTCATTCATTGCTTCAAATTCTCCTCTCTTAGCTCCTCAATCTTCTGGCTGCTTGCGCGCCTTCTCGTTCACGCTTTTGCCGTTGGATGAAAATCCACACGCCGAGCGTGAAAACCGGAATGGGTGGAAATAAAACGGCAAATGTTTTGATTCCATTTTGAATAGTCCGAATTGCCGCTTCCATATTTTCCTTGCTGGCGGCGACTTTTGCCTGTTTTTGGGATTCAATTCTGCCTTTTTGCGCATCGAATTTACGCTGTTCGGCTTCACGCAGATTATTTACCATAATTTGTTTGGTCTGTTCATCCAAATCAGTGCGTTGTTGCACTTCATTTACCTTGTCGGTCAACCGTTTTTGCGCTTCTGAAAGCTCTTTTGAAGCCTCGGTTTCCGCTTCCTGTTCTTCCAGTGTGCGCCGCGTTATATACTTTTGAACCTGGCTTTCAACAGTCTCCAAAGTTCTGTGGCGAACGCGTTTGTTGCGCAGCGCAATGAATGACTCATCGCCAACCAATACATCCATGCAATTGAGGAAGAAAGAAATATTGTCAAAATTAAGATTTCCGACCGCTTGTTTGCGAATTTGAAAAAATTCATTGGAGATAAAATCGAGATCGGCAATGGCAATTACGTTGACAACTTCAGGCGCGCTGGAAGAGTCAGGCGCAGTCTTCTCCCCTTTGACGTGCGCCGCTATCGTATAGTCAAGCGTGTTTGGCCGACGACGCAGGAAGCGGCTGTCTGCCATTGAAATGCCAAAGAAGCTTTTATTGACAAGTTGAGAATATGCGACCGAGCCGGATTGTTCGCTGGTTTTGATCAGCGGCGTGAACTCAAATGTTGAGCTGGCCGCTTTTTGCATATAGCCGGGAAAAAGGAAAACTGTTTCCTGTAAGTTGGCGCTGGCGGAATGCTGGCTGTTAAACGTATCAGGATTGCGGTTTCCTGGGCCGATGAAAATGACTTCCGGCTGCAATTGTGCGAATTCAGGATGCGGGTTATAGTTGTCCCAGGCAACTTGCGCTTTGTTCCAACTGACGCCAACATCAGACAGCAACTTGTGGATGTCGCCTTTTTCTTTTGGAGGCGGCCCTTGGTTGCGCGCAAAAGGATTTTGGTTTGAACCCGATTTTTCAGACGGTGAAAGGCCGACATTGGCAATGGGCAATGGGTCAACCAGAAAAAGCGTCGGGTTGCCTTGCACAACATAGTCTTTCAGATTGTTCATCTCTTCTTGCGGCAGAGCCGATGGCAATGCAACAAGCAATCCGTCTAGTTTTTCGACGATTGGGCTTGTTGCGGAAACCTGCACAACCTCATATTGTTTTTTTAACTCGTCAACAACGGGCCATGCCGGGTTGCTGCGCATGGAGGTAAAATCAAATCCGCCAAAAAGTTTGGCCTCTGTGTCGAGAATGCCAATTTTTTTCCTATCTGTTTTTGCGACAACCCGAATGCTGCGCGCCAACTCATATTCAACCGGAAGTCCGCGGTCAAAGAACGGGATAACTTGTTCTTCGGCGCCGCATTTAAAAGCCACGCCCATGAAAGTTGGCGTTGAACTTGCGCGCGCTGATCCCGCTTCAGGAAGCTCTTGCGGCAAGATATTGAATTTTTCGCGAGCGTCTTTTGCTTCCGGAGAATAGGGTTCGGTGTCATGAATGAGAACCTCAACGCGTGAACCGCCGGCAGCGTCCATTTCTTCGAGAAAACCGAGCAAATTAGAGCGTGTCTGCACAAAATGTTGCGGAACATCTTTGCTGACAAAAGCCTCGATAAAAACCGGTCGGTCGCTGGAAATTTCCCCAAGCAGATCTTTGGTTTCACCTGACAGCGAGTGAAGTCTTTCCGCTGTCACATCAAGACGCAAATTCATTCGGCCAAGTATGACGTTCAAACTGATGATTGCGATGACCACGGCAACGGTTCTTATGGTATGATGCATCGACATTTTAAATCCATCCGCTTCTAAAGGCCAATGTCTCTTTCCGATAAAAAGAACATTCATATAAAGCATTAAGCCGGTTATGGAAATAAAATATAGAATGCCGGAAAAACTGACCACGCCGCGAGCAAAATCTCCAAAATGCATAAAGACACCCAAAGATTGCGTCAGATCTCCCAAACCCGCGCTGATAATTCCCGCTGCGCCATCAATAAAAATGAACAAAGCGTTCAGCAGCGCGCCGAAAATAAATGCAATTGTAACGTTTGCGGTCATCAGAGAAGCAAACATTCCGACAGCTATCAGCGCGCCTCCGATAAACCAGTAACCCATATAGTTGCCAATCATCAGGCCGAGATCAGGGCTGCCCAACCACAACAAGACAAAGATATGACTGAGTGAAAGGAGCAGCGACGCCGTATAAACGCCCAATGCCGCCAGATACTTGCCAAGCACAATCTCCAAATCCGAAGCTGGTAAGGTCAATAAAAGTTCATCGGTGCCTTGTTTGTTTTCGTCCGCCCAAACGCCCATGGTCAATGCCGGAACAAAGAAAAGCAGCAGCAATGGAAACATTTGGTTGAGCTGATCAAGGTTGGCCAGATTGTTCATAAAAAAGCGTTCCTGCCAAAATGCGGCAGCCGCGCTAAGAAAAATAAAAACAGTAATAAAAACATATCCGGTAGGGTTTGTGAAATAGATGCGCAAGTCGCGCTTGACAATGGCTTTGACGACCGCCCGGTTTATTGTTAATTCAAAATTACCTATTTTGAAGTTCATGCAACTGCCTCCTTCTTCTCTGCTTCGGGTTTGCCTCTGTTCGTAAGCCTGTAGAAAGGCTCTTCAAGCGACCCTTTTCCCTTCAATTCTTCGGTTGTTCCGGTGAAAACCAATTCACCGTTATTTACAAACAATACATAATCTGCAATCGCGTCGACTTCTTGCAAAATATGTGTGGAAATCAAAATAGTTTTCGATTTGCCAAGCTTTTTGATGTTTGTGCGAAATTCACGAATCTGATTTGGATCAAGTCCGGCCGTCGGCTCATCCATGATCAAAACATCAGGATCGTGCAATAGCGCCTGCGCCAACCCCACGCGTTGTCTGTAGCCGCGTGAAAGCTTGTCGATAGGCTTTTCCATAACCAACTCTAACGCGCATTCTTCTACAACCTGATCAATGCGTTTTTTTAGTTGAACCGTTTCGATTCCGCGCGCCTCTCCAAAAAAGTTCAGCAACTCCACCGGGGTCATGTTCTGATACAGGGGACCGTTTTCCGGAAGATAGCCCATTCTTTTGGATGCCTCAAGCCGATCAGTGCGAATGTCAAGACCGCCAATATGCGCTGAACCTTCGCTTGGCGCAAGGTAGCCGGTCAAAATTTTCATGGTCGTCGACTTGCCCGCGCCGTTGGGGCCGAGAAAGGCCACTATTTGGCCTGCGGGAATTTTGAACGAGATGTTTTTGATTGCCACAAAAGGGCCGTAATACTTACTCAGACCTTTCGCTTCAATCATGACTTTACTTTTTTCTGACATAACCTACCCTCATCCAGATTAAATTGATCATAGAAATACTCAGTTAGAAGTAAACGTAAAATTATTTTTTTCAATAAGTAAACGCGCCAGAAATGGCACTTGTACAGAATATTAAAAAATTAAAACGACATGACGCTTGTGGTGGTTCCCCGAAATTTAAAAAAAAACGAATTTCTGCAGGCAGCCACGGTTGATTAAGAGATCACGCAGTATAACAGCAAAAAATGCAACAGGCAAGCGATTTTTAAAAAAGGAAAGCTGTTATGCCGGATAAAGTTGGGTGCAGCGGTCAATTGTTTGGAAGAATAGGTTGGGTAGTTCCGCTCCGATTGAATCTTGGTCACTGAGATAATTGAAAACAAGCTCCCAATCGCCGCGCTCATAGGCCGTAACAACTTTGTGGACAAGCAGATATGGACTGCTATTTCCGAGCAGGGCATTAATGATTGCATTAGCCAACGGCAGTTTTGCGAGCGCCTCATCCATTGGCATATCTAAAAATGCGTCTAAAAGTGAAAACAGACCCAAGAGAAAAAGATCGTCTGCTTGCTCTTCGAAACCAAAAAGAGGCGCGGCTAGCTCACACATGGTTGCGCGCGATAACGCCATTCGCACCAGTTCTTCTGATTTGTCTTTGCCAATGCTGCTCAAAGCCATTAAAGAAAGCCATTTCTTAGCTTCTCTCAGCCCAATCATATTTAATGCATGTCGGATAGACTTGATTTCGCGCGGAAAGCCAAAATAAGGAGAGTTTATATAACGCATCAATTTATAGGAAAGAGAGACATCTTGCTTGAAAATATTTTCCAACATATCAAAATTTAAATTTGGCTGATTAATAAGCTGAAGAATCTTCAAGTAATTTAACTTATATGAGGGAACACCCGACCCTTTAACGATTTCTGGTTTCGCAAAATAATAGCCCTGAAAATAGCTGTAGCCAAGTTCAACAGCCTCTTCATAATCCGCAAGCGTCTCAACGCGTTCCGCGAGAAACTTCATTTTCGGATCTTTAACAATATCGATAATTTCGCGCCGTTTTTCTGAGCTGGCTCCCAAAAAATCTACCTTGATAATATTTGCCAATTCAACAAGAGGCTGTAGATTGGGGTGATAAATAAAATCATCCAGCACCAACATATAGCCTTTCTCTCTGTACGCGCGGCATCGGGCAATAATGGCCTCGGTCGCCTCAACCGTCTCCAAAATCTCAATCGCCACTTGCTCTTTAGGGAAAACCCCGGCAAGATCGTCGTTGAGAAGGTTTTCGGTGAAATTTATAAAAGCCAGTTTGCCGCCGGTTAGTTTCTCCATTCCAATTGAGAAAAAGCCATTGTCAATAACAATTGAAGTCGCCTGATCGCCACACATGTGATCATAATGGTTGTAAGTGCCTGAGCGATACAATAGTTCATAAGCAAAAACTTGTTTTTGCAAGTCAAAAATGGGTTGGCGGGCAATAAAAACGTCCATGATACTCCTTCCAGGCGCAAAGCAGCTATAATAAAATGTCAAAGCATTTCTATTTATCGACCTGAAATGGCGCGGGCTAAACAAGCATGTTCAGAAAAAACTTGAACTGTATTGTTCTAATGCTTTATTAGATCAGTAAATAATTTTCAAAAATTTAAGAAGTGGAGGTAGCTGTGCTTTTTAACCATGATATTTTTCCGGCAGGAGGCATCACAGTCTTGCTTGCTGTCTTGTTTTTTGCAAGCTCCGTTCAGGGTCGCAAAACATCCAATAAACCGCCAACGGTTGAAAAAAAACCGAAAGAAATAGTGACACATGGCGACCGTAGGGTCGATGACTATTTTTGGCTCAGAGAAAAGGAAAACCCGCAAGTTCTTGCATATCTTGAAGCGGAGAATTCCTACGCCGACGCAATGATGGCCGACACCGAAAAACTTCAGGAAAAATTATACAACGAGTTGGTGAGCCGCATTCAGGAAACAGATCTCGACGCGCCGGTCAGGAAAGACAACTACTTCTACTATACCCGCACTGAAAAAGGCAAACAATACCCCATCTATTGTCGCAAGCTGGAAAATATGGACGCCGAAGAAGAAATCATTCTTGACCAAAATAAACTCTCAGAAGGGTTGGAATTTTGCAACATCGGCGCATTTTCAGTTAGCCCCAACCATAAACTGCTCGCCTATTCACTCGACGCCACGGGCGCGGAATTGTACACGCTTCATGTCAAAAACCTCGAAACCGGCGAACTTCTTAAAGATGAAATAAAAAATACCTACTCCTCCATTCAATGGGCCAACGACAATCAAACCCTGTTTTATGCAACACTCGATGAAGCGCGTCGGCCCGATAAAGCCTTTCGTCATCGGTTGGGCGCTTTGCCGGAAAAAGATGAACTCGTCTTGCACGAAACCGACGATAGCTACTATCTTTCCATCAGCAAAACCCGCAGCAAAAAATTCATCTTGCTCAACCTGCATAGCAAAGTCACCAGCGAAGTCAGAGTTCTTGACGCAGACAACCCCGACGCTGAACTTTCAGTCATTGAACCGAGAAAGCAAGACGTCGAATACGAAGTTGAGCATCACCAGGATCAATTTTTTATTCTCACCAACCTCAACGCAAAAAATTTCCAAATTATGACAGCCCCCGTCTCATCTCCGGGTCAGGCAAATTGGAAAACATTCATTGAACACAATCCCGACATCAAACTCGACGGCGTTTACGCCTTTAGTCATCACCTCGTCATCGCACAAAGGGAAAACGGGTTGGAGCATCTGCTCGTGCGCAATCTCGACAACAACCAGGAACATCGCATCCAGACCGATGAAACCGCCTACTCCATTTGGGCGAATGCCAACCCGATGTTCGACACCCAAACATTCCGGTTCGGCTACACCTCACTCGTCACGCCCCTTTCAATTTATGACTACGACTTGAATAGCCGCGCAAGAGAACTCATGAAACAAAAAGAAGTCCTCGGCGGATACGATAAATCAAACTATGTCGTCGAACGCCTCACCGCAAAAGCAAAAGACGGCGTCTCTGTGCCCATTTCAATAGTCTACAAAAAAGGGATGCAAAAAGACGGAACCGCGCCACTCTACCTGTACGCTTACGGCTCTTACGGCGCCACCATCGATCCTGGCTTCCGCTCCACCAGAATCAGCCTGCTTGATCGCGGCGTTGTCTTTGCCATAGCCCATATTCGCGGCGGCGGCGCAATGGGTCGCGACTGGTACGAAAATGGCAAATACCTGAAAAAGAAGAACACATTCACCGACTTTATTGCAAGCGCCGAACATCTCATCGCCGAAAAATACACCAACCCGCAAAAACTCATCATTTCCGGCGGCAGCGCAGGCGGACTGCTCATGGGCGCCGTAATCAACATGCGCCCCGAACTCTTCCATGCCGCAATCGCAAGTGTTCCGTTTGTCGATGTGCTCAACACCATGCTCGACCCCACCATACCATTAACCGTTATCGAATATGAAGAATGGGGAAATCCCAACAACGAAGAATACTACCACTATATGAAATCCTACTCCCCATACGACAATGTGGAAGCCAAAAACTACCCCAACATTCTCATCACCGCAGGCCTGAACGACTCGCGTGTGCAATACTGGGAGCCAGCCAAATGGACAGCCAAACTGCGCGCCCTGAAAACCGACTCCAACGTCTTGCTACTAAAAACAGAGATGGGCGCAGGGCATGGCGGACCATCAGGAAGATACGACTACCTCAAAAAAGTCGCCTTTGAGTTCGCCTTTGTCTTTGACCTTTTAAAGTTTGAATAAACAATAATTTGTGAGCTTCTCAAAAGCAGATTAAACCCGAACCGTATTCAGCGCCGTTCCGGCCTCCTCTCCGGCATGACTATTCTAAATTTTAGGAATGCCGGATGCGGGGGCCTCCACGGGTTCCCAATGTTGTTGACTTAAGCCCGAAGTGTAATTAGATATCGCTTGCACTTAAAAGGTAAAATGGTTATAATGTGTTGTTATTATAGGCCTTTAAGCGTAT